>CEVA01007499.1_pt1 | contig 14469 bp, 9 predicted proteins | sample 361521 | NCBI WGS metagenome assembly CEVA01 (sample SAMEA2622823, study PRJEB7988) | marine metagenome | isolation source: saline water (ENVO:00002010), including
CCCGCCGCTATAGCCGGCAGCATCTTAAGGAAGGCCAGGAACAGGGGGCCGTTCCAAGCCGTAATCAGGCCGCATACACCCAGGGGCTGTTTGACCACCTTGACGTCCAGAGCCTCCGGCATGGGGCGCACCGGCGGGTACTCGACAAAGGGGTAGCTCTCTAGGCCCTCGGCGAAGATCTGGATAAACTGCATCACCGCGGGTATATCGAATCCCTGCAGGCGTGTTACCGCCAGGCCGGTACAGCTCGCCTCCAGAGCCAACAACTCTTCCATGTTCGCAGCCAGCACCAGCGTCATGCGGGCGATGATATTGGCTCGCTCACTGACGGAGGTAAGCTTCCAGGTCTTGAAAGCCTCGGCCGCTGCCGCCACAGCCTGATCCACATCTGCGGCACTGCCGGATGCTGCCCTGCCGATCACCTGCCCGGAGACTGGATCGACTAAGTCGATATACTGACCGGAGGACGGAGGAACAGATGCTCCATTGATGATATGGTTTTGGGTCGGGATACTCACGCTGGCAACTCCCTGCAATACTTTTGAATTATTAACCAGCTAGACTATAGATATACCCCCACCCGAACTTGACGGAATCGACAAAATACCCGGCCCAACGGCCATCCCACCCCTAACTCGAGCAGCCATTACACCAGCGAGGGTAAACTTGCCCTTTGATTTCACGATGTTAATCTTTGCAGCGAAGCTCAGTGCCACAGCTCAGAGAATGTGGCAGCTATAATAAGCCAGCCGCCTAAAGCTGCGGCATTTCGATCAGAGAACGCTGTACCCCGATGAACGACGCCAAAAATCTAGCCAAAACAGCCACCACCATCGCCTCCTACTCACTGGCTATCCAGAAAGCTCTGGAGGCCAATGGCTACGATGCGGAGGATATTTTCGAGGCAGCAGGGATCGGTCGCGTGCCCGGGCCCGATCCCATGGATCGCCTCACCACCGCCGAACTGGCCGCCGTGTACCGAGAGTCGGTAAAGCGCAGCGGCAATCCGGCTTTCGGACTCACCGTGGCACGATTCATGCACCCCGGAGCTGTTCATGCTCTCGGCTACGCCCTGTTGGCGAGCTCGTCCCTCAGGGATGCCTGTGAACGACTGGTCTATTACTTCCGCCTTGCCAGCGAACAGGGCATCTATCGGATCGAGGAAGAGGGGGACCGGTTCTGCCTGATCCTCGATGTGACCACCGAAGGAGTCGCCTACGAAACCATCGACGCCTGGAATGCCTTTGTTATCCGCATTTTCAGGATGATCTACAGGCCGGATTTCACCCCCCTCTCTGTCAGCCTGACACGACCCTGTCCGCCCGGTATTGAAGAGCAATACAAAACAAGCTTCCACGTGCCGGTGACATTCGACGCACCAAACTGCCAGATCTGCATGGAGCGCGCGATCGTCGACGAACCACTGTCGGGCGGTAATCGCGAAATTGCCAGCCAGCACGATCAGATCATGGAGGGATACATCGCAGCCCTGGACCAGGACGATATCATTACCCGCGTCAAGCGAGCTATTGTCCAGTTCCTACCGTCAGAAAACTGCACCAAGCAAAGAGTCGCCAGCGAACTCGCCATGAGCCCCAGCGCCCTGCAACAGAAGCTGGCCACGCTGGACACCAGCTTCCAAGATCTGCTCAACCAGATCCGCCAGTCCCTGGCTATGGACTACATGGAGCAGTCCCGGGTCAGTATCACAGAGATGAGCTTCCTGCTCGGCTTCAGCGATACCAGCAGCTTTACCCGCGCCTTCCGCCGCTGGACAGGCAAATCTCCACGGGACTTCCGTCGCGAGCGGAGCATTGAGCCGTAGCAGACCAAAGAGACAAAATGTGATCCCGAACTCACCGTAACAGTTATTCGTAGAATTTATGCTGATTTCAGCGGTTGCCTTGGAGGCAGGGTTGGAATCCAGCGCGCTCTTCTGTCGTTTGAATCTGCACGCCGTACACGTACTTGGGTAAAATCAGGGCCTCAACAGGTAGGACAGCACGCCCGGTTGTAGTTTCCTGGCTCACCTGCCCAGTATCTCTTCGTTGTGTTGACCCAGCCGCGGGATAACGCCCATCTCCTGTGGGGTCAGGCTGAAGCGGGGGGCGGGTGACGGTAGCAGGAATTCCCCATCCAACACGAAGCAGCCGCGCTCCCTGTTATGGGGGTGCTCCGCCGCCTCGGGCAGGGTCAGTACCGGCGCGAAACAAGCATCGGTACCCTCCAACAGCTCACACCAGTGAGCTTGAGGTTTACTGGCGAACAACGCGGTCATTTTCTGCCGAGCCGCCGGCCAGGTTTTCGGGTCGTGCTGGCGAGTAAAGTCAGGGTCATCTCCAAACCCACACAGCGCAATCAGTTCCCGATAAAAATTTGGCTCCAAAGCCTGCACGGTGATGTAGCGGCCATCGGCGCAGGCGTAAGTGTTGCACCAGTGCGAACCAGCCCGGAAGAACGTCTCTCCCGGCTCCTCGCTGATAGCCCCCTCAGCGCGGACGCTCGCCAGCAGTGTTTGGTTATAGGCCGCCCCGTCGCAGATGGCAGCATCGATAACTTGCCCTTCCCCAGTGGCCTTGGCATGCAGAAGAGCGGAAAGAACCCCGATCAGAAGCATGTTCGAACCAGAACCGATATCGCCCAGCACTGTGGGGGGGGGATAAGGCGTGTCCCCCGGCAGGCCCCCGTAGTGAAGCACGCCGGAAATCGCTAGGTAGTTGAGGTCGTGGCCGGCGCTTCTGGCAAGGGGGCCGACCTGCCCCCAACCAGTCATGCGCCCGTAGATCAGGGCGGGCCTGCGCTCGAGGCAGACTTTTGGGCCAAGTCCCAGTCGCTCCATAACCCCCGGGCGGAAACCTTCGATCAATACGTCAGCCTCCTCCACCAGGCGCAGCACCGCGTTGATGGATTCCGGAATTTTCAGATCCAGCGCAATCGATTTTTTTCCCCGCCGAAAAAAGGCGGATTCGATGACGCCACCGACACCGGCCCCATTGGGGTTCTCTGCCGCGCGCTCCACCAATATCACTTCGGCCCCCAGATCCGCCAGCATCATACCGGTAATGGGACAGGGGCCGATACCGGCGATCTCTATCACTTTTATTCCTTCAAGTGGCCCCATGGGTACCATCCTATCTTTTGTCTTCATTCCCCCGTGTCAGGTCAACAGGGCCTACTGCCAGCAGGACCCTAGGCTCTGAATCGACGCGAGGGCGACCAGCTTCCGCTCGGCCTCTGCGACCACCGGGCGCAGAAATTCGTAGAATTTCCGAGAAGTATCTAACTAATTGGTGACAATTAATTCTTAGAGGTCTCTGACGGGTTCATTTTATTTTCCAAAAACTGACAAGCCTGGGATATTGATTTTTTTGCTTCTGGCAAAAAAGTAAACAATTGAAAAACGTGCATCATCCTTGGCCAAATCTTCACGATTACATCTCCACCACACGACTTTAAAGCATTTTCAAGCAATATAGGATGCCTACGAAAAATTTCATCGCCCCCGGCTTCAACCAAAATTGGGGGAAGGTTTCTTAAATCGCCATTTAAAGGTGAGATCATGTAGTTGCTTTTATCTTCATCTCCAAAATAAGCATCCATTAAGGGGAACGCATTTTCAGTAAACATAGGATCAGATTTTTGAAGATCAGAGTAATCATATTTTGACCAATCACAATCTACAGCAGGAGAAATCAGCCATAGTGCACAAGGGTGTTTAAGACCAATTTCTTTTATTTTCAACATGGTCGCTAAGGCCAGGTTACCACCAGCCGAATCACCTGCAATACAAAGCCTAAAATTAGCTCCCGTAATTTTTTTAACAATTTCTTGGTAGACAGTTACACAATCCTCAAGTGCAGCAGGGAATGGATGCTCTGGGGCCAAACGGTAGTCAGGAACAATCACAACACACTTGAGCTCCTTCGCTAAACGGGAGCAAAACCGCTGGTAAACTTTAGGGGAATGTGAGACGAATCCACCGCCATGAAAGTAGAGTAACGCTTTTGAGGAGTCACACCCTCGCGGCTTTATAATATGGGCAGAGACATCTTTATATTTTTTATTACAAATACTAACGCCGAATACTTTCCCAAAGAAGAAGAACTCTAGAAAACTCATCCTTTTACGAAATTTTTTAACATTTGCATCTTCACCCCACAAAGACCGCAATAATATTTTGCATATTTTATTCAGCAAAACAGCTCTAAAACTAGGGCATCTCTGATTAATTCTTCCGATGAGGGATAATAGGATCTTCGCTCAACGGCCCCGAGAAAATACGATGAAGCAACTCTCTCTGACAGATAACTTTGAGAAGCACCGCAAGAAAACCCGTAAGGAGCAGTTTCTCGAAGACATGGATCGCATCATTCCCTGGCAAGGATTGGTGGATGCCATCACGCCGTTTTATCCCAACCCGCAAGGTGCGGGGCGTCGTCCTATCGGCATTGAGAGAATGCTGCGCATCTACTTCTTGCAACACTGGTTTCAGCTCTCTGATCCCGCCGCTGAAGAGGCGATTTACGATTCCCGTGCTATGCGTCGCTTTGTCGGTATTGACCTGGGCACTGAGCCTGCGCCGGACGAGACAACCATCTGCAAATTCCGCCACCTCATGGAAAAACGCAATCTGGGAGACCAGTTCTTCCACCTGGTTAACCAGTATCTGAAAGAGAATGGCCTGAAAGTGAACCGCGGCACCATCGTTGATGCCAGCATCATCAGTGCGCCCAGTTCGACCAAGAACAAGAAGAAGCAGCGCGATCCGGATATGCGTCAAACCAAGAAAGGCAACCAGTGGTACTTCGGAATGAAAGCCCATATTGGCGTGGATACGGAAACCAAGTTGATTCACTCGGTGGTGGCCACGGGCGCCAATGTTCACGACTCGGTCGTCATTGGCGACCTGCTGCATGGCGAGGAAGAGCTGGTCTTTGGTGATTCGGCTTACAGTGGAAAAGGTGACGCGATCAACGAAGCGGCTCCCAATGCACTGGATCTGACTCAGAAGAAAGGTAGCCGCCACCAAACATTGACGGAAGCTGAGCGCGACTTTAACCGTAGAAAATCCAGAGTTCGTGCGCGAGTGGAACATGCCTTCGGCGTCATGAAGGGCCAGTTTGGCTTCAGGAAAGTCAGATACAAGGGGTTGGCTAAAAATGCCCATTACCTGTTTGCCACCTGTGCGTTAATCAATCTGGTCATGGCCAAAGAGCATTTATTGAAACAACGAGGCGCGCTACAGGGGTAGTCCGCCCGAAAATCGGGGCTAGGTGCGCCAGGCGCATAAAGGCTCTTCAAAAGCGCGCTAAATAGCGCAGAAAAGAGAGAAATGAGCGCCTGATTATTGAATTTAGCAGCCGTCATGTCGGTTCTCTTCAATTAATCAGATGTTCCCTAGGCATAAAATCTCCTTTTATTGTAATTAAAAATTAAGTCTGAGTGCAGCATGAACAGTTCGAGGCGGGTTGGTTAGCGCCCAATGAGCTCCAGGCTGAAGCGTGACATCTCCACTATAGGTTTTAACCAGCTCATCACTAATATTTTTAACCTGAACTTCTAGCCCCCAACTTTCCGAAAGACTTTTCAACCCAATTCGACCGTTATATATCCAATATTCCTCTTGATAATCATCTGGATCCAAATCCGGGTCCATATATTCCCCACCTTTAAAATTAGCATCCCCACCGAGCACAAACTTTAAGGGCCAATCCAAAATCTGGGACTCATAACTAAATGAGAAGCTACCTGACAACCTTGGAGCCCTATGTAGCTCTTTTCCAGACAAATCACATTCAGGGCTAGGAGGCAGAGCGACTATCCCCTGAACTTGATACCCGGGCTCTAGGGGAGCCTCCGTTCGGCATGGGGCATCTTTATAATCAACAAACTTAGCATCGTTGTACCCTACATTCATTGAAAGGATCAAACCTTCAGCAGCAAGTAAAGTCATATCAAATTCAACGCCATTTGTTCGCACTTCATTTGCATTACTTTGGGTAAAGGTAAATCCGTTAAATGTTCCCAGCTGATATCCATCATATTCAGTATAAAAAGCCCCAAAATTCAACCTTAAACGTTGATCGAGCAGTGATGTTTTAACACCCGCCTCAAGGGTATCGCTGGACTCGGCATCAAATACATATTTATCTTTACTAAATGCCCCAATATTAAAACTACCAGCTCGATACCCCTGAGAAAATGTTGAATAAATTGTTACATTCTCATGAGGCTCCCAGCTTAAAGATATTTTTGGTGAAAAATCCCTAAATATAAGAGTTTCGTCCGCAGTATACCCTCCCAATATCAGCACATCCCATATTGGATACGGGCCCGCATCAGTAAGAATAGCAGTACCATGTTTCTTATCATCTGAATATCGAGCTCCTAACGTCATAACTAGATAATCAGTGATTGACCATTCAACTTGGGAAAACACGCCAAACGACTCAACATCGACAGTGAAATATCCGTCCAGCCTCGACAACTCACCATCATCATTTGTTACCAAGCCTGTAACGAGATCTAACACCCCACCGAGACCAAGCCCATCAGGAGAGAGACCACCAACATTTATATACTTTATCCAATCAGCATACAATGGGGTACCGACCTCTGACTCAAGGTCTGTTTCCAAATAGAACAACCCAGCTACGTATTGAAATCTCCCAGGTGGCGAAACAACTCTCAACTCATGACTTATTTGCTCAAACTCTTGATCAATGAACATTCTGACAGCATTTGCTGATTGACCATCAGTATCTGCTCGAATCGCATCATCCAAGCCAACCATTCCATAAACATAGCTGAACGTATGATCCCACTTGTCATAAGTAAATTTTATCGGAGCAATATAGCCGTTACCACTCGATTCATTTTCAGAAGAATTGAAATTCCTCCTATCAAGATTAGACTCAAATCCAGGCGTAAACACCTTACCAAGAGCTCTTAACTGGGAAGGATACTTATGAATTTCATCCCCAAAGAATGCGCCAATGTAATAATCAAGATGATAGTAACTTGCATCAATTGAAAAGTTATCGCTAATATCTGCCCTAATAGAAATTCTTGCTTGTTCAATATCTTTATTTCTTGACTTTCCACCAGTAACTAGGTTTTCTACAAAACCATCTTCTCCGGCGCTCCTTAAAGCTAAACGAAAGGAAATTTTATCCGTTAACGGACCCGATATCGCACCTTCATAGTTTTTAAAGTTTCTATCGCCAGAGGCCAGATTTACAAAGCCCTCCCATTCCCTCGTTGGCATACCATGATCAATCTTTATAACCCCACCGGTAGCATTCCTACCATATAAAGTTCCTTGCGGCCCTTTCATTACTTCTATGTTCGCTAGATCCACAAACCCAGGCTTTAAGAAATCTAGCCTTGGCACATAAACATCATCCAAAATGTAGGCAACCGCTTGCTCACCAATTACATTCGATTCAGCCGTTCCTATACCCCTCATATACATTGCATTGTAATCTGTATTTATTGACACATTTGGCAATAACTTAGCCATATCTGTTAAGTCTGATATAGCTTTATCTCTCATTTCATCGCCAGAAACTACAGTAATAGCGATTGGCACATCTCTAACATCTTGCGTACGTCTTTGAGCTGTAACAGTTACTTCCTCAAGTCGATACCCTTGACCTCCGTTTTCGGCAAATGCAAATTCATGGTCAGAGCACAAAACTATAAGAAGCATTAAAGGCAGAAACCGAATGTTCATATTTCCAAACAACTCTATTATGATTTTTGATTTTTTCACATTACTCCAAAATCATCTCACTTAGCTTAGCCTATTAGTCATTTCAGTTAGCCCAACAGCACCAACCCGTGATTCAGCTATATCGCTGCGCTAGGATAGCGATACAGTACGCCCCTATGTACTTCTAGCCGAATTTAGGGTTTCAGGCGCCCCCCTCTAACACCAACTCATACATACAATCTAAGCCCTCGACGATAGCCGCCGGGGGGATGTAGGGGAATTTTCAATTTATTGCACGCGGCGTCTGGTTCCCGCCTTTGTCCGTCACCATTACGACACCTCAGGGCTAGACAGACAAAAACGGGATCGCGGTTGAAAATCACTCAACGATAGGTGCTGTGACCCAATGGTGCCTCAAGAGAAACACACATCATGGGATTGCCCATAATTAACCCAACGCATTGCACTCTAAGCCGGTCAAGACCGTGATCTCAATCGCGCCGAAGGCTTAGTCTTTACCGGATTTGAGCGAGATGCAAACTCTTGTGGGGCAACCACAGCGACCCCAGCCATTAACCCCCCCCGCCTTGAAACTGGTCACAGAACCGCTGGCCAACACGGCCCGCTATGACAAGCTGAGGAGAACACCCCATAAACACTGATGCGATGGTCGCCACGCTGAAGTCCCTGAAGCTGCACGGCATGACCGATGCGATCTCAACGCTCTCTGAGCAAGCCTCACCGGCTTACCAGAGTGCGCTACCCGTGCTGGATATGCTACTTAAAGCGGAAGCGTCTGAGCGCGATGTGCGCTCCACCCAGTATCAGATGAAGGTTGCGAAGTTCCCGGCTTACCGTGACCTGACCGGCTTTGACTTCCAGCAAAGTATGGCCGATGAAGCGCTGGTGAAGTCACTATACCGCTGCCAGTTCCTGGAGGATACCCAGAATGTCGTCTTGGTCGGTGGGCCGGGCACGGGCAAGACTCACCTCGCTACGGCCATCGGTGTGCAGGCTATCCAGCATCATCGTCAGCGGGTGAGGTTCTTATCCACTATTGAGCTGGTCAATGTCCTGGAACAGGAGAAACAGCAGGCTCAACAAGGGCGGCTGGCAAATCGCTTGATACACACCGATCTGGTGATCCTGGACGAGCTTGGCTATCTGTCGTTCAGCCAAGCCGGCGGGGCGTTGCTGTTCCATCTGATCAGCAAACTCTACGAGCGCGCCAGCATCATCATTACGACCAACCTCAGCTTCGGATAATGGTCGAGCATCTTTGGTGACGAGAAGATGACGACGGCCTTGCTCGACAGGCTTACCCATCACTGCCATATCCTAGAAACCGGAAATGACAGTGACCGACACAAACACTCGACAACGAATCAGAAGGAAATACAGGCAGGAAGAAAACCGAGAATTACGCCATAATCAGGCGAACAGGGTGGGTCAAATTTTGATGAAAATCCTGGGTCAGTTTTAAATGCAAATCAACACTACAAGGCTGAGCAGTCGGGTAAGCACTTGGTCAAAATTGACCAGTGGTTTGCTTCATCGAAGACCTGTTCCTGTTGTGGTGAAAAGCGGGACACACTCGCACTCTCGGTGCGAGCCTGGACGTGTGCTTGTGGCGCCGTCCATGACCGCGATACCAATGCGGCGATCAACATCAAGCAACAGGGAATTTTCCAATTACAGGCGGCAGGACTTGTCGTCTCTGCCCACGGAGGCGAGCGTAAGTCCGGTTTGTTACCGGCTGCAGCCTGAGAAGTGGGAAGCCTCACCCTAGCGAAGCGTTGGGTGGGGAGCAGTCACCCATGGGTCACACTCCCAATACCCACCGTTATATGGTGAGCTTCTGTTACTGTCAGTTCACAATGAATACGCTTTAGATCCGGCGCGAAGCCTCTTTCTCGCAGTAGCTCCCCGCATTCCTTAATACAGGCCCGAGCCTGATCAAGCTGATCGGGCATAATCATCAGATTGATCCAAAGAAGCGCTTCCTGTTGCGGGTCATCATACTCGCGTTCGAATTCGTCGCCTTGATGCGACCAAAATCCATACCCCTCCATAATTGAGCAGCCGCCGAAGTATTTGGTCAGGTGGAAACCAATCAAGCGTTTTGCTTTCGATATTGCTTTGACATTCTCTTGTTCTTGAATAGCGATACCTGCCTGGAGGGATAACCTGGATAAGCCATACTCGTTCAACGTATCACGTCGTTTCTCTGGCCCTGCACTCATCGACATATTCGTTCTCCTGTACTGTCCAAAGGCAAGATTGCCTTTGGAACAGTGGGAGGGCGAGGAACGAAATCGACCTACCCGGATACCCGTACTTATCCCTCCCCCAGGGCATTTAGTTAGAAGATGTGCCTACGTCTCCCACTGTACTCCCGAGCAGTTCAGCTCACAGGGGTCCTAGGGATTTTGCCTCCAAATATTGCAAAAACCGCTGCAGGCCGCGCCAGCTGTGGTTTCTGGAGGCCCATTACTTATCGATTGTCGGCCGGTAGCCATCAATCGATTCCATTAAATCCTCAAGTTTTGGCAATTCACCTGTCGGTGCGAATGTGTATCTACCCCGGAGGTTGATATTCTCCCAGGCTACAGGTGAGGCCCGCTTTACTGTTTCCAGAGACATTGCATTGCCTTGATCCTCAAAGCTGTCCAGCAGATTACTGAGCACTTTTGAGTTGAAGTAGATGATGGCATTTGCCACCAGTCTGGCACTTTCGTTCCAGATCTGGATCTCCTCATCGCTATTACCCCGGAATCGGTCGCCATTGACGTGGCTAATCGCCCGTCTCAGCTGGTGATAGGCTTCACCCCGGTTCAACGCTCGCTGAACGTGATTTCTAAGGCTGGCGTCGTCAATGTAGTTCAGCAGATATTGGGCTTTCAGCAGCCGGTTATATTCGGTCAATGCCTCCAGTAATGGGTGATTGTGCTTGTAACCGGATAGTTTACGCACTAACCTGGCCTGACTGGTCTTGCGCTGAGCCAAAGAGACGGCAATCCGCTGGATGGTGTCCCAGTGAGCCATGATACGCTGCGTGTTGATCGGCTTGCGCAACGATATATGCACTTGCTGGTTCTTGTCTTCGGTGATGTTGAATAGTTCATTGATGACCCTGCCGACCTGGGCATATCGAGGTGCGAACCGATATCCGAACAGGTCGAGCAGGGCAAAGTTCACATGGTTTACTCCATGAGTGTCAGTTGAGAGCATGTCGGGGACTATCTCAGTACTGTTGTTCATCAACAGGTCAAAGATGTAATGGGATTCATGCTCATTGGCCCCGATTACCCGGGCATTGATGGCCATATGATTGGCATTCAGACTGACCGCGGACACGCCTTTGCTGGTCCCGAAGTATTTTGAGGAGTACCGCGTGCGGAATGTCTCGCGTTTGGCTTCGAACTTCTGACCATCGGCACTGGCGTGCAGAATATCTTCCTGAATGTTGTAGTGCTTGAAGATACTCAGTCGTGTAGTGGCGTTGTTGATGCGGTCATTGGACGCATTCAGGGTTTCCAACCGAAGGTAGTTCGCTTGGATAGTGCTGAGTTGTTCATAGGTGCAGTCAGAAATCTGCGCGATGCCATAGATGCCCTGATTAGTGGCATTGGCAATCAGTATCGCCAGCAGATCCACTTCGTACTGACGGCTTTTCGAGCTCAAGCCCAGCACATGTTGGAAGTCGTCAATGAACCCGGTATCCCGATCCACTACGCGCAATACATCGGCGATGCTGACCGCTTTCATTTGCTGGAAGAACGGGTTATTCACTAGGTGCTTCTTGCTGGCTGTAGGCAGCCGCCAGTGATGTTTGCCGTCTTTCGGTCGCAAAATTACGTCCCTGGTATCTGAACGCTCCAAATAGTGGCTGACTTCGTGCAACCGAAGGGTCAGCTCATCCGCCATGCGTGGAATCAGACGTTTCGGATCCTCGCTGATATTGGGTTGCTGAGTGCCCTCCACCAAGGACCCCTTCTGGTTTTTCCAGATCTCTGGCTTCACGAGATCATCCTCTAACGCCCGATATCGAATGACTTCCGGCAGCGTCAACTGGCCGTTTAAGCGGTTGGGTATCTGCAGATACAAAAACCATTCATACTTGGATTTGTCTATACTGCCATCGGGTTTCGACAGCAATGGCCGTGTGGCTTTCGGTAGTAAACGCTGATCAATGCTGACATCGCCGAGCCTATTACCGGCGACCAAATCCAACCGAGCTTGGGCCAGGGCCCCGGCTAACCGCCGCGTTTTGTCGGTACCGTCAAAACGCAGACAGCAAAAGAGCGAACGCAACAGTCCGGCTCGCAATGTGGACTCCGTATCCAGGTGCTGCCAAAATGCCTCCTCCGCCGACTGTTTCTGATTACTCAGGTATCGGCAGACTGAGTTCAGGTCGCTGACATTGAGAAACTGGAACGCCCGTTGCTGTACAGCTTGAAACGACGTATCAGGATCGATGCTGTCATCAACGAACAGGTGTAAGATATCAGTAGCTTTGCTCACATTGCGAGCTGCCTTTTGCCAATCCCGATAGACCCGTTCTTGGGCCATTTGATGCGCACGTTGTTTCACTTGCCGGAGGTGATGTATGAACCCTTCCGCAATACGTTCCAGGCCCTGCTGGTGCCGCGACTGCAGATAGCACAGCAAGTACAGGCGCTGGTTAGCAAGCGATTGACGTTTAAGTTTGGCTCCGTAGTAGTCAACCCGTTCGGCATAGTGTTGCTGGTTTTTCTGAGAGAGAGAAAGTGACTCGAGTACAGTCGTCACATCCGTCATCCACGGCTGAATATGGTGATACACGGCTATTTCTTTTTGCAACTCGGTGCCGGTAAAATTGCGGGCGCTCTGGCGTAGTTGCTGGAATGTAAACTGGCCTTCACCGGAAACCAGTGTGAGCAACATAGTTGATAGACCTTGGCTGCAAGCGGCGTCGATCTGGTCATGCAATCGTTTCTGGTGCTGGCCAATAACCTGACTGACGATCTTCTGCAGCGTACTATAGGCGGGAATTGCGATTTTCTGGCGAGCCAAATATTCGATTGCAGCGTCAAAGACTGCTCGGGGCTCCACCCAGCTTTCAGCACAGGTACACAAGTGCTCGACAAGCTGTGGCTGATGTCTTTTATCGTTCCAGTTGCTGACGCCGACGATCGATAGAACACGCGCATAGATACGGGATTTTTGGTCAGGTTTCAGGCTAAAACGCCTGAAGGTAAGGTCCCTATAGTGAAATCGGGCTATGAATACCAAGTCGTCCTGCATTGATTTGTACCTTGGGTTAAGCAGGACCGGTTTGCATTTGAAGTAGCCCAGCAAAGCAATCGCCACACAACGATATTTGCGTTGCCTTATTCTCGATATCTCCGCTAGTTCTTTGTCATTCAGCATAAAGTAGAATCGCTGGTATGACTCATTGAAGGATGGGACGCCATATAGATCCTCGACCTCGGCAGCAGTGAGGATTGATAGCCGCTTGTTTCTGCTCATTCTTTGACCTAAAGGTCGAAGAAGATACCGAATTTCTCAGCGCATTAGAAACTAATAGCCCCCTGCAGCCCACGGATGGCGGGGCCTCCGGCGGTTTTTGCAATATTTGGAGGCAAAATCCCTAGGACCCCTCATGGGCTTTTTCCATGAAATTGAGAGCGCTGGCAGTCACTTCAGAGTCGACAGTCTCCATCCGTTTCATCGTCAGGGGGCCGGTGTCCTGTACCCTGCCATCAGCGTGAGAATGAATAACACCCCGGGGGCCGAACTTCTTGCGAAATGCTGGATCCTTTGGGTAGTCGACATTTTCCGGCTCGTCCTCGGCGTTGAGGTGGTACAGGTTGCCGAAGAACTCGTCGAAGCCGTGATTGGTGGGCAGGTGCTCATCGCGGTCACCCAGGTGATTCTTGCCGAACTGGCCGGTGGCATAGCCGTGATTTTTCAACAGGCCGGCAAGTGTCGGGTCTTTTTCGCTCATACCTTCTTTCGCGCCGGGAAGCCCAACCTTGGTCAGGCCGGTACGAATGGGCGATTGGCCGGTAATAAACGCAGCGCGCCCGGCGGTGCAGCTCTGCTGACCGTACCAGTCGGTGAACATGGCGCCCTCATTGGCGATCCTGTCGATATTGGGTGTCTTGTATCCCATCATCCCGTGGTTGTAGGCGCTGATATTGAACCAGCCAATATCGTCGCCCCAAATCACTAGAATATTGGGTTTGCCTGCCGCATGAGTTGTAGTTGCCATCAGGCAGGCGGCGATTACAGCCCCTATCCATGCTAGTATGTACTTCTGGATAATTTTCACCAAACCTACTCCTTCGTTGGTTGAACGTACCGATTTTCCAAAATCATTCAGGGTGACGCCGCCGGCGATCACGCTCCACATCAAGTGTAGGCTATGTTCAGGTAAAAGCAGGGAGCAACCCTCGTCAATGTGGTCGAGCCTACTTTGCTTGCATAACCGTAGCTGCATCCAGTCGAATAACGCGCCCGTTCATATAAGCATTCTCGGCCAAAAAAGCGCAGGTATGGGCGAACTCATCCATCTCACCCATCCGTCGCGGTGCTTCAACCATCTGGATCAGGGCATCCTGGACTTTTTGGTCCATGGATTTGATCATGGGCGTGCCGAACAGACCCGGGGCGATTGAATTCACACGGATACCCAGGGGGCCCAGCTCCCGGGCGGCGGGAATGTTCATCCCGTTAACCCCCGCCTTAGAGCCACTGTAGGCACTCTGGCC
>CEVA01107262.1_pt1 | contig 14456 bp, 17 predicted proteins | sample 361521 | NCBI WGS metagenome assembly CEVA01 (sample SAMEA2622823, study PRJEB7988) | marine metagenome | isolation source: saline water (ENVO:00002010), including
CCAAAATCAGATTCATAATCGGTTGACTTGGCCATATCGTGACCTCCTTAAATTGGTAATACTCCAGTTTGCTCTAACTGCCATTTTCGTGCATTTAATATGGAAGTAAGTGGTTCCTCGAATGCTTTCGCAAACTGTAAATCATAGTCTATATATTTATCCATTTCTAACTCTTTTGGAAGCTCGTCTTTAAAAGAAATTACATTTTCCATAGTTCGATTTGGTTTTAAATAACAAAACTTGATTTTATCACCATTCTTAATTGGTTCGTTTCGTTTCTCCAATTTTGCCTTTTTCAGTAATTTATTATATAACAAACTTCCTCGAACATGAATTGGTGTTGACTTTTTATATAAAGTCTTTTTATCTTCATACTTCTGGACACCATTAATAGACCGAGGAAATGCAACTGCATCTGCACCTAAAGTTTTAAACTTATCTTTAAACTCTTTAATAAAATTCTGAACAGTTGATTGGTCCTCATTCAAAATTAATGCAATCGTTTCTTTTAATTTATCTCGACAACATTCTGGAGTTGAACTTCGTACAGATTCAATTCCCATAATTTTTAATTCAGGAGTATCATATCGAATTCCTTCATTATCGTGAATATTCAACATATATCGTTTCTTTGCTGTCCAGATACCCTTGTCGCCAATAGCCTCACGTTTCATCACTAAATGATTTTTATACGCACTTACATAATCACAATATTCATTAAATGATTTTTCAATACAAGGTTCCAGGACTTTCTTACAAAATTTATCTAAATAATTAATTGAATCTGGCGGTTTGACTTCATCAATCAATTTTTTCATTGTAACAAATATTGAATCTGTATCACAATAAAATACTTTTCCATACTTTCCTTGAAGTTCTTTATTAACTGCTCGTTCCACCCATTGAATAACCGTTTGACCAGTTAATGTAATTGCTTCTGCGTGTCTAACATCAAAATATCGAAAATACTGATTTCCAATCGCACCGTATAAAGAATTAAGTTGAATCTTTAATGCGTATTGTTCAACATCCAAATTAGAAATCTTTTCAGTATCAGTTGATTTAGCTTTCTTCAACTTCATCATTTCAGTTCGTAAGGAAACTCTCCTATTATAAATTTTTTCTACTAACTGTGAAAAAATACTTTGTTCATCAGTTCGATAAACTGCACCATTAGCCCCAACGGCCTTTCCTGTTACTCCAAAATCTTTTTTCTTTAATTGAAAATTAACATCCACATTATTTAATTTCGTAACAAATGTTTCAGGACCTATATTTAATGTTCTAATAATATTGGGATACAGAGATGCAATATCAAATGATACTACATGCTCATATAATCCAGGACTAACATCTTTAACATAGGCACCTGCATATGATGACTTCTTTTCTTCTTTTTTCGTAAATGGAATAACAATATCATGTTCCAACAAATAATTATAGATAATACAATCCCAGGTTCTTACTTGAGAAAATACATCATCATAATTACACTTCGCACTATATGCCATCGTACAAATCAATTTAATTAGTTTTAACTTATTATCTAATTCACCAACCAAATCAACATCACCAATATTATAATTAATAAACTGCTGATGATCTGTTTGAAATAAATTAAAACCCGTATGTTTTCCTTCGTCTGTTTTCTGTTTACCAATTTCAACTTTTGCAATATAGTTAAGTGCATAAGATTCTCTGGCCGTATATGAAAACTTCTTATACAAATCCATATAATCTAAAGTTGTAATTCCCCTAAACTGATATTTCGTTTCTACTCTTCCTTGTAATGGTATTTTAATTTCATCATACCGGTTCCACGGTGACAACTTGCGAATAACTTTTTCTTTAATACCAAGAGCTCTTGCTCGTCTAATCAAATATGGAATATCAAAAAACGATATATTCCACCCAGTAATAATATCTGGATGGTCACTCGACCAAAAATCTATAAATGATTCAAAGAGTTCTTCTTCATCCTCTACTTTTGTATAATGAACTTTTTCATTCGAGGTATCATAATCACCATAGCCCCAAATATAATAATCCCCTTTGTTCATATCTTTGATTGCAATAGAAGTGACAAAAGCGGGAACCGTTTCCAAGTTTGGAAAACCATCCCGTGCATCTATTTCTATATCCAATACAAAGATTTTAAGTTGATTAAAATCCCAGTTTATTTCGTTTTTGAATTTATTTGAAATGTATTGATACTGATACCGAGTCATTCCAAATATGTCAAAGTTATCTACATCTTTATATTTCTTCACAAAATCTCTAGCATCAGGAATATCGGAAAATTCCATCGGTGAGACTAAAGTGCCATCCAAAAGTTTATATTTTGAATCTGGCGTATCTGTTTTTAAAAATAAGGTAGGATTAAAATTATCTCGATACGTTACACGTTCACCGTTACTATCAATTCCACGATATAAAATCTTACCATCAAGTCCAATGTCACAATTAGTATAAAACATAATTTAATTTCCTTCTTGTTCATTCTCCATTTCTTCAATTAATTTTAAATACTTATCATTCATGTCTGACATTTTTTTCAACAATTCTTCTTTTTCACTTTTTGAAATTTCTTCAACTTTATCTGGAAAATGTTCCGGATATTTTTCTTTAATTTTATGCCAAGCTGCGTTTCCAGCAATCGTTCCACCTGTATTTGCTATCAATGCTGTTCCTAATGATAATCCACCACAACCAGCCATGAAAAGAAAACATAATATAAAAATAAATCTCATCACTTTACTCCTTTCTATTTTTCATAACTACTATTGCCTATATTATACTTGGCAAGTAATTCCCACTCATCTTTCTCTTTAAAATTTAAAATCTTGAGCTGACGAACAGGAACATTTGGTTCAGTTTGATCTTGATTAACAATATCAATCAATTCCCATTCTTCTAATAACATTGCTATCGTATTACGTCTTGCTATATCATTCTCACTTAGATTAGTTGGTTTACCATCAAGTGCAAATAGCTCTTTAAAATGTACTATGTAATATTTACCTTGTTTATGTAGTATGTGGCACGATTGATATAATTTCTTTTCTTTTTTAGAAGCAACACCAATTCGGGTCAAAGTTTCTTTAACTTTCAAGAAATCATCACGTTCTTGGAGAGTAACTTCTAGCATATCATCCACACCAATTTTTACAATTTCCGCATCCATAATAAGATCCTCTCTTTATTCTAAAAATAATAATGCACCGACCAAAAGTGATTGGTGTCATTATTATTTATACTTTTCAAAAGTTATAACTTTTCTTCATGCCTCCGATGAAAAGTGACTGTTTGAGTTCATTGAGCTGCTCTTTACTCAACATTGGTAATACTTCCTCCGCCCGTTTTCGATTATACTTGTATTTCTTCATTATTACTTTTATATCATCATCTTTAGTTTGTTTATACCAACTAGAGCGTCTAAAGCGTTTCTTAATAGAATAAAAATAATAATCATATTGCATTTTTGGATGCAAATTATAAGAACTATTTATCTCATTTGCAAATAAAACTGTATCTGGAAAATGAGAAAAGTTTCTATTAGTAAGAAACGGATCATATTCCTTTTCAAGTTGAATATCGGAAGCATCAAATATATATTGTTTTTTATCAGAAATATCTGAAATAAACTTCCACGGGTCACGCTTCAGTTTTTCTACTTCCTCATATTCAACAACAGTTTTACTTGACAATTCATTTATCATTATAAAATTTCTCCTTTAATGAAAACCACCCATTAACAACAAACTATTTTTTTGCAATTCTAATTCTTCGTTTATTCTAGTTTGAATAGTAGCATAATGTTTCGTATCTATCTCCGAACCAATAAACTTTCTATGGGACCGAATACAAGCTACTGGACAACTCCCACTACCCATAAATGGATCAAAGATTGTATCACCTATATTTGAAGAATTTTCTATATACATCTGTATTAAATCAATTGGCTTTTCTGTTTCATGTCGTTTTGGACTCGTAGGATTGTTAAACTTATGAATCATTTTAGAACCAGGTTTCTTAATTGCTTTGGCAGACCCCTTTCTTGCAAAAATAACATATTCACCATTTTTCATATACCATCTTGAAGGTGTTGCATTGTTTTTTTGCCATACCAAAAGTGAATGAATATCAAATCCTGCCTTTCTTATTTCTTGCATATAATTCTCAAGATTTAAAAAATTAATCATAATATATAAATGAGTATCTTCTTTTAATATACGATAAAATTCGTATATCCACTTAGTAATATGAATATCATTATGTTCAAATATTTTACCATCATTCTTTTTAAGAATTCCTTTTGGTCTACCTTTTTCATTATTAACATTTGACCCACCACCAATTACAGGATAGGGAGGGTCCGTTACAATTAAATCAATACTATTACTCTCTATTGATTTAAGTAATTCTATAGCATCAATATTCTTTATATCTATATCACAATCCATAAATTTGCTTAATTTTTCCATCACTTAATACCTTATACAAGAAGTTCTCAAATTGTTTTTATCTGGCAGCTGCATATAAAGCCTTCAGATCAACCACACCCGAAGCTTTTATTGCCTCCTCAGCCCTTCTGACGCATTCTTTTTGTCTACGTTTCTCTAAAGCATCAAAGTCAATATTATAATGCTCAACCAAATACTTCTCTGTATTATACACAGGAACACCTTTTTTTTCAAAATACTCATATTGAGATATTTTTGTAGTTCCATATTCATCTTTAAGGAATTGATATACTACCTTCTTATTCGGAAATTCCTTTTTTATTGATTTAGTAAAAAGTTTAACATCATTCAACCTAGCATCTTCAGTATCAGTAGAATTAAATGATTTACCTTTTGAGTTAATAGCGATAACTTTATCTTTATCAACTATAAGTATATCCACCTGATGATACTTACGTTTACCACCATCAACTAAAGGAATTTTATATTCCTCATGTACCTCATCATGCTTACCACTATTTTTGATTACTAAAAATATTTCATGTTGAAACACCTTACCGCCAGAAATATTTACTTTACCATGAGCAATAGAAATTATATCTTTCAAAAATTTATATTTTTCCTCGTCATTTTTAATTACCATAGAGCACCTCCTTTCACATCAAATCAATCATTATCAATTCAGTTATTTTTATTTAACTTCTTTAATTCAGCATCCCAATCAACCACTATTTTCTTTGAAGGAATACTCTGATCTGAAAGTTTCTTCCAATTAACTCCCTTATCTTTATTAATACGTTCCATTAATTCTTCAAAATGTTCATGGATTAATTCCATTAAAGACTCATCACTAGTTGCTGAAGCCAACGATAATGCAAGGTGCATACTCGGACACGTTTCTGCAAGATGACCTTCTTCCATTTCTTCTTCACCATTAACAACTGCGATTTCAATAGTACCATCTTCACGAATAACAACAGCACTATCTCCTACACCTAATTTAAAATTATTTTCCATTTTAGAATCCTCCCATCATATATTTATAAGATTTAATCTTCAAAAGTATTGCTAACTTCTTTTATAGAAGTTCGCTCAAAACAACGTGATTCAACTTTAACAGATATACTTTCAGTCCAACTTAAAGTTGCGTCAGCTTCAATCTTTTCTTCCATCTTATGACACGCACCTTCCGTCTTTAATGGAATAGTAAAATTTGATTCAAACGGTGGTTCACCACCAACTGTAATAACAACCATAACATAAAGCAACCAATTCATAATATAAACTCCTTATTTAAATTCAAGTTCTGCCATCATTTCAGTTAAACAAGCCACCAAGTTAATTTCTTGATCTGCAACAAACGCAGACTTATATTGATAGTTTGCAATAATCAAAACTGCGTGTGGGATACTATCTGGTTTTAAATGTGATAACATATTATCATATAGTTTCCTTAACACAGCTGAGGGGTCATTGTCAAGATTGTCAACAACCCATTTTCTCATTTCAGTAAACTTTTTCTCCTTTAAAAGTTTAACCAAACCATCAAAAGAAAACTCACTTAATGCAGATAGTATCCCAACATCAATCTCCCCAGAAGCACCATACTTTTGGAGTTCGTTTAATACTCTCCGAAAATCTGGAAAGTACTTTATAATTAATTGAGATAAAACTTTATTATCATGTTTTATCTTTTCTTTTTTAAGAATAGTTTGACATCTCTTGAAAAATGCCTCTGCCATCTCCTTCTTTTGACCATTGTGAATAGTAAAATCAACAACAGAACACCTGGAATGAAGTGCTGGTAAAATTCTATTCTTAAAATTACAAGTAAATATAAACCGACAGTTCTCCGAAAATTCTTCCATGAAACCACGGAGAGCTGGTTGGACTGATTCTGGATTTAAGTAATCTGCTTCATCCAGAATAACAACTTTTTTACCTCCGGATAAAGATACGGTGGAAGCAAAGTTTTTCACTTCATATCGCAGAGTGTCAATTTTTCGACCTTCTTCGCTTCCGTTAATCATTATCCAATCGCAGTTCATCTTATCACATAAAACTTTTGCAATCGTGGTTTTACCAACCCCACTTGAACCAGATAAAAGTAAGTTGGGTATTTCACCAGAGGTCTCAATCTCTTTAAAGATTTTCTTGAGACGCTCTGGTAAAATACAATCGTCAACTTCCTTCGGTCTATACTTTTCAACAAATAACAAATTATTCACCTTGTTGCTCCGTAAATATCTTCGACAAACTTCATAGTTCCACGCAGTCTATCAATAACAATCCGTAAAATTGGAATTAAAGCTTGTGGTTTATCTTTTAATAACTCTGCGTAATTCTCTTTCGTAACAGTTGCTACATAAACATCAGTCTTAGCAATACAAGTGGCTGTTCTAGGAAGTGAATCTACTAAACCACATTCACCAAACAATTCATTTTCACTTAATGTTGCTAAAAGTTTTTCCTTTCCATCTGGCATTCTCTTTTTTACTTCTACTTCTCCCTCGAGGATGATATAAGCATTTTCACTTACATCACCCTCCTTTAATATTTCCTTTCCTTTTGTAAATAATAATTGTTGTTGATTCACTATGCTACCTCCGTTTTAGAATGGCACCTCAGTTTCTTCTTCAATTCTAATTTCAGTTTCTTCTTCACTAGAAGTTTCTGCTAGAGGATCAATGCCGCCATCAATCTTTTTATAAAGATCCGTGAAAGACAATTTCGTATCGTCATCAAAACGCTCAACGCACATTTCAATCGCCTTCACTTTGTTCTTGAAGATTAGAAACGCTTCAATAACATTTACCAATCTTCGCGTTGTAATGACCTCATCACAACCACCGTCCGCAAACGTCTTGCGAATAACGTCCGACCACTTACAAAGCTTTTCAACAAAATCAGTATCAGCTTCTGTATCATGCTTTTCAAATATCTTTGAAAGTATCTTTTGCTCAACTGAAGCTGTAGGATAATCTTGATATAGAGTAACTGGAAAACGGTCAAGAAATGCCTCATTAAGAATATTAGTTCCCATGAAACGTCCATCATCAGAACCCTTACCCTTAGTATTGGCAGTTGCCACAACCGTAAAACCAGCCTTTGGATATACATAACGATTTACTTTTTTCAAGTAAATTGGTTTGCCTTCCAATACAGGCTGTAAGCACATAACTTTATGTGATGCCAAGTCAATTTCATCCAATAGAAGTACGGAACCATTTTCCATCGCGGTAACAACAGGACCATCATGCCAAACGGTTTCACCATCTACCAAACGAAAACCACCCAACAAATCATCTTCATCCGTTTCAACCGTAATATTTACACGAATCATATCACGCTTAAGTTCGTGACAAATTTGATGAACCAAAAGAGTTTTACCATTACCAGACAATCCAGTAATAAAGATTGGGTAAAACATCTTAGACTTAATAACCAACTTAACATCTTTATGATTGCCATGAGTAACATAACCCTCATGTGCTTCAGGTTTAAGGTCAACTACACTACTTGAAACAACTGGAATATTAGGAACCGTTGTTGAAACCGTTTCTGGAATATCTTTGATGAATTCCTCGACTGGCACTTCCTTAGTCTTTTTTGGTGTAACAACTTTTGGAGTTTTCTTGGTAACAACTTTAGAAGATTTATTGTTGCCACCAAAAGAATGTTCAGAGGGAAAAGAAAATACACCCTTTTCAACTTTGATTTTTCTCAATACATGAGATGAAATAGAACGAAAATCCGAATCACTTAATCCGTTCTTAGAACAAACTTCTTGAGCTTGTTCTTTAGTAAACTGCTTGTTGCCATACTTTTTAATAATTGCATTTTTAAATATTTCACGTTTTGTCATTACAAAAATCTCCAATATAAAGTTATAAACTTCTCAATTATCTACCTATATTATAGCAAAATAAGGTGCATTTGTCAAATAAATTCAGCGTCCATAAACCCTTATTTTTAAAGAATTTATGCGATTATTTCGATAAATTTACTCAAAATAACACGTTTTTCTTTCGTTCCTTTCGTATGTTTCATAAACATATTCTTAATTGCCGTTGCAGACTTGGAAGAATCAATCTCTAATTCCTCTTCCTCAATCTTCATACTACGGCCTCCCTTAATCAAATAAAACTCATCATATCCACAAGTATCTTTAACAGAAAGATAACCAAGCTTTTTAAATCCTTTACGTTGAGCTTGTTTTGCTTCCCAATTATAAAGATTATGAGGGAACAAATCATGGATTAAACGACTATGCCAAAATCTACGGTCACGATCTGGAAGAATAAAGAAACAAACTATATTCGTATTTGTAATTTCTTTTAAGGCTTTCAACAAAGTAGTAGTTTGACCTATACCACGGTCATCCACTCTACCACCGAATCCCTTCAACCGTACATCTTTATGATAATGACCAGAGCATCCATAACTACTAAAACTCAAACCATACTGTTCAAAAATCTTCGGGTCATGCGTTTTTAAAGATTCAATAATTTCTTCCTTATTTTCATACTTGTATAAATCTCTTTCTTTAATACGTTCTATGTCTTTTTCATCATTCAAATGGTCATTACTAATATACTGCCTTATTCCATGAGATTCACCATCACTTAAAAAGACAGTATTAACAAATTGCAACTTATAATGTTTCTTAAAATTATTAATAACTTTTCCTGCACACAAAATAGCTGCATTTAATGGTGTGCCATTTAATTCCATCCACTTCGGACGTTCAATACCTGAAATTGAATAATCAAAACTCTTAGCAACAAAATAATAATACTTTAAAATTTTCTCTAATTTCTTAGCATTCATTTCAGAGTTACAAACATCTATTAACTTTAAATAAGATGGAATATGAATATCATTAAGTTTATAATTTGCTTTATCATGTGTTTCAAAGTTATTAAACAACTCACAACTATGGTCTGAAAAAATATAAACTCGGAATGGCATATTCACTTTCTTACAAAACCAAACCAAGTTTAATAACTGGTCAAATGTTCCTGCAATATTATCCTGCATAGAACCAGACCAATCTAAAAACATAACAAGACCATGATTCTGAGCGTCTGGAGTAACTGATAACTGTTTGAAGATGTCCTCATTATAACGATATGAGAATAACTTTTGAGTATCAACCACACCAGTTTTAGCAGTTCGTATTCTTTTATATTCATCTGCTTTCTTTTTCATTTGAAATTCTTTCACCATATGATTAACAATAGAAGTAGAATTTCTTTTTAATTTTAAATATAAAGCATCACTTTCAACCTTATGGTTTGCTTTATTTTTATAAGAAAGTGTATAACCAGAACTATCTTTATACGGTTGTGAAAACCATCCATCAAACGCAGCTTCCATAAAAGAGGCTGGAACAATTATATTCTCAAGTTTAACATCCGGAATTGTAACATATACACGTTCCTGACTATCTTTATCTTCCAATAACTTCTTTAAAGATTCATCAAAATTCTCCTGAGTAATTGGTTCATCTGGGTCAAAATTATCAAACTCATCAAACTCATCATTACCACATTCACCAGCTTCACCATTTTCACCTTCTTTATCCATTTCACTATCAGAATCTTCTATTTCAAAATCATCACCATCACCGAACATATCATTTTTTAATTCATCCATCAAATCCGTATCCGGCTCTTCATCTTTTTGATGGTCTTTGGTATATTTGAAAATCTTTTTAGACGTGGCGATAACATCATCAAACGATTTGACATTTTCAACCATTTTAACAAACTTAGTTTCCTCTTCCGTAAATGGAAGATTAATTAAAGAACCAAGTTTACAATAAAGATTAATCTTGTCAATCAGTTTCAACTTTTCAATATTAGTTGATGCCAACTTGAAAAAATCTTTCTCTTTTAATTCTGTGTAACCTTTGTAAAAATTAAATTTCAATCCTGGAAATTTATTCTTTACCATTTTCTCAATTCTTGCATCTTCAACAATATTCAAATAACCACGCGGAAACTTTTTCCGCTTTCCCATACAATTTTCTTTTACTGTATCACCATAAGTTTTTGGAGTAAAAAGTGCGTGACCAACTTCGTGACCGATTAAAAGATCATACAAGTCGCTGGAAGTATCTTTCCAGATTGGTAGTGTAAGAACACGATTTTTAGTATCAAAAGAAGCAGTAGATACTTTCTTGTGTTCTACGGTAAGATTTTCACTTGCTAATAATTTTGCTAACTGATTTTTCGTTTCTTTATTTACAACTTTCAATTTCATCATAATCTCCTAATATCAATTTTCTACTTATATTATAGCAAAATCAAGGCGTCAAGTCAAATAAAAAGGGGATTTCTAAATCATTGTTTTATAAAGCGTTATAAACAAAAGCGTAAACCCTTATAAAATAAAGCGTTACAACGGGGGTGGTATAACTCCTTATAGAATAAGGGTTTACTTAGACATATATACGTCTGCGTGGCCTTCTGATACTAATTGTTTGTTAATATCTACTTTCACGGCAGATTTTCTATCGAAAAAACTATCTTCCGGATGTTGAATATACGAATGTAAAGTTCCGAGTACTCTCCCAAACTTTCCTCGACTATCAAATTTAGTTTCAATAGTTATTGGTGCTTTTGTTTCTCGAATGAGTTCTCTCAATCTATCTTTAGCTGCAAGGCCGCGTTTCTTTTCTTCTAAATCCCGAGTCCTTGTTTCCGGTGTATCAATTCCAAATAATCTAATACGTTCTCTTAGTTTTAACCCAAAACCCAAATCAATATCTGCGTCAACTGTATCACCATCAATTATATCTATATTTGAAATTTTATACTCATACATTAGTTTATCGTTCCCTTGCCTAAAAGTTGTTCTTTCCACCGTTCCATTACTTTATCAATAAGTTCTGGTTTAAGATTGCAATAATGAATAAGAAACTCTTGACCCGTATAAAAGTCTTTAAGAAAATGTTCTAACATAAAACTAAAAATATGTTCAGGGTCTTGTTTGAACACATTTCGTATATACAAGTCAAATGTACGATCTAAATTTTCGTCATAAAGTTGGCGAACTGTAGGTTTCATAGTTTCCCCTATTACATGAATGTGATTATAAATCAGATGCTTTCCCTTCATACATCTTTTCCATTAACATTCCTCCATATGTATTTATATTATTAAAATGAAACATCCCATTGCAAACGAACTCTATTATCATTATAAGAACGTGCATCTGAAGCATCATTCAAAATTAAATGAGAATAATCCATTGTAATTTTATTATTATGTCCTGCAACAAACCAATTCATTCCAAGTGTATATTCTTTTCTATTATTTTCTAAAGTCATATTACTTGGGTCTGGTTCATTCACAAAAGCATAACGAAAAGCTATTTCTAATTCTTTCGGTGCAGTCTCGATAAAATGGTCAAGAAAATATCCAATCTGCGAATAACTACCATCATAATTATAAGTAATGTTTGTATTATTATCTATTACTTCTTTCCAATGATATTCATGTTGAACTGACATTCCATTATACTTGTAAGCTACTTCCTCGACAAATTGTTCAATAGCATATTGATTGGATGTTCCTTGTGTAAGTCCATCCAGACTACCACAACCGGAAGAACTCCACCTCGTACATTCTCCTTTATTACCAACCCAGGCTACTGCAATTTGCATATGGGGTGTTTTATGACGTTCAACATCTGATTGACTCCATGCCAATTCCTTTCCTTCCAAATTCCATTGAAGTCTTGCCATTGTCATCATATTTTCATTTGTATTATCAATAGAACGTCCTTCACCATTAAACACACCTAAATAATATCGTGTGTCCAATGCACCACCTTTATCTAAACGTCCTTGCATCAGTACACCAACTTGTCGGTCAATATTAAATACACGATTAACAATAGACCGTTCAACAAATTGTTGCTTACCAGATGAATCAACCCGTTCTCTATTATAATTAATTTTCCATTGACCAACGCGAAAAGCTAAAACTTCATACGGTTGAATATCAATTCTCCAATCAATAAGTCTAGCAGTTGAATTTGTTTCATCTTGATTTGAACGTCTTGATGGTTGTAAATCTAATTCAAAATAATATTTAATCCATGGCTTGTAGCCATGACCACCAATTTTCATTCGCATACGACGCAATTCAAAATTACTTGTTTCATCATCACTAAAATGAGATGGTGTTCGTAAATCTTCATCACCAGGATTTGCAAATCTTAATTGAGCTCGCCATCCTAAATTTGTCGAGAACTTTCCATCTTCTGATTCAAAATGAAAATTAGATGCCCATGCAGGAAATCCAATCATCATAAAAACTAATGTTAAAAATATCTTTTTCATTATCCTCCTTTAATTTAAATACTGAACTCCATATGCAAGTGCTACACTAATTGCCATTCCGAATAATAATCGAAAAAAATCAAAGTATAACATTGGAAATACGCCATGTCTGTGTTCTTTCGTATAAGTTAATCTATGACCTTGTGCTACATTAATTGCCATTTCTCTTCCGGCCAACATTCCCATAAAAACAAAAGTAGTTGACATCGGAATATCATTCAACTCTTTAAAGAAATATAATACAAAACAATAAACAAAATCAATAAGAGTTGCAGACCTCACATATCGTGTATTCGTTTTCGATAATACAATCTCTTGAATCCTTCCTCCACGTTCATAAAACATATATCCCAAACCTAATAACATAATTCCATATACCAAACTCTGATATATTATACCATGTGAAGGTGGATGATATCGGGGAAGAAATACCATAATATTTGCTAAATCGTGCTTCAACCAGGTTGACCATAACCAACCCGTTGTTACCCATTGTCCAATTCTCCAATACATATTATGACTATCTGGAAACTTCTTTGACTCATCAAGAAAATACTTTGATATAATATACCAAGCAAAAGCTGAAAATAAAAAAGATACTCCATAACCAAGAAAACTCTTTACGAGCATCTTTTCTAAAATAAAATTTGTTGCAAATACTGATAAAACTAAAAAGGTAGTTGATACTGGAATTTTTAATCTAGTGAGTAATAAAAGAATAGCTGGTGCTAGGGCATGATACCAATGAATTTTTTGATGTACGAATTTGGACAATCGACCAAATGCGGGATCACCGACTACATTAAATCCATAATAAACAGTTGATACAAAAATTGAACCCATGAACAAATACTGCCAATACCATTTTACATCATGGTTAGATGAAATATATGTTCCTAAAGTTTGAATACTATCATTTGCGGTTACTGCATAGGCCGAAAACATAAAACCTAACAACATCATCAAAGTTAATTCCACAATAGAGAACCTTTCTCTTACGTTTTTTGTTTAAATTTTAAATTAAGAATTATGATTGCAAAAGAAATAAGAACGATTGATAGTGATTCATATACTAACGCAGAAGGATTCATTTCCTTTCCTTGCAGAATAATAAATCGTGCAAGAGCAGTTATTGCAATCAAAAGAGGTAAATGAATACTAATAGATTGTTCTTGCCAAAAAACTCGTACCATAGCAACTACTTCTAAATATAAAAACAATAATAATAAATCTGCCAATGCTACAACCTGATTTATCCACATTGTTTTTATTTCAAGTCCTAAAGCTATTACCGTACTCATTAAAATAATACTTAATAACCCTGATTGTAAATATTTTGTAATTTTTTCCATCTAATTTAAACTGGTCACAATATAAGGACCCTCAAAATATTGTGTCTTTAAAGAATCTATTTTTTTATTAAAAAGAACAAATAAGTCTGCTATTTGTTCAATCGTTAAAAGTTGTCCATTACTCATATCTCTAAATCGTTGTGATTTTTCTTCATAAATTAAACCAAGGGAGGCCGAGAGTTTGCAAAATCCATAAAAATTATTTTTAATTATTTTTATAATTTTTTCTTTATCTTTAAATTTTGACCAAAAACTTAAATCTTCAAACATTATCCTATCTCCATTAAA
>CEVA01237833.1_pt1 | contig 14449 bp, 6 predicted proteins | sample 361521 | NCBI WGS metagenome assembly CEVA01 (sample SAMEA2622823, study PRJEB7988) | marine metagenome | isolation source: saline water (ENVO:00002010), including
AGCAACTTTCCAAATTTAGTGGTACGTTCTTTTCACCAGAACTGGAAACATCGTATCATTTTAATATGAAAAAGGACACATTGACATGCCAAATTCGTTATTTGGATCCCGTAAGTTTAAATCCAGCAGGTCCTTTTACATTTAAAAAAGATAAATGGATAACGCTGGAGTTTGAAAAGAATTACAACGGATTTATGCTAAATACTGGTCGGACAAAAAATATAAAATTCAAAAGAAAAAATAATTAAATACCTAGAATAATTGGTAAAATTACTCAGCTGAAATTAGAAGGAGTATAGATATGAGAATAAACAAACAAGCAATCAACTTTTTAATAGTTGTATTATTATTTCCCACATATTTGCTAGCTCAAGATAATGTGGAAGAATGGGATGTAACCTTAGCCAGAGGCAAAACGCGAGATATATCTTTCCAGACCAATGAAGGGACTTGGATGTCTGTAGATATTTCACCAAATGGAAAATGGATAGTTTTTGATCTATTGGCTCATATCTATAGAGTTCCTTCAAAAGGTGGTAAAGCAAGCGTGCTTACACAGGAAACCGGTGTAGCTATCAATTATCATCCACGTTATTCTCCAGATGGTAAATCAATTGCATTTATCTCTGATCGAGCTGGTCAAAATAACCTTTGGATAATGGATGCTGATGGATCAAACCCCAGATCTATATTTGAAGATTTAAATTTACGTGCAAGCCATCCAACCTGGACACCGGATAGCGAATATATTATTGTATCAAGGCAGTCAGTAGTTAGAGGCCCGTCCCGAGGTAGAGATTCGGGCATTTATATGTACCATCGTAATGGTGGTAAAGGAATAAAGATAGGCGGTAAAGAACTTCAAGGTGCAAAATGGCCATCCGTTTCTGAAGATGGAAAATATCTATATTTTCATTTAAGAACGCCTGGACAAACAGTTGCCTGGAATGTTAGTGATATACTTCAAGGTGCCATCAATATACAAAGATATGAATTTGACACAGGAGAGATCACCCCAGTTACAAGTGGTGCTCCTACAAGACAATTAAGACTTTCCTCTGGAGGGGCATATGCTCCTGAGATTTCACCTGATGGTCGATGGCTGGCATTTGCAAGACGTATTCCTGATGGTACTATTACTTGGAAAGGTCATGAATTTGGCCCTCGAACCGCATTATGGCTCCGCGATTTATTAACTGGGGATGAACGAGTAATTATGGACCCTATTGAACAGGATATGACCGAAGGAATGAAAACCATAAGAGTTTTACCAGCATATAGTTGGGATGCAAAAGGTAATTCTATCATTTTATCCCAAGGTGGTAAGTTAAGGCGTTTGAATGTTAAATCTGGGAAAATTAAAACAATCCCCTTTACTGCCAGTGTAAAAAGAACAATTTCTGAGCAGGCTTATAAGCAATTTGATATCTCTGATGAGCCATTTAAGGTGCAATTCACCCGATACCATGTTGGTGCCCCGAATGGCAGTGCTGTTGCATTCCAAGCTGTGGGTAAAATATATCTTATGTCTCTTCCAAATGGAACACCAAAAAGATTAACTAATGATAATTTTCGTGAATTTGAATATACACCTGCTTTTTCACCAGATGGTAAATGGATAGCATTTGTTAGTGTTGATGAAACTGGAGGCGGTCATTTATGGAAAGTACGTTCTACAGGTGGTTCTCCTACACGTTTATCAAATATATATGGAGAATATATACATCCTACTTGGAGTTCTGATGGTAAACAGATAGCGCTTGTTAGAGGTTCTGGCGCTACCGCGAGAACAAGGACTATGATCGATAATCCATACTATGATATCCTTACCATTTCTTCTTCAGGAGGTAAGTTTAAAGAAATCGCAAGAGTTCCAGTACCAGTTTCATTTGCAAGATCCCAATTTGTTCGACCATCATTTGGGAAAAATAACAGAATATTTTTTCCTCAAATGGGTGTAGGAAGATCTGATTCAACTAGATTGATTTCAGTAAATAATAAAGGAAAGGATAAGCGAACACATTTTACTTTCCCACATGCAGACGAAGTCATGATATCTCCGGAATCAAAATGGGTTACGTTCAATGAAGGTGATAATATTTATCTTGTGCCAATGCCATTTGAGGGTCTTTTTTCAAGCCCAATAGCTATAGATAAAAAAGATGGCAAGGGTGCCTTACCAGTAAAAAAATTGAGTGAAGAAGGAGGTATACATCCAAGTTGGCTCAATGAAACTACCGTACAATTTGGAAGCGGCTCACAATATTTTACCTATAATATTGAATCTTCAAATAAAGAAACTCATGATATTAATCTTGTTATACCAAGAAATATCCCGCAAGGTACGATTGTTCTTTCGGGTGCCCGAATCCTTACCATGGATAACCGAAAGGTTATTGATGAGGGTGATATAGTAATAAAAAAAGGAAGGATTGCCTGTTTAGGTAAATGTGATAAATCTAATGCGGATAAAATTGTTGATTTGCGAGGTAAAACAATTATCCCAGGATTAATTGATATGCATTCACATTTTTATAGGGAATATCGTGGAATTATCCCAATGAAAACATTTGAGGCATCAGTGCCATTGGCATACGGCGTTACTTCAAATCTGGATAATTCAATGTGGTCCCAAGATGTCTTTCCGGCTGCGGAAATGATTGAATCTGGTGCACTTATTGGTTCTCGCACTTATAGCACCGGGGATCCTTTATACGCAGGAGATGGCCCCAGACAAAATGAATTAACGAGTTATAAAATAACTGAAGATAATATTAGACGTCTTTCTTCGTGGGGAGCTGTATCACTAAAACAGTATATGCAGCCTCAAAGAAAGCAACGGCAGTGGGTATCAGACATTGCACGAAAGTATGGGCTAATGGTTACTTCTGAGGGTTCAGACTTACATTATAATTTATCTATGATCATGGATGGGCAAACTGCGTGGGAGCACCCGATTAGTTATATGCCAATGTATTCGGATGCTGCAAAATTTTTTGGTAAAGCAAAAACTGTGTATTCTCCTACCTTTATGGTTGGTGGATCAGGCCCGTGGAATGATGAATACTTTTTTGCACAATCAGAAGTTTGGAAAGATGAAAAATTAAGATTGTGGATGCCTTGGCAGCAGCTAATTCCGCATAGTCGTAGACGTGAACTGAGAGTTGATACAGACTATAGTTATCCTTTTTTAGCACAGGTATTGGCAGATATCATGGAAGAAGGTGGACATGGAGCAATTGGATCTCATGGTCAGCAGCATGGGATTGCATCGCATTGGGAGGTCTGGGTGGCTGCCTCAGCAATGGGACCCATGGGTGCATTAGAATTAGGAACAAACGAAGGAGCTTATTTCTTAGGTGCACAAAATGATATTGGTTCATTGGCAAATGGAAAACTTGCCGATTTAATTGTGTTGAATTCAAATCCATTGGATGATATAAAAAATACACTAGACATAAAGTATGTGATGAAAGGTGGGATTTTATATGATGGATTTAATTTAGATGAAATCTGGCCTGAAAAGAAAAAATATGGAGATCGTCCTTGGATTAATGAGGATGCATTGCGTCAAGATTCAAGGTCCATAAATAATTGAAAGCATTGAAAGGGATTAATTATGAATAGAGGAATAACTAAACTAACCTTTATTTTTCTGATTCTAATTGGTTTTTTATATGGTAAATCAAATGATCGCTTGGCTATTGTTGGTGCGACGATAATTGATGGAACAGGAAAAACTCCAATCCCCAATGGAACCATCCTGATAGAAAATGGGATAATTAAAGCAGTTGGTAAAAAGAAGGATATAAGAATCCCTGCTAACTTTAACGAGATTAAGGCAAGAGGTAAATTCTTAATACCAGGTTTGATGGATGCGAACCTTCATTTGTTTTTAAATATTGATTTAGAAACATTGATAAAACATGAAGATCGCTATCATGAGATAGTAATTGAAGCGGCCCAAATTGCATTAAAGACCGGTCAGACAACAGTATTTGATACTTGGGGTCCGAGGGCCGCACTGGTGCAAGCTAGAGATATGATTAATGACGGTCAGGTACCAGGGAGCAGAATTTACCTTGCTGGAAACATAATTGGATTTGATGGTCCATTGTCAGCAGATTTTCGTGCCCAAGCAGCACCATATGTGAGCAAGGCTTTTGTAAAACGCATTGAAGACGCATGGGTAGAAAATACAGGTCGTTCATTACTTTGGATGACTCCTAATGAAGTACGATCGATTATCAAAGACTATACAACTAAGAGCATGGATTTTCTCAAGTATGGAGCTAGCGGACATAAAGATATGAATTTTATTTCATTTTCTGAACGTGTCCAGCGGGTTATTGTTGAAGAAGGCCATAGAGCTGGAATGACCGTACAAACTCACACGACCTCGGTTGAGAGTTTAGATATGGCGATTGAAGCTGGGGTTGATATTGTTACACATGGCGGTATATCAGGGCCTACAACTCCTATACCTGATGAAACTATTCAAAAGTTAGTTGATAGAAATGTAGCTATCTCTGCTTTAGCTATAACGCAAAAGCGTTTGGATGCGTTAATTGAGCATGCACCTAGTAGTACTCTAACACCCTACATGAAAATTCAAAAGACTAATCATGAGAATATGATTAAGGCAGGTGTTATTTTGTTAGTTTCAACCGATGCCGGTATTCAAAATCCAGTATTGACTGCGGAATCAGATAATCCATCTGTCTTAATTGATCCACGAACGAAACTTGGTGAGGGACATTTTAATGCGCTACTTGCTTTTGAGGAGCGAGGTATGAAGCCAATGGAAATTTTAAAATCTGCTACCAGTCATATTGCTCAAGCCTATGAATTAGAAGATGAAATTGGGACTTTAGAATCTGGCAAAATTGCTGATATGGTTCTTCTTAACGCAAACCCACTTAAAAGTGCAAAAAATTATCGCAAAATAGACATGGTGATTAAAGAAGGTAAAGTTGTTGATCTTGACGCGCTTCCAATTGCGCCAATTATCAGTTCTATGGAGGTGTCACCAACTGAAACGGATGAAAAGAGGTGAGCATGTTTAATAATAGACTATTAAAAATGAGATCATCTGAAAATTTTATGCCGCTTGTTAATAAAACCTGGGTTTGGTTAGTACTCATTATTCAGATGTTTAATTTCGGTTTTGCAACAGGCACCGATGCCTCAAAATCAAAAGAAGTTGAAATAAAATGGGGAATCAAAATTCCATTACGTGATGGTGTTAAAGTGAATGCGACCATATATCAGGAGCGTGGGTTAAAAGATAAGTTGCCTGTCATACTTTGTTTGACACCATATAATGCAGACACATATCAGGATTTTGCCTGGTATTATGCACAAAATGGTTACATTTTTGCTGTAGTAGATGTTCGAGGTAGAGGAAATTCAGAAGGTGAGTTTAATCCAATGCTTCAAGAAGCAAATGATGGACATGATATCGTTGAATGGCTTGGGAAACAAGATTGGTCTGATGGTCAAGTGGCTATGTGGGGCGGTTCCTATGGTGGATATGATCAATGGGCTACTGCAAAAGAATTTCCGTCACACCTTAAGACTATAGTTCCAGTTGCTTCTTGTTTTATGGGCGTTGATGTACCAATACGTGGTAATATCACTTCACCTTATTGGATTCAGTGGATGACGCTTACTAGTGACAAGATTGCAAATTTTAATTTATTTGGCGAGAGTAAATATTGGTCATCTATATACTTTCAAATGTATAAAAACCACCTTCCGTACGCTGATCTACCGAAATTAGCGAATAATTCAACTACAAAATTTAATGTATGGATGGACAATCCAGAGCAGGGTGAATTTTGGGATAGCTATAATCCGACAGATAAAGATTTTAAGAAATTCAAATTACCTATTTTAACCATAACTGGACACTATGATGGTGATCAACCAGGTGCTTTGGAATACTTTCATCAGCATATGAAACTCGGTTCATCAAAAGGACGTAAAAATCATTATCTTATAATTGGACCATGGGATCATGCTGGTACACGTAAACCAAAAAGAGAAGTTGGCGGTCTTGATTTTGGTGAAGAAAGTCTACTTGATATAAAAAATGTTCATAAAGAGTGGTATGATTGGACAATGAAAGACGGAGAGAAACCCGAATTCCTTAAAAAACAAATCGCATACTATGTTTTAGGCTCAAATCAATGGAAGTATATTGATTCTCTTAAAGAATTAGATAATAATAGAAAAAAATTATATTTGAATTCTGATGGTAATGCCACCAGCGTTTTTAATTCGGGTAGTTTAAAATCTGATTTAAACTATGAAAATAGTAAGGATTCAGATACTTATATTTATGATCCTTTAAATACAAAGCCCGGTGAAATCGAACTTGAAACTGTGGTGGGTAGTGGATATAGAAGTGGCAATGGTTACATTGTTGACCAATCATTTGCAATGTCAATAGATGGTAATGGTTTAGTTTATCATAGTAAGCCATTTGAGTCGGATACAGAAATTTCCGGCTATGTAAAATTTGTTGCGTGGCTTGAAATGAATGTTGCCGATACTGATTTTATCATTAGCCTATATGAAATTCTACCTAATGGAAATAGTATTCTTTTAACTGATGATCAGTTAAGGGCACGTTATAGGAAATCACTAAGGAAAGCTGAGATGGTAAAACCTGGGAAAATATTAAAATATGAATTTGATGGATTTATGTTTTTCTCGAAACAAATTCAAAAAGATAGCAGACTGCGTTTGGTCTTCAAATCCATTAATTCAATAAATTCACAAAAAAACTATAATAGTGGCGGTATAGTTTCACAAGAGTCTGGTAAAGATGCTAAGACTGCAAATGTAACTCTTTACCATAGTGAGAAATATTCAACTTATCTTGAACTGCCTATTGTGAAAAAAATAAGGAATTAGCGCAATGAGATTATTTCATATTAAAAATTCATTATTACTTACACTTCTATTTATTGGGTGCGAGTCAAGTCCTTCCGGCTCTAAATGGAGTTCAGCAATAGATGACATTGCGATGGAAGCTATGAATACTGGCAAAGTGGCGGGCATATCTGTGGGAGTGGCGTATGGAGATAGTGAATTTTTTAAAGGTTATGGTATGGCCGACTTGGAATTAGACGTACCAACTCCAGATGATGCAATATATGAAATTGGTTCTGTAACGAAGCAATTTACAGCAGCAGGTATTCTTAAACTTGCTGAAGAAGGAAAAATCGATCTTAACGCTGATATAAGAGAATATCTTGGTAGTGATTCTGAATTTCCAGATAAGAAAGGTTATAATACACAAGGTCATATAATTCCTGTAATACGATTATTAGATCATACTTCCGGGATCAAGGGATATACGGAGATGCCATCTGCAAGACCGCTCTTTGTCCAAGACTTACCAAGAGATTCTCTTATATCACTTTTTTCAGATCATCCTTTTGATTTTCCTCCTGGCGAGCAAATGATTTATAATAATTCTGCATATTTTCTTGCAGGACTGATCATTGAAAAAGTTTCAGGAAAAACATACTCAGATTATGTTGAAGAAAACTTTTTTAAACCTTTAGGTATGGATAATTCTAGCTATTGTTCGAATGAAGCGATTTGGAAAAACCGTGCCCATGGATATGATACTGATAGAGAAACTGGGGAAATGATCAATAAAGGCTATATTGTGCATTCTATTCCATATGCTGCAGGATCCTTATGTTCCACAGTGAGAGACTTGGTTAAGTGGAATCAAGCACTTCATAAAGGCTCCATCCTGAGTAATAGTGTATATAGACAAATGATTACCCCCGGGCAATTAAATGATGGCACTATATTAAGGTATGCGCAAGGTCTAAGCTTGACAAAAGTGGCTAACCGTAAAGCGATACACCACGGAGGTGGTATTAATGGCTTTTTAAGTCAGTCACTTTATTTTCCTGAAGAAGATCTTACGGTAGTGGTATTAGTAAATACTAGCGGACCAATCTCACCAAGCCAGATTGCAGAGAACATCGCAATAAAAATTTTGGGGAATATAGAAGAAGCAGAAAAATCTTATAATCTCAGTGCGAGCGAACTGCAGCAATTTTCGAAAAATTATACAGGTGTTACTAGAGGTAGAAAAGTTAATGTTGAAATAAATGATAATGGCAAAAACCTAACCTATATAATTAAACGAGTTGAGGAAAAAAGAGGTGAAGCCTATTCTGAGGCTGAAGAACAGCCTGAACCAAAAATACTCAAATATAAAGGTGAGGGAATATTTCGTGATGGAAGAACAATATTTATTTTTTCAAAAAAACTGGATGAGCTGCGAATAGATTTTGGTGGTGGTTATTCTATATTAAAGTCCAAATGACTTTAGATTATTTAATAAAAAGTAATAAATAGAAATAACTGCTAAGTTAGCCTTCTCAAAAACCTAAAAATGGGAGGGGATCATCGCCAAGCCGCACAAAATTTCTTTAATTAAATGCGTTTACCAACGGTTAATTAAATTTCTCATTATAATATATCTTTTTTCTTTTGTAGGATATGCGAATGAAGAAATTGACTTTTACAGTTTAAAAAATAAAAAGCTCTTTGCATTACGTGTAGAAAACCCACCTATTATTGATGGGGTACTTGATGATGCGGTATGGAAAAGATCAAAAGCCACAAGTGATTTTTTACAATTTTTTCCCTATGGTTTAGATCCTCCATCTTTACCAACAGACGCTTATGTACTTTACGATGATGATTATTTATATATTGGGGTTTACAACCAGGATCCCGAGCCTGAAAAAATAGTTGGAACATTAAGCCGAAGAGATGATTGGAGAACTGCTTTTTCTACTAATTCAGATTGGATAGGAATTGGTATCGATTCAAATAATGATAATAAGACGGGGCATTGGTTTGCTGTTAATGCAGCAGAAGTGCAAGCTGATATGTCCATAAATGAAAATGGTATTGGATGGGGAGCTTATGACCAATCTTGGAATGCGGTATGGGATAGTAAAGTATCCATCGATAATAATGGTTGGTCTGCGGAAATTAGAATCCCATTGGAAATATTTCCATATAGTTCAGACTCTATTCAGACCTGGGGTATTGGAATTGGGCGATGTATAGAACGTTTTCAAGAGGAAGATTGGTGGCCAGGGAGAAAAAAAGGTGTCCGAGGACAGGTTCCTCATTGGGGAGTACTGATGGGGCTCGAAAATTTACCTCAGCATAAACAACTTGATTTAACGCCTTATTTCTTAAGTGGGAAGACAACTGGTGAAAATGCTTTAAACACTTCTTCAATTGGAATGGATGCTCAATACAACCTATCATCTAATTCAACATTAAATTTTGCATTTAATCCAGATTTTGGTCAAGTTGAAGCAGATCCTTCAATCTTAAATCTAACAGCATTTGAAACACGGTTAAATGAAAGGAGACCATTTTTTGTTGAAGGGGCAAATTTTTTTAAAAATAGAATCAATTTGTTCCATTCTCGCAGAATTGGACAGCGCCCCGGATATTATAAACCAAATACAGGTTCTATAATTGATCAGCCTAATGAGACGACTATTTTGGGTGCAGCAAAAATTCTTGGGGAAAGCCCCAATGGTTTAAAATATGGTATAATTAATGTTATCACAAATAGGGAGTATGGTATTCGCGAATATGAAAATAATGGAGAATTGAAGCAGGATAAATTTTTGCTAGAACCATATACAAATTATTTTATTGGGAGAGTTCAAAAACCAATAATTAATAGCGTTTCAACCATTGGGTTTACAGGAACAGATTTAAGACGCCAAAATGATAAAAATCTGTCAAATGCTTTTAGTTTTGACTGGAATATTAATTTAAAAAATAACCGCCTTTTTCTGTTTGGGCAGCTTCTCACTTCTAGAAAAGAAGAAAATGGGTTTGGTGGTGCAGTTTCAATTAATTATCGAGACCCTTCTTGGTGGGAGCTAGGTGGATATATGGGTGTTGGAGATGATATTTTAAATCTAAATGATATTGGATTTCTACCTAGAGCCAATATGAGAAATTTCGGATTAAATGCAGCAATTCGAAGAGATGAACCAAAAGGTATATTTATTAGTCAAAAGCTTTCGGTCGATTATCGTCTAAGTTTTAGATATACGGATAATACGATAATTAGAAATAGAATAAACTTAAAGCAAGAGAACACATTTAACAATTATTGGAGATTTGGATTTGAAGTTGAGTTAAATCCAGAATCTTTCAGTGATAATGATCAATTTAGAAATTCAAAAGCTAAGATTATTAAACTAGAATCTAAACAGGTAAATAAAATTTGGATACAGTCAGATCGTAGAAAGCGTATTATTGTTAAACCAAATATTGATTTTATTAATAAAGAAAGATCAGGCCTTGGGAAAAGAATAGGATTAGATATTACCTTAAAACCAACGGATTATATAAATTTTTCAATCGAATCTTCTGATGACTCTGAGCTTGATGAAATGCAGTGGGTAGGACTAATTGAAGATTCATTAAACACAGATATTATTTATGCATCTACTAAGCAGACAACAAAAAATACAAATTTTCGATTAAATTGGACGTTTTCACCTACTTTAACTTTAGAATGTTTTTATCAACCATTTAAAGTGGATGTGAATTATTATGATTATGGTCGATTGATGAAAGAAAAATCTTATGATTTAGAAGATTATAATTATTCATCGGAGAAAAGTTTCAAACTTGATAATAAAATTGGCACTTTTGTGTTACGTTGGGAATATCTACCAGGCAGTTTAATCTATTTAGTTTATAATCTTAATGAACAGGGATATTATTCCTATAGCTCTGAAAGCTGGCAAAGATTAAAATCCAATTCACTATTCTTGAAAATAAATTATTTCTTTCAGCCTTAAAATATAATCTGCTATTTATTTTTATCCAGCCGATTAAATTTTTATACGGCCCTACCTAATCAAAAAACAACATTTTTATTGAAAAACGCTACCTATAGGTATTAGATTATATCATGAGGTAGGTATCAAATCTAATTCATTAATAATTTTTAGAAATAAATCAATGGAGAAGTCTCAAAATTTGCTCTATTTTTTCTCATCGTTAGTCTTAACAATTCTGTTTTCATGTACGATGAATCCAAAATCTATTGATTCTACAGATTACACAAAAAAAATTGTAAAGATAACAATGCGGGATGGAATAGAATTAAATACTGAGGTATATACGCCAAATTATTCAGATGAAAATCTCCCTATACTTTTAACACGTACACCGTACGGGTTAAGGCATGATAATTCAGGAATACATTCATCTTTGAGTACTTCATATAAAGAACTGGCAGAGGGCAAATATATTTTCGTCTTTCAAGATATTAGAGGGAGGTATGGTTCAGGGGGCAAGTTTAGTATGCTCCGTACTCCAATTAAAGAAGACCCAGAGGCAGAGGTTGATGAAGCAACCGATACTTATGATACTGTAGAGTGGTTATTAAATAATCTAGATAAACATAATAGTAAGGTTGGAATCCTGGGTATATCTTATGGTGGATGGTTAACTGCCATTGCGTTAACGGATTTGCATCCTGCAGTGAAAGCTATTTCGCCTCAGGCTTCTCCGTCAGATATGTACATGGGTGATGATTTTTATCATAACGGTGCATTTCGCCTAGCTCCTTCTTTTGGATATGCAGCCATGATGGAACGGTCAAAAGAAAACTATCCTTTTGATTTTGGAGATCAAGATGTTTATGATTTTTATTTGAATCTTGGTCCATTGTCAAATGCAAATAAAAAGTATTTTTTCGGTGATGTTCCAACTTGGAATGATTTTATGAACCATAGTAATTACGATGAATTTTGGAAAGAAAAAGAAGTCACTCATTATTTAGATAATATCAGTGTTCCTGCATTAAATGTGGCTGGATGGTGGGATGCAGAAGATTTTTATGGCCCCATGAAAATATATGAAAAATTAGAAGAAAATGATCAGTCTGGTATTAACCGCTTAGTAGTGGGGCCTTGGCGCCATGGTGGCTGGGCACGTGGCAAAGGAGATAGCTTAGGCGCTATTGGATTTGGTAGTAATTCCTCAACTTATTATAGAAAAAATGTTCAAGCACCTTGGTTTGCGCATTACTTAAAGGGGGAAAATCTAGATTCTAATCCTGAAGCACATGTATTTGTTACAGGTCAGAATGAATGGAAAAGCTATAGTACTTGGCCCCCGCAAACTGAAACAACATCCACAAAATTTTATTTCCTTCCTAATGGTACAATCTCAAAGGATCCTGCCAATAGTGATTCTGGTGAAAAGTTTCTTACATATATTTCTGATCCAAATGATCCTGTCCCATACACAAAAAGACCGATCAAAGGATTTTGGCAAGGGGCTCAAGCTCTCTGGAAGGTTGAGGACCAGAGATTCATAAGTAATAGAGAGGACGTTTTAACATGGCAATCGGAGTCTTTAAAAGAAGAAATCGAAATTGCTGGTGAAGTTATTGTTAATCTATTCGTATCAACAACAGGTACAGATGCAGACTTTATTGCAAAATTGATTAATGTGTATCCTGAAGATTCATCTAACCCGGCTATGGATAATTATCAGTTAATGATCGCAGATGAAGTTATCCGTTCAAAGTTTAGAAATGATTTTTCCAATCCATCACCATTAGTAGCTAATGAAATTACACCAATTAAAATTTCTCTTGGTTCAAGAGCACACAAGTTTAAAAAAGGTCACCGAATTATGGTAAAAATTCATAGTACTTGGTTTCCACTAATTGGCCGTAATCCACAAAAGTTTATCGAAATCCCAAAAGCCAAAACAAAGGATTATCAGAAAGCAAAACATACAATTTACTTGTCAGGTAATAATTCTACATTTTTGGAGTTGCCGATAGTCAAAAATTGAATTAAGTAGTGAGGTAAAAATGTGGAAATATAAAACCCTATTTATTATTGGAATTTTGATTATTTCAGTGGTTAATGCTGATGATAACATCTTAAAACCAATGGATAATTTTGATTTTGAAGGCGTATCTGATCCACAGATTTCGCCCGATGGTTCTCAGATCCTGTATGTCCGCTCTGGCAGTGATGTTATGAAGGATATTCGATTTCATAATATATGGATCATTAATTTCGACGGGACCAATAACCGTCCATTAACCAATGGGCAAAATTTTAATATGTTTCCTAGGTGGTCACCGGATGGCAAACAGATCATTTATGTATCCAGTGCTTCAGGCTCTTCCCAAATCCATAAGCGCTGGATGGATACAGGTGAGACAACTGTACTGACAAATGTGCAGACCGGTCCCCATGGTATAAGCTGGTCCCCAGATGGGAAGAATATTGCATTTTTTGGTACGGTACCTCAAGGTGCAGATTTTAAAGCTGATCTTCCCACACCTCCTGAAGGAGCTAAATGGGCAGCACCGGCTAAGATAATTGATCGTTTAGTGTATAGATTTGATGGGCTTGGATACTTAAATGGTTATAAGCATTTGTTTGTGGTACCATCAGAAGGTGGTACAGCGCGTCAATTAACTTCCGGACGCTTTAATTTTGTGTTTTATCTTGGTGGTCAGTCCGTATGGTCCCAAGATAGCAAATACGTTTATGTCTCTACCAATCTTGAAAAAGATTGGGAGTCTGTTGGATGGGAAGAATCTGATATTTATCAAGTAGATGTTATTAATGGAAAGATGGATCGTCTTACCGATCGAGATGGTCCAGATCAACATCCATCTCCTTCTCCTGATGGAAAGTATCTAGCTTATACTGGTTACGACGATAATAAAATGGCTGTTAATGTTGCTGAATTATATGTCTTGAACCGAAAAACTAATAAAACAAAAAAAATCAATTTAAAATTAGATAGAAGTATAGGAAATTTAATTACTCCGCCAACTTTAACTTGGTCCAAGGATGGTAAAAATATATATATCAACTATGATGATCAGGGTAATACCAAACTGGCCAGAGCGACGCTTGATGGGAAATTAAAAGTTATTGCACATAATATTGGTGGTGTTGCCGCATTTGGTATGGGTGCCTATGGTGGAGGATCGTATACCATGTCATCAAATGGAAACTATGTACATACCTATTCGCGCCCAGATGTTCCTTCAGAGCTTGCTGTTGGGAATATTAAAGGAGGCAAACCGAAAGTTATTACATCAATAAATGAAGACATTTTAGCTGGTAAAGAGCTTGGGAAAGTAGAAGAGATATGGTATAAATCTTCTTATGATGGACTGGATATCCAGGGCTGGATCATTAAACCGCCTGGTTTTGATCCTTCAAAAAAATATCCATTGATTTTAGAAATTCATGGCGGTCCTTTTCTCAATTATGGTGATCGTTTTGATCTGGAAAAGCAGATGATGGCAGCGCAAGGCTATGTTGTGCTCTATACCAACCCCCGCGGTAGTACCAGCTATGGTGAGAAGTTTGCA
>CEVA01156483.1_pt1 | contig 14439 bp, 10 predicted proteins | sample 361521 | NCBI WGS metagenome assembly CEVA01 (sample SAMEA2622823, study PRJEB7988) | marine metagenome | isolation source: saline water (ENVO:00002010), including
CGAAGCCAACTGTGGACTTTTTATCTTCTACATCGATTCAGACTGAAGCCCTTGTCGCCCGATTCCGAGCCCACCGGAAAGAGGGTGAGGACCGGGTCTCCAGGGCGGATGTGAGCGTCGACGCACGCTTATCCTCGACAGGGCGAAGCGACATGGTGGAAATCTCGCTCTCGGCCAACATGACGGTCGAGACCGTTAACGGGATTCTGAACGATTCGGTCGTCGAGCAAATCAACAAGGCGATTCAGGAAGCCGGCATCGACCTGCGGATCGAGGAGGAACTCGGTTCGGATCAAACGCCCGAGACGACGGCTCGGCGGATCGTCGATTTCTCTACGGGGTTCTTCGATTCGTACGAGGCGAACCACATCACCGAAGCTCCCGAAGTTCTCGTCGGGGGATTCAGGACGCTGATTCGTGGAGCCATCGAGGAGGCTTTACACAGGCATGTGATTTCCTCGAAGGGATCACCAAGCTGAGTGACACAATCAGTCAGAACATCGATACGAGGTTCGAGCTGACAAGCAACATTCTCGATGGATTCCACAAGGAGCGGCTTGAGGCCCTTGAGGGTTCATCGGGCGAGACGGAAGAAGTAGACGCAGGTGAAACAACAGTGGAGGACGTATGACGCTTGAAGCCGCCACGCAACAGAGCTTGATGGCCGTGCAGCTGATCGAATCGGTCCTGGGAGCTTCGCAACGTGCCCAGACCGATCTGGCGATGAAGCTGGCCAAAATTTCGCTCGCCTCACAGGTCAACACATCGGCCGTGAGCGGGTCGGGAGCAGCGATCGACATGGTCGCGTAGGTCATCGGCTTGATGGAATCGAGGGGTCGTCTCGAATGAGACGGCCCCTCTTTTTGTTATAGGTGAGATGCACTGCCACCTACTTGACCTGCTACTTGCGCGAATCTATGTTCGGCCCATGCAGCAGGACGACTCCTATTTCTTCTGTGGCATCGGCGGAAGCGGCATGAGCGCCATCGCGCAGGTCGTGGCCGCCCGGGGTGCGAAGGTCCGGGGTTCCGATCGAAGTTTCGACCAGGGTCAGAATCCGGAGACTTCGCATCGGCTTTCCGCACAGGGGATCGACCTGTGGCCGCAGGATGGCAGCGGTGTGAACGATGACGTGGGAACGGTCGTGGTTTCTTCCGCGGTGGAGGAGACGATCCCGGACATTCGAGCGGCGGTGGAACGGGGTCTGCCGATCAGAAAGCGCGCAGAGATCCTGGCAGATCTGCTTCACGGTGGCTACGGGGTTGCAGTAGGGGGGACGAGTGGCAAGTCGACGGTCACAGGAATGATCGGTCATATTCTGGTGGAGGCGGGGCACGATCCGACTGTCGTCGCCGGTGGCAAGATGCTGAATGCAGATGATCCACCGCAGCTGGGAAATGCGATTCTGGGGGACGGCGAGCCCGTCGTTGTCGAAGCAGACGAGAGCGACGGAACGATCGAGCTCTATCACCCTACGATCTCTGTGGTGACGAACATTTCGCTCGACCACCGGCCGCTGGAGGAATTGCGGATCCTGTTCCGAGCGTTTGCCGAACGTGCCTCCGGAGGTGTCGTCGCCAACCATGATTGTGCTGAATCGATGGCCACGCTGGAAGGCGTGGAGGCAGTGGGCTTTGGAATCGATAACGAGGCCCTGTTTCGAGCGGAAGACATCACACTTCGGGTCGATGGCGTGTCGTTTCGGGTTCAGGGTGTGATGTTTCACCTGGCTATGCCGGGGATGTACAACGTCGCCAATGCGCTGGCCGCAGTGGCTGCGTGCCACTTGCGTGATGTTTCGCCGGAGGTTTGTGCGGGAGCGCTTAGAGGGTTCCGGGGCATCGGTCGGCGTCTGCAGGTCCTGGGGGAGGCCGCTGGGGTGCGTGTTATCGACGATTTCGCCCACAATCCGGACAAGATTTCGGCCTCACTCGATGCACTGAAGGCGCATCCGGGGAGGCTCCGCGTGATGTTTCAGCCCCACGGTTTCGGACCAACACGATTGCTCAGACAGGGGCTGGTGACCTCTTTGGCCGAGGGAATGCGGGAGGACGACATCCTCTGGCTTCCGGAAATCTTCTTTGCTGGAGGGACGGCGACCCGGGACATTTCCTCGGCAGATCTGGCAGAAGAGATCGTGTCGAGGGGACGAGACGCTCGGTTCGTGGCCAGCCGTGAGGACATCGCGCCCGACCTCGTCGCGGCGTGCGAGGCTGGGGATCGCATCGTCGTGATGGGGGCCCGCGACGATTCATTGACGACCTTTGCAGAGGGCCTCCTCGAGGCCCTGAGGCACGGGGGGCCGTGAGCCTTTACCCATCCCTGGCGAGCGGAGACCGCGTGGCGGTGGTGGCACCGTCCAGTTCGGTTCAGCCCGAGGCTCTCGCGTCCGGCATCTCCTACCTGGAAACCCTGGGTTTCGAAGTGGTATCGGGTGATACGATCGGGCTAGAAGATCGTTTTCTTGCCGGACCCGATCTGATCAGAGGATCGGAGGTGAGTCGTCTCTTCGCGGATCCGTCGATTCGGGGGATCTTTGCCGCGAGGGGGGGCTACGGGTCGGCCAGAATTCTTTCCGAAGTAGACTGGGCCATGGTGGAACAGAATCCAAAGGTCCTCGTCGGATTCAGCGATACGACAGCCCTTCAATTGGGTGCACTGGCTCGTGCGAATCTGGTATCCTACTCGGGGTTTCTTCCGAATGTGGATGTGGCGAAAGGTGGCGGAATCGACCCCGATCTGGACCGATCGCTCATAGAGGCCCTTCTTCACGGACGGTTCGATGCGATCGACGGGATACAGGCGGTCGACGCCGGAGGACGCACGGAAGGCCGGTTGGTCGGTGGGTGTCTATCGCTTGTCGCATCGCTGGTTGGGACGCCCTATCTGCCGCCGTTCGATTCGAGCGTGGTGTTTCTGGAGGACGTAGGGGAGGCACCCTACAGGATCGACCGGATGTTGACACAACTGATTCAGGCGGGCGTGTTCGAGGGAACGTCGGCCGTTTTGTTCGGCCAGTTCGTTCGCTGTGACGGAGACGACGAAGACGGTACGGTGGACGAGGTGATCGAAGACTTTGCGGGCAGGGTTCAATGCCCGGTATATGTCGGGCTCCCGTATGGGCACGGGGCGACACGGAGACTGCTGCCGGTCGGGGGCTACGCAACGATCGAGAACGATAGGCTGTCCTTCGAGAGGGGCGTGTGATGCGTCGCGGTGGATTCGTTCTGTTGGCGCTGCTGGTTGGAGGATGTTCGACCCTCAACCAGTTGAACTTTCTGTCGACTGCCGACGAAGTGGAAATCGGTCGCCAGGCGGCGAAGGATATCGAGCGACAGATGCCGATGCTGAAGAACGAGGCCGTCGTCGCGTATATCGATAGCCTAGGACAAGCGCTCGTGCGGCATTCGAAACGACGAGACATCCGCTATCACTTCGGTGTTGTGGAGACGGCTCAGGTCAACGCGTTCGCCCTGCCCGGGGGATGGTTGTATGTCAACGCGGGTCTGATCGCGACAGCCGATACAGAGGCCGAACTGGCCGGGGTCGTCGCTCACGAAATCGGCCACGTGGTGGGCCGTCACGGGGCACGCCAGATCTCGAGCCAGTACGGGCTGGCCGTTTTACTCGAAGTAGTCGGTGGTGGCTCGGGTAGCAGCTCGATTTCGAGACAGATTGCGGCGCAGTTCGCGGGGATCGGTGCCGGCCTGACGATGCTCAAGTACAGTCGGGATATGGAACGCGAGGCGGACCGGTTGGCGGTGGAAGAGACCTATGCCGCGGGCCTCGACCCGAAGGGCATTTCGGTGTTCTTCGAGAAGTTGATGGCTCTGCACGAGACGGAGCCGGAAGGCATGGACGTCCTGTTCACGACCCACCCGCCGAGCGCAGAACGGATCGCGAATGTGGAGGCTGCGGTCAAGGCGTTAGCTCCCAAATCGGGATTGCGAGCGGACAGTCCAAGATTCAGAGAGATTCGGGCGAAGGTGAAAGCCCTGATGCCTGAGATCGAACGGCGCGAGGAACGACAACGAAAAGCCCGTGAGCGGAGATCGCGCTGAGATCAACCAGGTGCGGAAAACGGCCCCGGAGCCATTAAGCTTCGGGGCCTTCTCGTTTCAGGATGCGTTGGCGCTGGACGTCGTCCCAAACCCTGTAGCAAGGAGCTGATTTTCGAAGCGCAACGTCTCCTCGCAAAGCTCGTCGAGGCGTGCACGGTCCGAAGGAACATCGGGGATCCGGTTTTCCCATCGGCTACGACACCAGAGGAAGATCTGATTCACAAAGTCGCTGAATCGATCGCCTACGTATTTGCGATAGAGTTCGGGAACCATGCCCTTATGTGACACGTATTCCCCGGCTGCCTGAGCGATCCTGGTGGATGCGATCAGCCCGACGACGTAAACCAGGTGCTCCAATTTTCCTTCGACGACGTAGCCGTAAAAGGACGAATTCTCGTCAGGAAACCCAAGAGTCGTTTCAGGGCGTACGCTCCGGCCTCCTTTCAGATCCGAGATGATCCACACCGTGAAATCCCGCAGATGGCCCACGTAGCTCTCGACCGGAGGGAGTTCGACCTTGTCCCTGATGTCGGTACCGGAGAGAATCCGGCTGAAGTTCTTGATTGTCACTGCGTTGAAATGCAGCATCGCTTTGGGAGGCGAAAAGGGGCCGTCAACAGCAGTTTCAAGCTCCATCAGCTTTTCGAGCCTGTAGGCTTTCACATCGAGCCGATACGGACAGATGAGAGGAGACAGCCTGGAAAGGGAGAAAACCGCGTCCTTCAAAGTGTCATCGAGCCGACCAGACTGGCCTACAAAGAATAAATCAATGTCGCTGGAACTCACAGCGGAGCCGAAGGCGCGGCTTCCGGTTAGGTAAATCGAGCCGACCGAATCAGAAGCCAGGGTCCGGGTCATTTCGACCACGCCCTTAAGGACATCGTCAACGGGTTCCACCCCGGTCTTGTATTGCGGACCAACGCTTACCCGTCCCCCTAAATCTGCTTTCTTGCCAATTCGTCCAGGAGCGATTCCCGCGCTCCTCGGAATGAAAATGATCGTGTGCGAGAGGGTTGGCTAGGTTGCCGCGACGGGTACGAGGAGGGTGAATGTGCTGCCCTGACCCGGTCGGCTGTCGAGCGTAATGGTGCCACCGTGGAGGCGGGCGAGGCTCAGGGCGAGGGCCAGCCCGATTCCCGATCCTTCGTAGTGGCGATCGAGCGCGCTGTTCGCCTGGACGAAGGTGTCGAAGATTCGCTCCTGGTCTTCGTCGGCGATCCCGATGCCTTCGTCGGTGACACGGAAGGCCAGCCACCCGGAGACTACATACGGGAGAGCGGCATCGACCGGAACGTGATCGGGGCCCTCTTCAGGTGGCCGCAGATTGGCCTCCAGCGTTACGACCTTGCCGTCCCCGCTGAACTTGATGGCATTGTCGACCAGCAAACCGATCGCTCGGCAACACGCAGAGACGTCGACGCCCACCAACTCGCCCTGATGTTCAACACGCAGTTCGATTTCGTGTTCGGCGGCCAGGGGACGGGCGGCTTCGACGATCTGATCGATCAGTTGATCTGTCGTCGTGGATTCGAGCTTAAGATTGGCGTCTCCTAACTTGAGGACGGAGTATTGGAGGATGTTCTCGAACATGTCGAAGAGCCGCTCGACCGCATCGTGGATGTTCTGAAGGTAACCACGCTGTTTTTCGGTGAGTCCCTCGAGGGTGTCCTGGAGCAGCTGGGTGAACCCCGTCACGTGTCCGAGCGGGGTGCGGACCTCGTGGGACATGCCGTTGATGAACTCGCCCTTGATCCGATTCACGACCTGGGTACGTCGAAGCAGATCCCGATTTTCGAGCACCAGCTGTCTGCGCTCTGAAGCGCGTCTGAGGGTCTGCATCAGGCGCTCAAGGTCGACGGGTTTGCTAAGGTAATTGTAGGCACCGAGCCGCATGGCTTCAACGGCGCTGGTCATATCGCCAAAGCCGGTGAGGATGATGATCTCACTGTCCGGAAGCCGTTCGCGTGCCTGGCAAAGTCGATGCCGCTCATCCCGGGAATCTTGAGGTCGACGATCAGGAGGTCGGGAGACCACCGATCGAGCATCTCGAGCCCCTGTTGGCCGGATACGGCAGCACGGATTTCGAATCCGGCCTCATCGATCGTGTCGGAGAGCACCCTTCGAACTTCCTGTTCGTCGTCGACGAGGAGGACGGTTGGATTCATAGTTGTCTTCAGTCCCGGTCTTGGATGCGGTCAGCCACGTAGTGTGTCGAGCACATCGAAGTAATTGGGGAAGGTCTTGTTGACACACTCCGGATCCTTGAGAATCACTCCGGGCTCCCGGAGTCCGATCAGGGCCAGGCTCATGGCCATTCGGTGGTCGTCATAGGTGTCGACCTGGCCGGGTAAGATCTGGGAGGCGGGGTGGACGGTCATGCCGTCATCCCGAGCGTCGACGCGGACCCCCAATCGAGTCAGTTCTGTTTCCATGGCGGCGATTCGATCGGTCTCGTGGATTCGGAGAACGGGGACGTTCGTGACGGTGACGGGATCGGACGCGAACGGGGCAATGGCCCACAATGTCTGCGCTGTGTCCGGCATGTCGTTCAGGTCGATATCGATACCGCGGAGTTGCTGAGGGCCCGAGACCGTGATGCCGGAGGCGTCGGTCGACACGGCACACCCCATCTGCTCGAGCACGTGCGCGAAACGAACGTCGCCCTGAGCGGAGTCTTCTGATAGACCGCCGACGGTCACGCGTCCACAGGTGATGGCGGCCGCGGCCATGAAGTACGTGGCGTTCGTGGCATCGGGCTCAATCGTGTAGGCTCTGCTTTCGTATCGTTGCCCGGCAGTGACGCGGAAAGTGTTGTAATTGTCGTTCGTCACGCGAACCCCGAAGCGTCGCATGATATCGAGTGTCATATCGATGTATGGTTTGGACGCGAGGTCGCCTTCGACGCGAATCTCGATGTCTTCCATCGCGTAGGAGGCGATGAGGAGGAGGGCCGTGAAGTACTGACTGCTCTGGTCCCCGGGGACGAACGTACGCCCTCCCGGGATTCTGTCGGCGTTGACGACGACCGGAGGGCATCCGGTCCCGTTCAGGCTGGTCGCATCGACGCCGAGTCCTCTGAGGCCCTTGAGAAGATCCTCGATCGGGCGTTCCCGCATCCGATCGATGCCATCGATTACGTAGGGGCCCCGGCCAAGGGCGACGAACGCCGACAGGAATCGGGCACACGTGCCCGACCCACCGATGTGCAGCTCCGCTCCGTTGACGGGGATGCGGCCTCCCTTTCCGTGCACCACGAAAGTAGCCTTCTCCGGGACTTCTTCAACTTCGATGCCCAGACTTCTCAGCGCGTTGGCCATGTAGGTGGTGTCGTCGCTGAAAAGGGCGCCCGTCAGGGTCGTGGTTCCCTCACCCAGGGCGGCGATCAGGAGCGCACGGTTGGTGTAGCTCTTGGAGCCGGGCACCGTAACGTCGGCGTCGACAGGTCGGTCCAGCGGTGTGATTTCGAGGGTGTTCACAGGGAGAAAGTATACGAAAAGCGAGCGGGTCAGAAGCTAAAACTCCGCTGAACGTGCGACGGAGGTCCGGTTCCGGAGGAGGTCACCGGGTCGTACAAAAAAACCCCCCGGTTTCGGTCACCACAAGGGTTCCTACCGCCGGAGGGGGCTTGACCAATCGGTACCACTCAGAGTCACGGATAACCTAAACAAGTCGCGTGCCAAGACCCCGAGGGTGGCGTAAGTATCATATTTTTAACGTGTTGTATGGAAAGGGATAAGTTCTCAGGGAATCGAGTGAAAGAAAATCTTGCCCCGGCTGCCCCTCGGGGTGGACATGTTTTTCCGGTCTCACCGTGGACGTTGACAATCGGCTGACGTGGACTACATTCCACCTCAACGGGCACCCTCCCTCGCCCTTGCGGGCCGACCGGCCGTCCCCGGCCATGTTCCACTTGACCCGATCCTCGAATCCCCGATTGCAACCTGATCTTCTCAACCTCTCAGTCTGGGCGATTCCTCAATGGCCGCAACGGATTTCGTACATCTGCACAGTCACACCGAATACAGCCTTCTGGATGGAGCAAGCAAGATCGGTGCAATCGCCGACCTGGCGGGGGAATGGGGCATGCCGGCGGTCGCGATGACCGACCACGGCAATCTGTTCGGCGCGATCGATTTCTACCGAGCGATGAAGGACGTCGACGTAAAGCCCATCATCGGGAGTGAGGTCTACTGCGCGATTGAGAGTCGATTCTCAAAGAAGCCGGCCCGCGGTGTCCAGAGTGCGTCCAACCACCTCGTCTTGCTGGTCAAGAACGAGGTGGGCTACCAGAACATGATCAAACTCGTATCGTCGGGCTATCTGGAGGGGTTCTACTATGCGCCTCGGATCGACAAGGAACTGCTGGCTGCCCATTCCGAGGGTCTCGTCTGTTTGTCAGCCTGCGTGAGTGGCGAGATTCCCCACCTGATCGAGCGCGAGGGTTTCAAGGAAGCACAAGCCGCGGCCGAAACGTATGTGGACATCTTCGGCGACGACTTCTACCTGGAGATTCAGCGTCACGGAATCGACAAGGAAGTCAAGGTGAACGAAGGTCTCCTCAAGCTGCACAAGGAGATGGGCATTCCGCTCGTCGCAACGAACGATTCCCACTTCCTTCGGGAAGACGACCACGAGGCACACGCCGCACTTGTGGCCATCCAGACGGGCAAGACGCTGGATGATCCGAACCGGATGTGTTACCCGACCGGGGTGTATTTCAGGTCGGCCGAAGAGATGTACGAACTGTTCCACGACCTCCCGAATGCGTGCGAGCGAACCCTCGAGATCGCCGAGAAGTGCGATTTCGACATGTCGTTCGAAGAGTCACACGCACCAGACTTCCCGTTGCCGGCAGAATTCGACGATCCACTCGCTTACCTTGAGGCCCGGGCTCGCGAGGGGCTGGAGCGGCGCGTGGGCGAGATCACGCCCGAATACGAGGAACGACTGGAGTTCGAACTGGACGTGATTCAACAGACCGGGTATCCCGGCTATTTCCTGATTCTGGGAGATCTGGTCGATTTCTGTCGTGAAGAGGGGATCCGGGCAGGAGGACGAGGATCCGCGGTGAGCAGCCTCGTGAGCTATGCCCTGGAAATTACCACGGTCGACCCCCTCGAGTACGGCCTGGTGTTCGAGCGGTTCCTGAATCCCGAGCGTATTTCGCCGCCGGATATCGACTACGATATCGCCGACCGTGACCGGGAACGGGTGATCGACTATGTGGTCGAGAAATACGGTCGAGACAATGTCTGTCAGATCATCACGTTCGGTACGATGGGTGCGAAGGCGGTGATTCGAGACGTGGGACGGGTGATGAACTTGCCGTTCGGCGACGTCGACAGGGTCGCCAAAATGGTGCCGGCGGAGCTCAAAATGACGATCGACAAGGCGCTCGACCAGTCGCCGGAGCTGAGGGCTCTGTCAGAGGACGGGGACCAGGGTCAGAAATTACTGGAGATTGCGCGAAAGCTGGAAGGGATGGCCCGCCACTGTTCGATTCATGCGGCGGCTGTCGTGATTGCGCCCAAACCTTTGACCGAACTCCTGCCTCTCTACAAGGCCCCCAAGGGGGGCGAGGTGATGACCCAGTACAACTGGCATCACGTCGAGGATCTGGGTTTCCTGAAGATGGATTTTCTGGGTCTCAGAAACCTGACCGTGATCAGCGAAACGGTGGCGATGTTGAAGGAACATCACGACATCGAGCTGGATGTCGACAACCTGCCTCTGGACGATCGCGCGACCTACGAACTGTTCGGGCGGGGCGACACGACAGGGGTGTTTCAGTTCGAATCCGCCGGAATGAAGAACTACCTGACTCAGCTTAAGCCCGACAAGATCGGCGACATCATCGCGATGAACGCCCTGTATCGGCCGGGCCCGATGAAATACATTCCCAATTACATCGACCGCAAGAACGGTCGAGAGGACGTGACGTACTACGACGAGAAGATGAGACCCTCCCTGGAGGAGACCTACGGGATCATCACCTACCAGGAGCAGGTCCAGCGACTCTGTCGTGATCTGGCTGGGTTCACCCTGGGTAAGGCGGACGGTATCCGAAAGGCCATGGGGAAGAAGCTGGCCGAGGTGATGGAGGAATACAAGGCGGAATTTCTGAACGGATGCGAGGCGAATGGGGTCTCCCGATCGGTCGGGGAAGGAGTGTGGGCGGACATCGAGGTGTTCTCCGGCTACGGGTTCAACAAGGCGCACAGCTCTGGCTACTCGATGGTGGCCTACCAGTGCGCCTACCTGAAGGCCCATCATCCGGCCGATTTCATGGCAGCCAACCTCAACAGCGAAATCGGCGATATCGACCGGCTTGTCGTCCTGGTCGACGAGTGTCGTCGCATGGGGCTGGAGGTACTACCGCCGGACGTCAACGAGAGTCTGGTCGATTTCGTGGCGATGGGGTCGAGCGTGAGAATGGGCATGGCGGCCGTTCGGAACGTCGGTCGCAGCGCAGTAGAAGCCATCGTGAGTGCCCGCGAGGAAGATGGACCCTTCGATACGTTGTTCGACTTCTGTGAGCGGGTCGACCTCCGTTCCGTCAATCGCCGAGCGATCGAAAGTCTGATCTGCGCAGGAGCTCTTGACGGACTGTTCGGGCATCGGGCGCAGGTATTCGAGACGCTCGATCGGGCTCTCGAGATGGCACAGACCGCGCAGGCCGATCGGGCGAGAGGGCAATTCTCACTGTTCGGCGGCGAGGGCCTGGAGGACCAGGCCGCTTTGGTGACGAACACGGAGCTGCTCGATGTCCCGGAATGGGGCGATCGGGAGCGACTGACGCGGGAGAAGGAAGTCCTGGGGTTTTACCTGTCCGGGCACCCGCTGGAGAAATATCGCAGCGACCTCAGGAACATCGGATTGAAGGCTGCCTCACAACTCGAGGAACTCCCCGACGGAACGAACATCAAGCTCGGCGGGCTGATCTCAGAGTTCAAGCGGCACACCGACCGTAACGGTCGTCCCATGGCGTTCGGTGCATTGGAGGACCTGGAAGGGTCGGTGGATCTGGTGGTGTTTCCTGACACGTTCGAGAAGGTGAAGGACGAGTTCGTGGTCGACGCGATGGTGGCGCTGCAGGGCCGGGTGTCGAACCGGAACGGTCGTCTGTCCGTCCAGGTAGAGGAACTCACGCCGCTCGAACGGGCCAGGGAGGAGATGGCCGATGCGGTGAACGTATTGCTGTCGGGGCCCAACCTCGCAGACGAAAAGCTCGAGGTGTTGCGCGAGATCTTCAACCGTCACGAGGGGTCGTGTTCGGTGTTCCTTCACGTGGAAGTCGACGACTCGAACCGAGCCGTGATTAAGTCCAGAGACCTGAAAGTGTCCCCGTCGGAGGCCCTGTTTTCGGAAATCGACGCGAACACAGGGGCTCGCTCCTGGGTGTCGTCCGAGACCGTCCGGGCGAGACGATCTGCGCGGACGACGTCGGTGCCGGTACCTGCCGCGCCCTGATCCTTACTGGAAATAAAAAGAAAGCGGCCTGCGAGGGAACCTCCTCACAGGCCGCTTTCGTGTTTTGGGTGCCTGGCTAGTAATACTCGTGACGTCGCCCGTGAACGTTCAATAGAAATCCGACAAGCACCATGCTCATCACGAGCGGGGAGCCGCCGTAGCTCAGGAAAGGAAGGGGCAAGCCGGTTACGGGCATCACGCCGATGGTCATTCCGATGTTGACGAAAATGTGGAAGACGAGGATGGCCGTGAGGCCGATCGCGACCAGACTGGAGAATCGACTCTTGACGGCAGTGGCGATTGTGAGGGCTCGCCAGACGATAAAGAGAAACAGCATGAGGATGGTGATTGCGCCGGCGAAACCGAATTCCTCGCCGACGACGGAGAAGACGAAATCGGTGTGCTGCTCTGGCAAGAAAGCGAGCTTGGTTTGGGTGCCCTGCAGGTAACCCTTGCCCTTCAACCCGCCCGAGCCGATGGCCACTTTGGACTGGATGACCTGATATCCGCCGCCCAGGCGATCGGTGTCGGGGTTGAGAAAGGTGAGGATGCGGTCCTTCTGGTAATCGTGGAGTTTGTTGTCCCAGATGTAGGGCGCCCCGATGGCGACAGCAAGATTCACGGCGCCGAGCACCGCCATGGTGGACAATCTGGGACGGACGTGAAACACGACCGCGATCATCGTCAGGTAGAGCAGGCCGAGCGACCAATGGTGGAACGCACAGACAAGGCTGAGACCGGGAGAGATGATGAAGAATATGTTGACCGGCTTGAGGCCGGCCCAGTAGAGCATGGGAAACAGGACCGCGCCGAAGACGAGGGCGGTGCCGAGGTCAGGTTGCTTGTAGACGAGGGCCGCCGGGAGGAGAACGAGAAGGGCCGGCGGGATAAACGTTTTGAGGCGCTCGATGTCGAGATTGCTCGAAGAAAGATAGCGGGCGATGGCCAGGACGGTCGCGATCTTCGCCAATTCTGACGGCTGCACGTGAATGGCCCCGAAGTTGAACCACCGCCGGTCGCCCACTTCGAGAACGAGCAACAGCAGGAGAATGGCCACGCCATAGATGATGTAGGCGAAAGCGTAGTAGAGCTTCGGCGGAATGACGACGGTGAGCGCCATGCCGGCCAGGGCGATGAAGGCCCACAGGATCTGCTTCTGGTAAGTTGTCCCCGCCGTTCCGAGATCCCAGTCGAAGGTCGCACTGTAGATCATGGTGATGCCGATGACGGTCGTGGCCAGGACCGTGGTGATCAGACCGAGGTCGAGATCTCGCTGGATGAACCTGGCGACACTCATTGCGCGCCCCCTCCCGGCGGGGTGCCCGCGACAGGCGCAGTCGAGGGTAGGGCGGCGACCTTCAACCTCCTGGACTCTTCCTCTTTCTTGATCTCGAAGTAGGCCTCCAGAACCCGTTGTGCCATAGGCCCGGCAACCGCGCCCCCCTGGCCCCCGTTTTCTACTAGAATCGTGACCGCGATCTCGGGCTGTTCGGCCGGGGCAAAGGCCACGAACCACGCGTGATCTTCCCCGTGAGAATTCTCGGCCGTGCCCGTTTTCCCAGCCACGCTGACGTTCTTAACCCGTGCCCGTCTACCGGTTCCGATTGGACTGGAAACTACGTCGACCATCACTTCCCGAATGTGTTCGAGGGTCTCTGGAGAGACTTCTAAGGGAGCCAGCGAACGCTCGGACGAATCGGTGTGGCGGAGCAGGTGAGGCGTTGCGAGCACGCCTGTGGCCAGCGCGGCGTTGTAGCGCGCCACCTGAACAGGGGTGGCGAGGGTTTCACCCTGCCCGATGGCGAGGTTCAACATGTTGCCTTCGAACCACTTGCCGCGATGTTGTTCGTAGTAGGCTCGATCGGGCAGAAGCCCCCTGGACTCGCCGTCTCCTCCGCGCGCGATGTCGATGTATGTCGGGCTTCCGAACCCGAACTGACGAGCGTAGCGGTTCCAGTTGGCGATTCCGACTTCACGACCGAGATGATAGAAGAAAACATCACACGAGCGGATGAGCGCCCCTCTAACGGTAAGTTCGCCGCATCCCTCGAGGACGTGACAGTGGAACACACGATCTCCGAACTCGAGGGCTCCTTCGCACGGGGGAAAGCGGACTTCGTCGGGGCGCAGGATGCCCATCTCCAACGCGGCGATGGAAATGACCATTTTAAGCACGGATGCTGGTGCGTAAAGGCCCTGAATTGAGCGGTTGAGCAGGGGCTTGAGGTCGTCTTTGGTGAGCGTCTCCCAGGCCCGTTCATCGCGAATGGCGCGAGGGTGGAAATCGGGCTTGCTGGCCATAGCCAGAACTTCACCCGTCCAGGGATCGAGCGCGATCAAGGATCCGGACAGGGAGTCTGCGAAGGTGGATTCGGCTTCCATCTGGAGCCGGGTATCGAGGGTGAGAAGGATGTCGTGGCCCGGTATGGGGGGCTGCGTCTTGTCGGGGAAGCTACCGACCTCCCGACCGTGGGCGTTGACCTCGATGTATTTGAGTCCGTCACGCCCCCTGAGGAGGGGCTCGCAGAGCTTTTCGATTCCCCGCTTTCCGATCTGGTCGTCGTAGGCGTAGCCTTTAGCGCTCACGTGAGGATACTCATCAGGATCGATCAATCCGACATAGCCGAGCAGGTGGGGGGCGATCGTGCCCCCGAGCCCGAGGTCCGGGTAGCCTCGCCGTGCTTCGACCTGCACCTCCACACCGGTAAGATCGTATCGCTCTTCTTCGACGACGGAGACGGTCCCGAACCGGACGTCCCGCTTGAGCTTGACCGGTTCGTAATAGTGGCGCTTGCGTTTTGACAGTCGACGCTCGACGAGGGCTTCAGGCAGATTTACGAGACGACTCAGGCGGTGGATACCCAGGGCACGAGCGTCGGCTTGAAGACCCTGCAGGAATCGGGGCGGG
>CEVA01243399.1_pt1 | contig 14433 bp, 10 predicted proteins | sample 361521 | NCBI WGS metagenome assembly CEVA01 (sample SAMEA2622823, study PRJEB7988) | marine metagenome | isolation source: saline water (ENVO:00002010), including
GTTCTCCGTTCGGATTAGTTGAATAGCCACTTGTGTAGAATCCAAGGTGATTCACTTGTAGGCCATCAACAACATGTGTCTCTGCACCTAACTCCTTGAGTCTGATTGCCAAATGGTGACCAATAAAACCCGCACCACCGGTCAGAACCACTCTCTTTCCCTTCAGTTTTTCGGTACATTTTTCAACGAACTGATGTTTTCTCATTAATGATTTAGACCTGTATAATTTTTGTACCAAATGAAACTATCTGGAACATTATATCTTTGAGCTTGCTTCCAAGCGACAAATTAGAAATTCCCATGTAAAAGAGAGATCGCAGGATAACGATTCTACTCTCGTATCTGCAGGGGCAGTATTACACTTTTCCTAATCAGGCAATAGCTCAAAACTTCTGGTACTCTCGATTTCTAACTCTCCTCATAACTTTTTAAGACAAATATTCTATGGCATTAAGAAAGTCAGTACTAATTAGGAAAGCCGCATACGAGTTTCGAAACAACCGTTACATTAGCTTGCGTACTGCTTTAACGAATTACCTAAAACATTCTGAAAGTTATCGCATCTTAGATAGTCAAGCTGTCAAACGTACTCGGTCGTCCGACACACTGTTTATCCTGGGCAGTGGACCATCCCTTAATCTTGTCGGCAAAAAAGAACAGCATATTATTCAGCAACATGATTCTCTCGGTATGGGTCTGTCATTCCTATTCGACCGAATCATTCCCACATACCACATTTTCCCACAGGAACTACAACTAGGATCAGACTACGGTCGCAACGATCAGACCAACCTGTTTCAAGAATATAGGTACAGTTATCGAAAAGTCATAACGCTAATAGGTAAGAATGCCCTATTCAGACTTGCCCATCCACGCTTTATGCCAGAGATTTTTCCAAACAATCCAATCGTACATTACCTATTTAGCCGCCGCAAAGGCAAATACAATCACACAAACGGGTTCGATAAATTATATTTTGATCAATCTTTAATTTACCGTGGATCACTTTGCGTTGCTTTGGAGTTTGCATTCCATCAAAATTACAAATCTATAGTTCTGCTCGGTGTCGATCCATCTCGTTGGCAATACTTTTTCCAAGATGACCCTAGGGTTCCAAAACACAATCTCGAAAATACTTATAATTTAGCGAAGGGTGTGCCGTCCGATTGGAATGACAAAAGCCCGTATATAGGTATGTACAGACGCCCTGGAAGTGAAGGCACAATTCTTGAGTACATACAAGGCCTGAAAAACTACCTCGAACACTACCACGATATCTCGCTAATGACTGGATTCAGCAATAGCGATTTGTGCCCACATCTGCAATTTTTTTTCGACTAACTGTATAGAGTTTCTGGGCAGTATCTGGAATAGAACAATCTATATTTATGTTACGGTCTCACATGAACTAGGCACTTTTCGTCAGAATTAGCCACAGAGGTTTAGACACCTTTATAGTGCTTATAAGGTGACTTTAAATCAAGACCATTTAGATTAGTAACTCATCTTCGTGATACATAGTATTTTAAAATCCAGTAGCTGCCCCGTACCCACAACAAGTTGATGTTTCTTAGATCCAGTTTGTATAGTCCACGAGCGCATAGGATCTGACGTCTCGTGAATCTCAAATGGCATTTCAAAGTCTATCCAATTTACCTTGGTATCTATATCTATTTTTTTCAATAACTTTCTATAAGTGTCCATACTACGAACATTGAATCCATTTTGCCATTTAGAGTCTCGTTCTTTCTGGACAGTTCTATACTTCATTAACATGTCAACAGGGTAGTCGTTAACTAGGTCGAAAATATAGAGATGGCCACCCTTATTAGTTAGCGAAAGTAGCGTATCAAGAATCTTCTCAATATCATCAAATATAGCCAATGTCCCCAAACATGTGCATACATCAAACATTCCTAAATTCGTTAAATTTGAGTCCTCAATCGACCCAACGACGAATTCTTCATTTGGCATATATTCTCGGGCTTGATGAAGATGCATGTCAGAGATGTCGACCCCGACAGTTCTATCTAGATTCAATTTGCTTCTTGCATAGTAAATAAATCCCCCAGCTGCACATCCAACATCTATCAAAGTAAGGGGATTGTCGTTGTGGATAGATCGAATCATATTCACAATGACCTTGAAATACTCCTTTGGATCAGTGTATTCCTTGTCTGCTAAATAGACTGGGTCATTCTTGTGGTACACGCTATTCATACTAATTTCTTCTACTTAACCTAGTCCTTTAAACAAAACATTATACTCAACGAAAACGCGAGCACCGCACTCATTATTAGGCGACTGATGGTTTGCATATGATGTAGATCATTTACTGGGCACGCTACTACAATTGACGCAAACTACTGATTCGATGCCAGTGTCAACAGCACAGGCAAGCATAGAAATCTAGATACCAGCGTAAAACTGAAGATGTGGTAATGATTTAATACCTTATTTTATTACAATCAATAGAGTCAATACTTCTCTACACCGTGTAGATATATTTAATCATAACTCTTGAAATCAAACTATGTAGTAGTCGTATTCATAAATCGCACTACGCATATGCAGGCCTACCTGGCTGCCGTCAAGCTAATTCGCAATGCCTGGAATCTACGCTACAAAATGTCATCCAGGGTAATATGTCCCGAGTGTGTTATCGGCAGCGATTACTGCCAGCAGGTCTCGCCATATGCCTAACGTTTGAGTCTGAATTCCTCAAAGAACAGGTAGTCATTGTCCCACCAAATAGGTTATGTGAGGATACTACGAAGGGACTGGCTTAGTTGCACCTCAAATTCCAACTGATGATGGCCTTTAGGGTTCCAACAATAACTTACAATTCACATTGGATAGGCTCTGTTTTTTCTACAAACCGTAATAACAAGTTGTTATCTAACATAAACCATGTGACCTCTGACTTGGATTTCCCTTATCTGCCGATGAGGGCAACAGCGCTGCTACTACCCCTTTTCCCACCTAACGCCTACCTGAGTTCGATTTGGAAGTTAAATACACGTCACATTATAATCACAGTTGATGAAAATATTATTTGTTAATCCCAGCCTAAGAAATGGATCGCCAACTAAATATTTACCAGTTGGAATAGCCTCTGTTATGACCTATGTAGCATCCAAAGGTTATTCATTTGAATTCTTGGATGTAGACATAAATGACCTCAGCGATGAAGAGGTCGAACAAGCCATCTCGCAGAAACCATACGACATTGTGTTAACTGGAACTCTTGTTACACACTACAAGTGGATGAAATGGTTTACAAGAGTAGTACGCCAACACAATCCTAAAGCATTGATTGTTGTTGGCAACTCTGTTGCGAGCAGCATTCCTGAAGTATTTCTTTCTAATTCTGAAGCAGATGTAGCCATCATGGGTGAAGCAGAGATTACCGTGGGTGAGGTTTTAGATAAATTCTCTCAAAGAGAGGCCTTGTCAAAAATCCAAGGAATTGCCTATAGGACGAGTCAAGGGAAAATTATAGTTAACGAACGGAGAAAAGCCCTTAAGCTTATAGATAATTTCCCAATGATTGACTGGAAGTTTTTCGATCTGGAGAAATATATCGAAAAGTCACGTGCCGGCGCTGAAGGCTTAATTTTCGAAGAAGACAAACCTCCAACTGTAATGCCAGTAGTCTCAGCACGCGGTTGTGTTTTCAGATGCACATTCTGTCATTTCGTATTCTGGAACGACCCTTATCGGTATAGGACTCCAGAAAGTATCATTGAAGAAATAGAAAAAAATGTACAAGAGTATGATGCAAATTACATCAATTTCTGGGACGATCTTAGTTTTGGTTCGCTCCAGCAGGCAGAGCGACTTGCAGATGCCTTAATAGAGGCGAAACTACCAATTAACTGGAGTGCCTCCGTCAGAACAGATTTATTTGGCAATCCCAAATACTCAAAATCAAGAAGGCAACGTGTTGCTGCTAAATTTAAAGAGTCGGGGTGCCTAAGTCTAGGATTCTCCTTAGAATCGGCTAATGAAGAAATACTAGAAATGATGGAAAAAAGGGTCAAAAAAGAATATTTTCTGGAACAAGTTCGAATATTGGATAAATGTGGCATCACATCAAGTGTAAGCATTGTCTTTGGATATCCTTTAGAAACCAAAGAGACTATTACTGAGACTTTTGAGATGTGTAAGCTGGCGGGTGTGTATCCGAGTATTGGATACCTTTTGCCTCTACCTGCGACCAAAATGTATGAATACGCAAAAGAGAAAGGATATATTGTTGATGAAGATAAATATCTCGATGAAATTACTGAACGCCAAGATCTTTGTCTCAACATGACCACTATGTCAGATAAAGTTGTTCTTAGGCTTATAAAAGATGGCGCCAGTCAGTTAAATTCAGAGTTGGCACTAGGTTTAGCGGATGGTTCTCTAATAAAAACTGGGGGGTATAGAAATCATACAAAAAAAACATCGAAGTTTAAACAGGAATTTAAGCGAAACGAAAATGATGTCAGTTTTAATTACAGCACTACTGTCTTCCACAATGAACTAGACAAAACATCCGTAATTAATAGAGGGGCAAGTGAGTAGATTAGCTAAGTCCTATATAACAAACTGTATCAAGAATAGCGTACAAGTTCCCCACGAAAGCAATTGAATTGACACTCACGTAACTGTGAAAGCCAGATGGGCCAAAATCAAAGTAGTCAAATCTTCCTAGCACTCAAGCTGTCGAAACTCTTTGGTATTTTCCAGGTTATTATTTAATAACGACAACTAACAGTTTACTGAAGACGCCTGCTCTACACACCAAGCTAAACCTAGGTAGAAGATAAAATGCAAACGCTAGCCATCATTCAGGCTAGAATGAATTCTCGTAGATTGCCTAATAAAGTTTTAAAACGAATCTCTGGGAATCCTGTCATTTCCTATGTAGTGAAGGCTCTACAATTTTGCGACAATATATCCGATGTTGTAGTAGCAACTTCGAAGGAAGAAGCCGATCAACCGATAGTTAACTATTGCCAAGAGCATAATATTCGGTTTCTTCGGGGATCCTTGACCGATGTTGCCCAACGATATAGAAAAGTAGCTCTACAATATGGAATTAGCAGTTTTGTAAGAATATGCGCTGATAGTCCCCTCCACGATCCAGCGACTATTGACAAAGCGATCAAGACATTTTCCTCGAATAATTATGATCTTGTAACAAACACATTTCCTAGAACATTTCCGGTTGGTGTTTCTGTTGAAGTTGTCAATGCAGAATCATTCCTCAGTTCAACAAAATTATTTGTTAGCAAGCATCATCGCGAACATGTGACACGATATTTCTATGACCATCCCGAAAAGTACAAAATATTTAATCTAGTATTCGAACCGGCAACTCCGTCAATATCACTTGCAGTCGATTCGAAAGAAGACTTTTCATTAGTTACCAAAATAATTGAAAGCATGGACAGACCACCATGGGAATACAGTATTAGGGAAAAAATTAAGTTATATCGTGAACATTCGAAAATATGACCATTAATGTCAATATAAGCGAACCAAATTTCTACACGATTGAAAAATTCAATAATATGTGGAGATACAATTCTAGTTTATTTTATTCCCTATTTTTTTAGACTAGTCGCCTTCGAAGCTGACGCTTATTAGCATACTCAGAAAAGGAGGCGTAATTTAGTCAGACATACTTACCCAATCAAAATCATTACACTGTAATCAGATTTAGGGACAAAATAGAGACAACACACTCGATACGATCCATGCCTTACTCGAAACACCTAGCGTTTGCGTCATCGGCCAAGGAGTTGAGAGGTACGAATTAAGAATCTAATTCGAGAAGTTGCGCTGTAACATAATTATGAGCTAATGATCTATCATTAGGTGGACGACTTGATGCTGATCAATCAACCCGGTCGTGAGTACTTAGCACAATTTCAGTTAACCATTGTCTTAAGGGAAATAAATTTATCACGCAATGGCGAGAGTACTAGAAATCAAAAGTTTTTTTCACTCAATATTCTCCTATTTTCGAGCACACAATGCTCTAAACGTAAACTTGCCGCTTGGTTCGTGAATACTCTCCAGTAGCTTCACGCTAAATCCTGCACGTTCAGCGAGAATCGAGATTGATGCGGCACTAAAAATATGGTGATGTTCAACAAAAAATTCTTCTCTCCCTTTTCCTTCTGAATAAGCGCGATTTCCATCCGGGAGTTCTATATATACCCAACCTTCTTTTGAAAGTAGCTTCCTTGCACTAGCAAGGAAGCTAACAGGATCTTGCACATGCTCTAATACTTTATTGAATGTGATTAAATCGAACATACCACATTGTGCTATCAAGTTACTAATAATACTCTCATCTAAAAAACTTCCAGAAACGACCTTAACCTCTACTGATTGCTTCAGATGACTGCACAGATTCTCATCCGGTTCCAACGCAACACATTCCCACCCAGATTTTCGCATCTGGAAAACAAAAACTCCTAATCCTGCACCCACATCAAGCACCCTACCCGAACAATTACCACTACGAAACTGAGAATAAGCTGCATTTATCCACCGTACTCTACCTATATTATCGGACATATAGGTGGGCAAAGCATTTATCTTCTCGAACGATCTTCTGATACCCGTCTCGTCTCCATAAGTAGTCGACACATAGTCCCCAGAGTACAATTCATCCAACTTCATGTTATGGACAGAAAGAAAATGACCACAGGAATCGCAACGATGAATTTCTCTGTAGTACTTATTCTCCTGTGTTTTGTTCTCAGTCGCCTTAAACAAGTTTTCACCTTTTGGAGGATCCAAGTAGTTAAACACAACAGTAAATTCCTGCGAGCGACATATACATCTCATCTTTGGGCTAAATAAGTTAGCCGAAATTTTCTTGGATCCAATCAAATTTTGAATAGACTCCATCGTGTCTAACCAGCCTACGACACTAAGATCCTCATCCTGCAGATATTTCTGAAATTCGTCCTCCCGTCCAGATTCTAAAAGAAGTAAATAATAGTTGGACTGAGGATTAGAGACTAAGACTGGCTTAAGACAAGAATTAGGCAACCGGACATTTAACGACGGCGTCGCATAGTACCCCCAAGTTTTCCGTGTGATGTCATATTCTGAACCGCTCTTGGTCAAGAACGTCACAAGTTCATCCGATTCGAGAAAGATTGAACCCGTATCACTTATAGTGATAGAAGCATCTCGACCTACTGCGAATGTACGAGGCAAATCTCTCGGTATATACCTCATCACCACTTCCAACTCGGAATCAGAAATCCGTTGATTTTCCAGCGATTGTCAGTTTTTTCCCAGATATCCCTATTTCTAAATTTTTCTGCAATCTGGAAGAACAAGCTACGTGAAATTCCAACATACCTGCAGAATTTCTGAATCTCTTCTTCGGGTCTCTCTTCTCCTACTTCACGAACAATATCGATTGCCTCTCCACGACTTATTCGCCCACTTCTTATTTCCAGTGATAGATTATCCCAAAGTCGAGTAAACCCAAACTTATACCACTTCATCCAGTGGTGAATGGTTATCAAAAATTCATCGTCAATATCTGCAAACGCATAGAGCCCTGTCTTTGGCCGACTATCCGCACTAAACCCGTGCCGAGTTGCATATTCATAGATTTCAATCGGATCCCAACGAAAATAGTAGCCGAGAAAAACTGCTTTCAGCCCAGATTGCTTTAGTTCACAATTACTTGGCTGACAATATGGTTCTAGATCATGACTTGTTAGTGTCTCATCTACCCAATCACCGGCTTTGGTTGCATTGGTAACTCCATATCGCATAAACCATTCATTTGTCAACGATACGCCCTTCAATTTCTCGTCATCCCCACCATACTCAAATGCAGAATTCTCTCCCCATATAACAAGAGGCACCTTAAAACCAATTGCAACCTTCACAGGAATAGAATGCAAAGCCATATGCATAGGAATTGCCGGTGTTCCAAATCTCTCAAATGATTTCAAGATAAATTTTCGTTCAACCACTGGGTCAACACTAAATTCAACATGATTGACACCCAACCCAATTAAGTTCTCTAGATTCTTCCGACCAACTTGACCACGTGCGGGTGTTTTCCATGTTACGCAAAGCGGTTTCAGCCCATAGTCAAGACTTTTGGCTACCTGCCAAGTGCTATCTTTGCCCCCACTTACAGGAATTACGCAATCATACGTTGCACCTATCGATTTTACTTCCTCAACCAGGAAATCAAATTTTCGTTCACGATCTGCCCAATCAATATTATCTTTCTTTTCCTTGGTCGCGCAGTTACATACCCCCCGCTCATCGAAACGTAAATTAGGGCGCGTGTTCGGCAATATGCATCTGCGACAGTATCGTAACACCATGTTTCTCTTTAGCTAAGTTAGTAAGTGGCGGCAGCAATTACCTGATGACTAAAATACATTTCAAGATATTTTATATTGAGCTTCATATCATTGTATCCATTGAAGCATCGAATTTTTCTGACTCGTCTAGAAATATTTTTGTACTCAAAACACTAAACAGAAACTTGCTATAGTTATTAAGTTGAGTCCGATTATCGAACAACTCTGATACTTTTTTTCTATCAATTAAATCATATAACTGCGAATCTCCTCCAATGAAACATTCCCGTACATCCTCATCGTTGAAGTCAAAAATAGTGTTAATCGAAGCGTTAAATCCTTTTTTTCTTCGATCAAATAGAACTTGTTCATTTACGATACCCTGCATGGCCTGTCTCAATATGTATTTTCCGTATCCATCTTGAATAAGGTACTCTCTTGGAATACTAGCCATATACTCATATAGCCTTTTGTCTAGAAATGGACTTCTATTCTCAATAGAAAAGCACATCGAGTTCAAATCATCCTCGTGGAGAATCAATGGCGTACTTTCATGAAACAATTCATTGATCATTCTATTTTGGAACAGGTTCTCAGCATACTTGGTTTCATAGAATTCTTCATGAAACGGTATTTTTAAGTATTCTCGAAATTCATCACTGCTATCGTAGATATGGTCCCTAAATTTAGGATTGTTCCTATAGAGCTCAGGCTGAACCAACACTGGGTTTCGAACGAATGGACGCAGATTTCTCTTCCAATTAGTAAGATGCTGGCTATATTTTGACGTCTCTCTTACCTCATATAGATGTAACAAGAAATGATCGTAATATCCGGAGAATATCTCATCTGCTGCAGTTCCAGACACTGATATTTTGTACCCCTGCTCACTCATAGCCTCAGAGAGCATCGAATGAACAAAATACGTAATAGTCGCCACTGGTGCATCATGGTAGCGTATTAAATTTATCAGTTTCGTTAAGACATCGTTATCTGTTAAGTGGATTAAGGTATTCTTACAGCTAGTGTCTTTGACTGTTGCAATAATGTTTGCATATTCATTATATCGTTCGTCCGAATCAATAATTGAAAACGTAGCAACATCTTGCCGAAACTGGTTGACTGCGATCGAGACTAGTGACGCAGAATCAACACCACCGCTCAAACAAAAAGCTAATGGAACATCCGCCCGTAAACGAATTCGCATGCTTTCGAACAACCAGTGCCGAGCACCTTCTATCGCTTGTTCTAGACTAATGCTCGAATCAGTGTAGAAATTCTCGGGAGACCAATACCTCGTTTGCTTAGTAGTGATGTCTGGAAAAACATTTACATTAGTGGAATACCCTATCTGAAATATGCCTTGGTAGAACGTTTCGTTACTTTTGTGAAGGGACTTATAACCTAGAACTAGATTGCGCAATACATGTTTTTGGTTTATTCGAACGCGATCGGTGCATAACGCCCTTAAAAAGCTAGTTTCTGATCCAAAATATATTCCGTCATCTGCTCTATAAATATATAGGGGTTTCTCAGCAAATCTGTCTCGAGACAATAGTAATTTTTTCTGTTTCGGATCCCAAATTGCAAATGCCCACATCCCCTCAAATCTGTGCACACACTCATCGCCATACTCAATGTACGCTTTGAGAAGCACCTCGGTATCGGAATCAGTATGAAAAGAATAGCCTAGACTCCGTAACTCTTGCCTCAGCTCAACATAATTATATATCTCACCATTGAAGACTACTACGTAACCATCTTCTTCAAATGGTTGATCGGCTCGGTGGCCTATATCAATGATACTTAGACGACTATGTAGAAGATAGAGGTGAGTGTTGTCACAACGATAATAACGTGACCTTTGATTATCTGGGCCTCGTCTCTTCATCAAGTTTAGAGTTCGCCCAATTTTCTCCGGGCTAATCTCGCGATAACCTATGTAGCCAGCTATTCCGCACATTTACTTATTCGACTTTAACTTTCTCTATTTGACGTCATCCAATGAAATTAATTCCCACTTATTCAGACTTTTAATAAGAGTTCTATCAAGTATCTGTCCCTCTTCTCCGACAGGTATTCCCGTACCGGGGCGAACCCAGGTTAAATCACAAGGCTGTAACACGTGGCCCACCGGCAAATCCGTTACCGCCGCAACCGACCGCCTTATCAATGGAAAACTTTCCGCTTCACATGGCTGAGGTTCCTTCTCCCCAGTTCCAAGAAAATCACTAATTTCTCTAATCCTGGAAACCATTTCTGCCAATTCTTCTGGATCCGCAGAAAGTGAATGATCTCGAAACGACGAGTAATTCCTGTCTAAGGTGAAATGCTTCTCCACAATTCTTGCACCAGCCGAAACAGCATAGAGCACCGCATTGATACCCAAAGTATGGTCTGAATAACCAATGGTTGCGCCTGGATATCTACGAACTAGAGTAGGTATTGCCGCAAGATTAACCTGTTTCCTTGGCGTCGGATAGCTACTGACGCAATGCAAAAAGGCTAATCCAGGATCAACGTTAGCATTTTTCCATATAATCTTAATCTTCTTCTCGATTCGATCTATTAAACTGATATTTGCGCCCCCGGTCGATACCAGCATAGGTTTCATCAAATGCGCAATTGAATCAATTAACGGAAAAAAATTATTGTCACTTGACGCAATCTTAAAGATAGGCTGAATTGAATTTAGGAACTTTGCTGTTGCAATATCAAAAGGGGTGGAAAAAAATATCACATCCTGAGCCTTGGCATAATCCGCCAACTCGGAAAACTCCTCATCTTTTAGACGAAATTTACGTAGTCTTTCGAGGCGATTAGAATCTCCACCGTATATATGTTCCGGTATGTACGTCTGAAATTTAACTGCATCAACCCCAGCTTCTGCCGCACTAGTAACCAACTCTTTAGCGACAACGATATCACCTTCATGGTTATTCCCAATCTCAGCTATTACGAATACTTTCTTATTCGTATCGAAATCGGCAATGTTCAATTATTAGTTTCCTTAGCTATGGTAATGAAGCGTATATGTTGCCGAAGTTAATTTGAAACCAAGGTCCAAATACATTCTCACAGAGGCAATATTAGCAATCTGTGTACCCACCTTTATTGCTTTAGGTGTAGCCAGGCAGGTATTCGCAGCGAATGCGATCATCGCCCGGCCTATTCCTTGGCGTTTTAATGAATTTTTTACCGCAATTAAGTCAATCGTCAACCCATCGTAATTATCATTTAGTACCTGTAGGAATCCTTTAATTCCATCTGTATCTTCCACTACTACCATCCACTCACCACGATTACCCGAAAAGAAATTTGCTACCCATTCTTGTTTTACATTAGAGGCTACTTCATTGCTGATTCTTGGGTCTTGATGGAAGCGATCAAAATAAAATGCCTCACGTGCTAATGCTTGTACAGCCGTACAATCTTTCGACTGTGCAAATCGTGCTTCGATAATTCCGTTCTCTAGGTTTGGATTACATAAAATAAACTGAACATTTGTCTCTACAATATAGAACCCCATCTGCTGGAGTAGAACTAGTTTGCTTACACTATCTGTCGGAACTTTTGCGTATATAAATGAATTGCCGTTTGGCAAGCAAATTGAGTCACCGTCGTCAAAATTGCGGAGAGAGAAGGTCGGCTTATTCATAACATCTGCAAGCCATTCATCGTACACAAAGAGATCAGACGTCTTCTCCATTACTTTAAACAATCACTACATCTAACTCTATTATTAGGATTACTCCCGATTTTCCTCGAGGAGAACTCTATACCAAGAAATATACTCTTGAGGTCCACGTTTCAAGGGAAACTTGGGCTCATAACTTAGCGAGATTCTTATTGTTTCGAACTTAACGTTCTACGCTCAGATATCAGCTCATCGCGCAGTTCACGCTCAATACTTAGCCCTGAAAGCGATTCATGAATTTAGCGTTCCACATAGTTAGTATCATGAAAACAATTGTATGTCTCATCAGACTCTTGCCTTTTCTTATATCCAACGCCATAACTTCCGTGAATCTTCATTGCATCCTTTTTAAACAAAGGAACAACAAATTTCTCTAACGAGGGAAAAATACCGTGTAAATAAAAAGAGCCATACCCCACTAGAAGATAAAACAATGTTCGCCACGATCGGCCATGTTCATTTTTGACGTTATAGTACCCAATCCTTCTCATTAATTTATACAACGCCTTTTTCTCTCGGCGCGAATAGTTAAAAAATACTTCATCTCGGATGACTGTATCGTCGTACATATTTCTCTCGAACCATGTACTGACTTTGTATGGATTATTCACATTCTTCCAAATTCCCTGCCCGACATTTTGATATTCGTCCCTTAACCAATAATTCTCAAAGTTATATTCTGTCTTATATTCGTCATAGATTTCAGTATTCGGTATCGGTACCAATGCACCGCCCATTGATATTTGGTAGGAATATGGACCAATTTGGTTTACCAAGTTAAGTGTATTATTAATATTGTCTGTTGTTTCCCAGGGGAACCCCATCATCATATTTGAGTATACTTTTATGCCAGCCCGTCTGGTCATTTTGACCGCTTCTATCGTTTGATCGACAGTGATTAATTTTTTTAGCCTAATGAGCGTGTCGGGATCACCAGATTCAATACCAAAATTCATCATGAAACACCCACTTTTTTTCTGAATCTTTAGCGTCTCTTCATTTACGTCTCCAACCCTACACCCACAATTCCACTTTATTTTTAATCCCCTATTAATTATCTCCTCACAAATTTGTACTCCTCGAGGGTGGTCAATAAAAAACGTATCATCTAGAAAATTGAAGGTGTGAACATCATATTCTTTTTGCACTTGTTCAATTTCGTCTACTGTATTCATTACAGATCTTTTACGAAATTTCTTCCCGAAACTTCCGTAAGCACAGAAAGTACATCGAAATGGACATCCTCGAGTACTAAAAATCGCACCATACCCTTTTAGTTCTCCATCTGACTGCAAAAAATCATCTTTATTGAAAACATGCCGAGCTGGGTAAGGCAGCAAGTCTAACTCTTTATTTACAGCTCTTGATTCACCTCTAATGATTCCTTCATTTTCACTTCTGTAGGCAATCCCATCTATTTGACTAACTGGGTAAATATCTGGTTGTCGAATATGCTGCACTAGCTCTACAGAAGACTCTTCTCCTTCTCCCATTACTGCAAAATCGAATCCATTTTCTATACTTTCTTCAGGGAGGTATGTAGGGTGAGCACCACCAGAAACTAAGGTAATGTTTCGATTTTCTTTTTTTAACAAATTTGCAAGATAATAATTCTCTCTTACTCCATACGTCATAAACGATAACCCAACTATATCTGGCTCTACATCGAGGATTTCCTTCGCCAACTCATCAATTTCCCGGTAGTTTTTAAAATTGTTAACTACTGGAAAAATTTCGCAATTTTCTTGTTCGAGTACTGCCGCAATCATCCCCATTCCCACTGGCATCCAGCTGATCGGCGTAGCCTGGACCAGTGCGACTCTTAAACTGTTTTCCTGTTTGGACGCCATTTCTTAATACCTTAAATTATTGCAATCAATTGAGTCGACACGTCTAACGGTTGGTACCCTGTATTAAACCATAACTCTTAAAATCAAACTATGGAATAATGAAATTCTAGGTCATCTTCTGAGCTAATAACCGTATATCACCAGATCCAAATTTTTCCTTTCCCCATCGGTCTTCGGCGATAACATCATGGTCGAAATCTGTGGGAAATCCACCCACTAATCGACGAAAATTACCAAAACCAACGTGTTCTAACCGCCTGATCAGCGCTTCCCAAGTAGTATGACGGTATATAGCATTCAGGCCATCGCCCAAGTGGTAACGTTTGCCAGTTTCAACATTGATGCGGTCCAACAAGTCGAGTATTTTGAGTGCGGGAATATCCCTCAGGATATATGCGGAAGCATCCCAGAGATCATGACTGATGCCCCCTTCTCCATCCGTATAAATCCAAAACCATCCTCCTGGTTTTAAAACGCGATACACTTCTCCGTATGCAGCGTCTTCATCCTCTAAATGATGAAATACCCCGTTCTGAAT
>CEVA01062464.1_pt1 | contig 14427 bp, 14 predicted proteins | sample 361521 | NCBI WGS metagenome assembly CEVA01 (sample SAMEA2622823, study PRJEB7988) | marine metagenome | isolation source: saline water (ENVO:00002010), including
CGACGAGGACTGCCCGTGGCAAGGATACCGGGAGTCTCCACTTCATTCCTCATCACCAAAACGTCGCGCGGGTCTTCCCGCTCGAGAAAACCGGCGAGGGCAAGCCCCTCGGGTATCTCGGTAGGCAAGTCCTTGGCGCTGTGAACCGCTACGTCCGCTCGCTTCTCCAATAATGCTTGTTCCAACTCCTTCGTGAAAAGCCCCTTGCCGCCACGTTCTTGCAAAGACCAAGCCGCTTGCTTGTCTCCAGTGGTGGTCATTGGAGAAAGATTGACCTCGACTTTCAAGTGGGCGGTCAAGGACTCCGCAGCCGCTTTGGCCTGGCGCAAGGCCAAAGGGCTCTTGCGGGTGGCGATTACTATGCTGCTGGAGTCCACGGACATTCTCCCAAAAAGACGACGCGGGAAAGGCTAACCTTTCCCGCGCCGTTGGAAAAGAGTAGAATATCAAGAATCAACCGTATGCCGCTTGGGCTCCCTTGATGTTTTTCTTTGGAATCCAAGGCATCAGGCTACGAAGCCTGCCACCGCATACCTCGATCGGATGCTTTTCTCCCTTTTCGAGGAGCGCATTGTAGTTCTTGAGTCCATCTTGGTATTCCTTGACCCACTCCTTGGCGAACTTGCCGCTCTGGATTTCCTTGAGAATGGCTTTCATAGAGCGCTTGACGTTCGCGTTGATGACGCGCGGCCCTCGCGTGATGTCGCCGTACTTGGCAGTTTCCGAGATGGAAAACCTCATGCCGGCTATGCCCGACTCGATCATCAAGTCCACGATGAGTTTCAATTCGTGAAGACATTCGAAATAAGCCATCTCGGGAGCGTAACCAGCCTCGACCAAAGTCTCGAACCCGGCTTCCACAAGAGCAGAGGCTCCACCGCACAGCACGGCTTGCTCGCCGAAAAGGTCGGTTTCGGTCTCTTCCTTGAAAGTGGTTTGCAGGATACCGGCGCGTCCCGCCCCGATACCGGCGGCCCAAGCAAGGGCGACTTTCTTGGAATCCTTGCTCGATCCCTTGTTTATGGCGATGAGAGAAGGCACGCCCTTGCCTTCCTTGTACTGGGAACGAACCACGTGGCCTGGGCCCTTGGGAGCCACCATGATGACACTGACTCCACGGGGTGGCTGAATGAGCCCGAAATGAATGGCGAAACCATGAGTGAACAAAAGGGTTTTGCCTTTGGACAGGTTAGGCTTGATTTCCGATTCATAGACCTCCGCTTGCTTCATGTCGGGCACACCGATCATGATGACGTCGGCGCGGCGCGTGGCTTCTGCCACGTCGACCACCTCGAATCCATGTTTCTTGGCGACCCTGATGGATTTGCTACCCTTGTAGAGCCCTACCAGCACTTTACAGCCACTCTCCTTCAAGTTAAGAGCATGAGCGTGGCCTTGGGAACCATAGCCGATCACGGCGAGCGTTTTCTTTCTGAGAGGCGTTACTTTGGCCTCTTTTTGGGTGTAGACTTTTGCAGGCATTGTCTTGGTTTTTTATGATTTAAACTAGCTAAGGAAAGCAACTGTTCGCGGCTCAGGAGCGACGGGAAAGAGCTACCGTGCCGGTGCGAGCCATCTCGGTAACGCCGAAAGGTTCGATCAATTCCAGAAAGGCCTTCACCTTGTTCTCGTTCCCGGTAACCTCTATGATCATTGAATCGGCGGATACGTTGACGATCTTGGATCGGAAAATGTCACATATGTGAGTAACCTCTATGCGATTTTCCGAATTCGCGGCGACTTTAAGCAAAATGAGTTCTCTGCCCACCGCCTCGGTTCCCACGTAAGTCTTGATGTCAATGACGTCGATGAGTTTATGCAGTTGCTTGACGCACTGCTCGAGCGCCTTGTCGTCACCATTCAGGGTTGTGGTGATGCGAGAACGCGACGGATCCACCGTGGGGCCGACGTTCAAGGTATCGATATTGAATCCACGCCCGCTGAACATGCCGGCTATGCGAGCCAACACACCGAATTTGTTTTCAACTAAAACGGAAATGACGTGTTTCATGTGGAATTGTTGGAAATCTGGTGGACGGCACAGGACTCGAACCTGTGACCTACTGGGTGTAAACCAGTCGCTCTAACCAACTGAGCTAGCCGTCCTCTGCGTCTTGGTGAGTCCTCGACGCAAAAGTAAGAGCATAGACTCACGTCGTTATGAGACAAGCGCTATTTGGTCTCGACGGTAATCTTACGTGGCCCCAGACGAATGGTGGGGTAACGCGACTTGTCGACTTTTCGGGGATCCGGAGCCGAGTTAAACGTAGAAGAAGGAGCGGGCGACGCCTTCTTGGTGGAAGATTGAATCTTGCCCGTAGAACGAGCGTCGGAAGATCCTCTCGACACTCCGGTAGTAACCTTTCGCGGGCCGAACCAAAAACGCGAAGGCGCCTGTGAGTTGGATTTCGGCAAAGAGGAACGTTTTCCTTGGAGGTTAGCAGGGACAATCGGTTTTGGTTGCGGGGCGGACGGTGTTTGCGAACCGGCTCGCTGGATGGGGAATCCCGGCTTGGTGGAGCGGCCTCGACGAAATTGGTAGCGGTTGACGTCGGCCATGGACAGGTTGTTCACCTTGTTCATCCAGTCATCGATCCTCTTGTCCAGAGAATCGTGAAACTGGTCCCGGAACTCCTTGGCCACGGAAGTGGTACTACTCAGTTGAGCGGGATCATCGATGGCGCGCTTGTCGTTGGCGCCGGCACGAGCCGAGCCGTAGGCCAACGGAAAGTTCAAGGTGTTAGTAGGCAATTCCTTCTTTTGCAGGATGGTGACTTTGTTGGTTGGAAACCTCTTTCCGCCAAAAGGAGAATAATGGAAAGGTATCTCGCTGACATGGAGGCGTTTCCCGGAAATGCGAGCATTCAAATTGCCCCCGAAAACTCTAGTCCCGCCTTCGTAACGCTTGAGTTGAGAACCCAGTCGCTTGGTGAAATCACGGTTTTTCACCTGAGTGAAACCTTGGCTTGCGAAAGCAAGAAAAAGCATGGATAAGGCAAGACGAAGCAACGACATGGTTAAAATGGGTAAAAACATACAAAGGAAAACTGGCTTTTGTGACAATGAAAACTTTTTCCGCTTTCCTTCAACGCCTAAGCAAGGCATGAGAGGTGTAAAGGAAGCAAACGCTTGAAGACTTACCTTGATCTACTTGAAAACCTCCTGCAAGAGGGGACTTATCGCGACGACCGAACGGGTACCGGCACTTATTCCGTGTTCGGTGCTCAAGTGAGGTATTCCCTCGAAAATCAATTTCCCCTGTTGACCACGAAGAAACTGCACCTTCGTTCCATTATCCACGAACTTCTCTGGTTCCTGCAAGGAGAGACCAACGTAAAGTACTTGAATGACCACAAAGTTTCCATTTGGGACGAGTGGGCCGACGAAAAAGGTGACTTGGGTCGAGTGTACGGAGCCCAATGGACCGATTGGCGAAAACCGGACGGGGGCACCGTAAATCAAATCGACGAAGTGATCGAGGCCATAAGGAACAACCCCGACAGCCGGCGACACATCGTTTGCGCCTGGAACCCAGGTGAACTGCACCTCATGGCTCTACCACCTTGCCATGCTCTCTTCCAATTCTACGTGGCGAACGAAGAGCTCAGTTGCCAACTGTACCAGCGAAGCGCCGACGTATTTCTGGGCGTGCCCTTCAACGTGGCGTCCTATGCCTTGTTAACCATGATGGTGGCCAAGATTTGTAACCTCCGGCCCAAGGAATTCGTGCACACTTTCGGGGACCTGCATCTCTACGCCAACCACCTCGAGCAAGCCAAACTCCAGTTGAGTCGCGAACCAAGGACTCCTCCTCGCATGCTGATTCACGGCGAGCAAACGGAGATCCATGGTTTTCGCTTCGAGGACTTCGAGTTGGTCGACTATGATCCCCACCCCGCCATCAAGGCTCCGATCGCGGTGTAATGAATCCGCCGCCCCTGAAAGCCATCGCTGCAGTCTCCCTCGATCGCGTGATTGGCAAGGACGGTGACTTGCCGTGGCGTTTGCCGGAGGACCTGAAATGGTTCAAGAAAATCACCACGGGACATGGCGTCTTGATGGGTCGCAAGACTTGGGAGTCCCTTGGACGCCCCCTCCCCAACAGGCGCAACCTCGTACTCAGTCGCTCCATGAAACCAAGCGAAGGAATGGAGGTAATTCGTTCGTTCGACGCACTGGATGACCTAGCCCTCAAAAGCGATCTTTTCGTGATTGGCGGTGGAGAAATCTACCGACAATTGCTACCCGACTGCTCGGAGCTCTATCTAACCACCGTGCTTCGCGAAGTTCCTGACGGCGATGCCTTTTTTCCCGACCATGAAGACTTGTTCGAACCCGTCGAGACCTTGGCTGAAACGGAAGATTTCGTCCTTAAAAAGTGGGTTCGAAAACCGTAAACCGCCACCTGTGGTTTGTAATCGTAACGGAAGTGAGAAAAGACGGGTTTTCGATCGCGGTCTTGCAACAAAGGGTACGTCGAAAAAGGGAAAGCCAAGTTCAGTAATAAGGTCGTAGGAGTAGGTAAACGATTGGCCCAGTTATTGCCACGTAGAGCCAAACGGGAAAAACCTTCTTCGCCATCTTTCGATGTTTTTCGAACTGATTAGTGAATCCGTAGACAAAGGTAAGGAGAATGAAAGGCAGGCTAATTGCCGCTAAGACAATGTGTGAAAGCAAGACAGCCAAGTACAACACGCGCATTCCACCCACTGCTTCCCTCTCTGCATCATTCAAGGATCCATCACCGTCAAGGTCTCCGTAATGCGTCTCGGCAGTGGTAAAGTGATAGGCTACGTAGGACAGGAGAAAAAGGAGAGAACAAGTCATCGCCAGATATATCCATCTTTGATGGCTCTTCACTTTCCCGCCTTTGATGGAAAAAACCGCCATCAGCAAAGCAAAAGCCGCTCCTGAGTTCAAAAGGGCGTGCAAAGGGGGAAGGAAATGCAAGCTCACGCCCTCGGGCAGATCAATCTTCACTTGGCGCATGATTGCCACCAGTAAAAGAATCGCTGCGGATATGACCCACACAACGACGATCAATTTCTTGGCCAGCGACGTGCGTGCGTCACGATCACGATAAGTTTCAAGCTCAATCATAATGACAAAAGCAAACGTTGCGCGGAAGGTTTCTTCCTCGCTTATAAATGAACCAAAAGAGAAAGGCCCCCACGGCGGCGGAGCTGAGGCCGAGAATAACCCTGACGGCAAAAGGATGGTCGCCTTCGTCAGAAAGAGATAAAATGCTTTCTTCGCTCATTTTTCAATGAATGATCATTCCTCTGTGAGAATTTTTCGTATGCGGGCAAGCGTGTTTTCAACCGACCAAGCAGGTCCGAGAATTTCCGTGATGATTCGACGTTCGTCGTCCACCACCACGATGCGGAACGTGTGATCCAAAACGAGCTTCGGATCTTTGCGGGTGGCGATTCCCATCCTTTGGCGCAGGTCTTCCATCACCTGCTTGGGCCCTGTGCCCAAGCGAAATTTTTTCCCATCCAAGCGATAGGCGTTGGCGTAGTCCTTGAGGATGCCGGGAGCGTCGTGCTCAGGATCAAAAGTGAGGGAAAGCGCTTGCAAGTTGGGCAAGTCGAATTCGGGAGCCTTCTTGAGGGTGAGCTTGAGGCGCTGAGTGGCCGCCTGGCACATGGCGGGATTGGAGCAACGGGTGAAGAAAAAGTTCACCAAGGTCGTCTTGCCGGCGAAAAAAGAAGCATCGAGCAACTCTCCTTCTTGATCGATGACCGCGAATTCCGGCAAGATCGATCCCACGGGAAGGGCGAGATCCTTTGCCTTTGCCTGAACCTCGCTTCGCAAGGCGGCGTTGGTTTGCTTCAAGCGACTCTGCAGGCCCGGGTCATCGGGCCATATCCGTTTGGCTTGGAAAAGGCCTTTCGACAGGGCAACCAATTCCGCCCGACAAACGTCTCCGGCTTTCAAGTACGCTGCGTCACCACGCGGAAGAAGAAGATCTATGACTTCAAGACTGTCCCTAACGGAAACCTTCGCGGAGGAACCCAAAGCCAGCAACTTGGCCTTGGCGGTTTGGGCATCACGAGGCATTGCGAGAATGCGAAACCTGACTTCCTTGGGCTCGAGATGAAGTGATGACTGGCGAGCCGGTTGCTGGGCAAAACCCAAAAAAACGAACTGCAAAGCAATCAAAGGGATTGCCCAAGATTGTTGGCGAGAAAAGATCACTGGTTTAACGAGCAAAGGAAACCGAGCCGGAAGGGCAATAATTTCCGACAGCATTCAACGCCATTACTCTTGCTATCTTACGGGAAGGAAATTACTTAGTTGTCATTCCGATTCAAGTAAACCCCTGAAAGCAGAACGATGCGAACCTCAGCAAGCAAAAGCATGGCGACCAAAGCCGAAGCTCCCAGCTTGCTTGAAAATGCTCCGGGGATCATTCCGGCCATGCTGGAATTGACCAAGCCTCGTCTCAGCATGATGGCCACCTTCTCGGCCATGCTCGGTTACCTCGCCTACCAACCAACCCCTCCGGGATATTCGATTTTCCTCTTTTTGTTACTTGGTACCGCCTTGGCGGCGGGAGGGGCAGCCGCTCTCAATCAATGGCTGGAACGACAGGAAGACTCTCGCATGGAGCGTACCTTGGAGAGACCTTTGCCCAGTGGGACCATTCATCCCAAGATGGCCTTCTGGTTTGGCTTGATCCTTTCTTTTTGTGGATTAACCTGCCTTTTGCTGGGCGTCAACGCACTCGCCAGCGGCTTGACCGCCGCCACCTTGCTCGTCTATCTCTTGCTCTACACCCCACTGAAGAAACGTACGCCCCTTGCAACGGAAATAGGGGCTGTTTCAGGTGCCTTGCCACCATTGATGGGATGGGCGGCCGCGGTGGCGGCGACCCCGACCGACGACGGCTCATTGGCTTTTGGATGGTTGCTGTTCGGTATCCTGTTCGCTTGGCAAATGCCTCACTTCATGGCCATTTCATGGACCTATCGAGATGATTACGGGAAAGCCGGCTTCATCATGCTTTCCCACGAAGAAGAAGGTTTCATGAAAGTAGCCAGGAAAAGTTTGGTGTACGCCTTCCTGCTCGGAGTTTTGGCCATCATGCCTGTTTTTTATGACTTCGGCGGAGGACCCAGTGGCATTCCCTACTTGTGCGTCGCCTTGGTGCTGAGCTTCGGTCTTTTCCTGTCGGCCCTCCGATTCAAGCAGGCCAATGACAAGGATGGAGCCGCTCGCTCGCTCTTCTTCGTGACCATCGTGCACCTGCCGCTTTTGCTAACGGCCTTGGTGATCGATCGATTTATCTAGAGAGTCGATAAGCTCGCTCCAGGAGACTGGTTGCACCGAGTTTTTGGACCCTTGGAAGGACCGACCTTTACTCGTTGGCAAGCTGTTTTCGTTGCGCCTCGAGCTGAGCCGGCAAACGATCCCCTATGCGATCGAACAAATCGTTTGGTTCGGCTGCTTGGGAACGCACTTGTTCCCCGTCCACGGCCATGAGCGCGTCCCATTGGGCATCGGAAAACTCCAGTCCGCGCCAATCGAAGTCCTCTTTCCGTGGAATCGACCCAAAGGGAGATTCATCCGCTCCCACTTCACCGCGAACACGCTCAATGATCCAACGAAGCACCCGCATGTTTTGACCGAAGCCTGGCCAAAGGAAGTTGCCACCGGCATCAAGCCGAAACCAATTGACGTGGAAGATGGCCGGAGGCACGGCAAATTTCTCCCCCATCTCCAACCAGTGCGAAAAATAGTCACCTGCATTGTAACCAATAAAAGGTAACATCGACATGGGATCACGGCGTAGTTTGCCCACTTCCCCGGATGCTGCTGCGGTGGTGGCGGAACCCATGGTAGCGCCAACGTATACACCATGTTCCCAGTCCTTGGCTTGATAAACCAAAGGAATGTCAGCTACGCGCCGACCACCGAAAACAAAAGCTTCAATAGGTACGCCCGCAGGATCCTCCCAAGCCGGATCGATGGCCGGACACTGACTCGCGGGAGCCGTGAATCGAGCGTTCGGATGAGCCGAGGGTTCGTCGGAATCCGGTGTCCAGTCACGACCTTTCCAATCAATCAGATGGGCAGGCGGTTCATCCGTCATGCCCTCCCACCAAACGTCGCCATCGTCAGTCAAGGCGACGTTGGTAAACAAAGTATTTGCCCGCAGGGACTCCATGGCATTGGGATTAGTCTTCACCGAAGTACCGGGAGCCACACCAAAGAAACCGGCCTCGGGATTAATGGCCCGAGGTTTGCCATCAGCATCAGGCTTGATCCAAGCAATGTCGTCACCCACCGTCCAAACTTTCCAACCCTCCATTTGAGCCGGGGGGATGAGCATCGCCATGTTGGTCTTGCCACAGGCGCTGGGAAACGCAGCTCCCAGATAAAAGCGTTCTCCCCGGGGATTCTCGACTCCGAGAACAAGCATGTGTTCAGCCATCCAGCCTTGGTCCCGAGCCATGCAGGAGGCGATGCGCAGGGCGAAGCATTTCTTGCCCAACAAAGCATTGCCTCCATACCCACTGCCATAAGACATGATGAGCCGTTCGGCGGGGAAATGGATGATCAGGATATTGTCCGGATTACAGGGCCAGGGAACGTCTTCCTCGCCTTCCACCAAGGGTTTGCCAACGGAATGCATGCAGGGCACGAATTCATCGTCCGGCCCGAGGGCCGCGAGGGCCGCGTCACCCATGCGTGTCATGATGCGCATATTGACGACCACGTAGGGAGAATCAGAGATTTCCACCCCAACATGGGATATCGGAGACCCTATTGGTCCCATGCTGAAAGGAATAACGTACATGGTGCGACCGCTCATGCAGCCATCGTACAAATCATTCAAGCGGGCCTTCATCACCGCGGGATCTTCCCAGTTGTTGGTCGGCCCGGCATCCACTTCCTCTTCGGAACAAATAAAAGTTTGGTCTTCCACCCGGGCGACGTCTCGAGGATCGGAGCGCACCAAGTAACTATTGGGGCGTTTTTCCTCGTTCAAGCGTATCATGGAACCGGATTCCACCATGCCTTCACACAGTTCCTTCCACTCTTTCTCTGAACCATCCGCCCAACGAACTGCACTGGGTTTGCAAAGAGCGATCGCTTCGTCCAGCCACTTCAGGAGCTTTTGATTATTGGTCTTGGATCGGTCGTACATACGGGATGAAAATTGATTTGCGCAGTTGGTTGCTGAAACAGGAAAAGCGTCGCGAACCCGTAGTGTGGAGTCGCCCTCAAGTCAATCCCGACCGAGTTTTTTGCCATTGGGATTGCCATTTGGTCAAGAAATCCTTATCCGCTTCGATCTCGAACGAGCATGATGGATAATCGGAAAGCAATCTTAGCCTTGGAAGACGGCAGCGTCTTTCGAGGGAAGGCATTCGGGAGCAACGCCACGGTAGTGGGTGAAGCGGTCTTTAACACCAGCATGACTGGATATCAGGAAATCCTCACGGATCCTTCCTACTACGGTCAGGTCGTTACCATGACGGCTCCCCAGATCGGGAATTACGGGATCATCCCCGGAGACAACGAGTCGGATGGCCCCAAGGTAGCCGGCTTCGTGATTCGCGAACTTAGCCCGGTGGTCAGCAACTGGAGGGCAACCTCCAACCTGCACGACTTTCTCGCCGAGCACGGCATACCGGGCATCGAGGGCGTGGACACCCGAGCCATCACGAAACGCATCCGAGTGAAAGGAGCCTTGAAAAGCTGCCTCAGCACGGAAGGGCTCTCGGACGACGAGGCCCTGGCCAAGGCTCGCGAATGGCCCGGCTTAGTGGGAGTGGACTATGTCAAGGAAGTGACTTGTTCCGCACCCTATGAATGGGATCCGGAAGGCTTGGAAAGCAAACTTTTCACAGTCGATGGCACGAACCTGACGGAAGAACGAAACGACCTTGAGGAATACCGCGTGGTCGCCTTGGACTTCGGAGCCAAGCATTCCATTTTCCGCAACCTCAAGCGCCATGGTTTCGAGGTGCAAGTGGTCCCAGCCAACACTACTGCCGAGGAGGTACGCGCCCTCGAACCCGACGGTGTGTTCCTCGCCAACGGCCCCGGCGACCCCGCTGCCGTCACCTACGCCCACGAAACCGTACGAGACCTGATCCCCGACTACCCCGTTTTCGGAATCTGTCTCGGCCACCAAATCATCACCCACGCCCTGGGAGCTTCCACCTACAAGCTGAAATTCGGCCATCGCGGCGGCAACCAACCGGTCAAGAACCACGAAAGGGGTCAAGTCTACGTCACCGCTCAAAACCATGGCTTCGCGGCCGATGCGAAAGACTTGGAACAGCACGATGCAGTGGTCACCGAGACCAACTTGAACGACGACACCGTGTCGGGACTTAGACACAAGAGCCTACCCGTGTTCTCCGTGCAGTATCATCCCGAGGCCGCCCCCGGACCAAACGACGCCCTTCCTCTCTTTCAAACCTTCCGCGAGGCCATTGAGAAACACAAGGCGGGGTGAACCGAAAACCTCTTTCGTGAAACCTGTCCTCGTCACCGACCTCGCTTACGAAAAACACGATACTGGACACGGACACCCCGAGCAACCCGCCCGTATAAAGGCGGTCCTAACAGCCCTTGAAAAGGCCGATCTCATGGATCGATTCCGCACGGTTGATCCTCGCCCATGCGAAGACGCCGACGTTCTCCGCTGTCACACCGAATCCTACCTCGCCTCCGCCAAGGAGGACGTCGCCAAGGGCGCTCCCAACCTGCGAACCGGCGACACCACCATCAGTAAGTCCTCCCTCGAGGTCGCAAGGCTGGCTGCCGGCGGTGTCCTGGCCGCGGTAGACGAAGTATTGGGCGGCAAAGCCCCCAACGCCTTTTGCGTGATTCGACCTCCCGGTCACCACGCCACCCCGACAAAGGGAATGGGTTTCTGTCTATTCAACAACGTCGCGTTAGCCGCCCGTTACGCCCAGGAAAAACACAAGATCGGAAAAGTGCTGATCGTCGACTGGGACGTACACCACGGAAACGGCACGCAAGACGTTTTCTACGAGGATGAATCCGTGTTCTTCTTCAGTACCCACCAGTCGCCATGGTACCCGGGCACGGGAGCCCGAGACGAAACCGGTAGGGGCAAAGGCCTCGGCACAGTCCTGAACCGTCCCTTTCCTTCCGGAGCCGGACGCAAGGAAATCGTAGAGGCAGCGTTCGGCGACGATCTCGCCAAGGCAATGGCCAAATACCGCCCGGAACTGGTTCTCGTCTCCGCCGGATTCGATTCACGCATAGGAGATCCTCTCGGGCAATTCCGTCTCACAGACGACGATTTCACAAATCTCACAAAAATCACGCTCGATCTCGCCAACGAATTTGCAAACGGCAAACTTGTGTCCGCCCTGGAGGGAGGGTACGACTTAAACGGTTTGGGAAAAGCCTCGGCAGCACATGCTAAACGATTAGCGGACGAAAAATAGTTTCTCCACCTTCTGCTCAGGCCTCTTAAACAAGCGGTTAAATGGAATTTTTAAGTTTTTTTTGAAAAAATAATTTGAATATCTGTCTAATTGGGTTGATTAGTTCAATTAACGAAAGTTGAAATGAATGATCCAAGGAGTCAGAGCACCTTCGACAAATAAATAAAATCCTGCCCATATAGGAAGGACTCTCGCTGCCACAGGTCAATCAGACCCCTTCACTTTCGAAAAACGCCGCGTTTCGCGGCGTTTTTTTGCAAGAGGTACGCCAGTTCGACAAACCTCCCGAATCGAGGAAGCCTGGGTCCCAAAGTTAACTTCATGCAGGTTATTGACAAATGGAGCAAAGACAGCAAAAAGTTGGTGCCTTTCAAAGCCAAGCCATCCACTTGGAAAAGCGGATGGCACTTCAAAACCCAGCAAAAAACAGTCAAATCATGCTACGAGGCATATCATCGCTCATCAGTCCGGAACTTCTCTCCACCCTTTGCCGGATGGGTCATCACGACGAAATCGTTTTCGGCGACGCCCATTTTCCAGGTGAAAGCCACACCGACCACTGTATCCGAGCGGACGGATTGCGGATCGACGACTTGCTTGACGCCGTGCTTCCGCTCTTCGAGTTGGATCACGTCATCGACACTCCGGTCATGATGATGGGACCGATGGCTGAAGACTTGGCTAATCCAACTATCGCAGCCGACTACCAAAAGGTCTACGATGGCTACAGCGAGATCGTGAAGAAGCATTATCCGGAAAGTCCTGACATCGGAAAGGTCGACAAATACGATTTTTACCCGCGCACCAAGAAGGCTTTCGCGGTGGTCATGACCGGGGACACCCGCATATACGCCAACTTGATACTGTCCAAGGGCGTCACCCCCTGCTGATTGAAAAGTCAGGGTTTTCGCCCCGCCCAAAGAAAGGAAACATCCTTTTTCGGGGCCCGTTCTCGACATTTGTTTGATTTCCTGTTTTGTCGATTACTTCAGCCATGAGCTATCTCGAAAAGCACTCGGACAAAGTGGACGTATTCATCAAGGTCTGCCATCACTTGGCGGCCCACCAGTACGTCACCGGCCACGGCGGCAACCTCGCCTGGAAACTGGAGGACGACGTCATATTGATCACGCCGACCAAGCACAACAAGGGCGACGTCAACCGCGACAACGTGGTTTTTCTGAACCTTGCGGGCGAAACCATCGAGGGCTCCGTGCCGCCGACCGGCGAAACCCCCATGTACGTCAATTTCTTCCGCGAGCGCCCCGACGTTCAGTCCGTTCTCCACTGCCACCCCCCGCACCTCAATGCATTCGTCATATCGGACGCCCCCAACCTCCTCATGCGGCCGCTCTTTCCCGAGACCATCACCGAGGTGGGACCCGTTCCCCTCGTTCCCTACGGCGAACCATTGACTCAAAAGCTGGCCGATAATTTCCTCCCCTTCCTGCAAAAGTACAACGCGTTCCTGATGGAAAACCACGGCTACGTATTCCTCACCCCTTGGGACATCAAGTGGGCCCAAATGTGCACAGACCTCCTGGAGATGACCGCCAAGCACGTCATACACGCACGCTCCCTCGGTGGAAACGTCAAGGAAATCGGTTTCGACGACCTGCGCGACATGGGAAACATCATGACCACACGCGGGCTCCCCTTGCCCGGCGCTCCCGGAGCTTGGAACAACCTAGAGGATTTGTACTACCCCGACGGGCCGCCCGCCGGATGAGCTAACCTTTCAAATTCAGTGAGCGCCCAGCAAACACGCCAACAACGAGCCGCCGATCTCCTAGAGGTCGCCCATCAGGAACATGAGGGCGTTTTCCTCACCGGTCCCGAACAAGTCAGCGTGTTGACCGACCGCTTGCCTGAAACCGCCTTCGACGGCAGTGGGTTCGTCCTCGCCAGTTTCGGCAACTGCCGCTGCGCCTCCGACGCCAAGGCGATACGCCAGTTCGACGTTCATGCCCGCGTGCCCAACGGCACGGACCAAATAGCCTTGGGGCACGAAACCATACAGTTGGTGCTGAAAGCTCCCGAAGGATCCGGGTTCTCCCCCGGCGATCTCATACTGATCACTCCCGGCCATTCCAGCGAACCCATCGACCCCGCCAGCTTCGCTCCCGATCGCGACGGCGTGCTCGCCGCCCTCGGGTACTCTTACCGTCACCTCGGCGGCCTGCGAGCCTTCAACGCCGTCCCAGGCGGCGCTCCCGGCTTCGTTCGCTCCCAAGGCTTCGGCAACCTCTTCAACCACGTCGGCGACCACCCAAGCGCCAGCCTCGCTACCCTCGCCCACGCCGAGCCCTTCGCCTGCAACTACGGCACCAACAAACACATCTATACTTTCGACGAAAACGGCGCCTTCCGCTACGGCGTGCCGCCACGCTCCGTCCTCGCCTACTTGTCAGGCACCGCCCGCATGGCGATGATCAACCTGACCATCGTGGCCAGCGTGTCCGACGAGGACCTCCCAAAGGTGGTCTACGTAACGGGTTCCCCCGCCAAGTTGGCCGACATGGAGGAATACGCGCTCATACGCGACCTGCGGGCACGCGGCACCCAAGTCGTCCTGATCGACCGTAGCGACCCCGATATAATCGCCAAGCTGCAGGAATTCGGCAAACCCGACGTCATCTGGACGAACTATGCCTCCACCGCCACCTACGAGCAGGCCTGCGCCATAATAGCGGACGGCGGCAACCTGAACAATTACGCGGGGGCATCCGATCCCGACTTGGTCCTCACCATGCCGATCGCCGCCGCTCAGAGTTTCGAGTCACCCGCCGCCGAGGCCGCCTCCCAGATCGAAGCCATGCATCACAACCTCGGGCCCAACGACCCCCAACGCCACCGTGGACTAGCCAAGGAGCCACGCGTCGCCTTGCTCGGGTTGACCGGACAGGACGGGCGCCTCGACGCCTACCTCGACGCCCTTCCAACCGGCGCAACCGTGGAAGCGCCCGGAGCCAACCTCGACGGACGC
>CEVA01128265.1_pt1 | contig 14413 bp, 16 predicted proteins | sample 361521 | NCBI WGS metagenome assembly CEVA01 (sample SAMEA2622823, study PRJEB7988) | marine metagenome | isolation source: saline water (ENVO:00002010), including
ATGATCGTCAGATCGGAATTGTGTCCGAGTACGTAGACCCGGTCGCCCGCCACAAAAGGCCGAGCGTGCATGAACGGAAAGCGTGTCCGCTCGACCCAGGTGGCTCCGTGGTCGTCCGACGTCCAGACGATCCCCTGCCAGGGGTTCCTGCCATCGCCCAGAAGGCCTTTCGGCCCCTCCAGGTCCGCCACACCGGGCCCGCCCTGGTCCATCGTGGCGACCAACCGTCCAGATCTGAGTCGACAGATGCCGGGCGTATACGCGTAGAGCCGATCCGGATCCACCGACTCGTAGAGCACGTGATGTTCGTTTGCCAACAGTTCTGCCAAGGAGATCCTCCAGTGCGGCTCGGATGCAAGGACGGAAGCAGGGATAGATGTTCAGCTTCTGGAGATGAGATGGACGATGTTCGCGGGACTGCTGATCCAGCAACCCTCGAATCCTTCGGGCAAGGGTTCGATCTCGTCACACCGAACCACCTCTTCCTGTTCGAGATACTCTTTGGCGACCGTCACGTCGGGCGTGTCCACCTGTAGCCACAATTCGGCTTGACTCACCGTGGCAACGCGGTCGAGCCAAAGCTGGACCGCGCCGAACTGGAACCCGCACATTTCGGGTTCCTGCTTCAGCGGGGGCAAGCTCAGTGTATCGCGGTAAAAGGCGACTGTCTGGTCGAACTCGTGCGGTGGAAGCTTCATCGCGATGTTCTTCCCGCCTTCAAAGTGAGACCGCGATCGATTCATCCACTTCTCCCACGATGACAGACTCGCCCAAAGGGGCCCAACCGCTGAGCCCCCACTCAATGGTGGAAAAGTCTTACGCCTGAAAGAACCATCGCCATCCCGTATTCATCGCACGCCTGTTTCACCTGGTCGTCCGCGATAGAACCCCCGGGTTGCACGACGTACTGAACCCCACTTCGCCTCGCGCGATCGACGTTGTCTCTGAAAGGCAGGTGACCATCGGAGCTGAGGACAACGTCCTCGAGCCCTCGAAGCCACGACGTCTTCTCTGTCCGGGACAGCCTCTTCGGAATCTCCTGAAAAGCACTTTTCCACACGCGCTCTTCTGCGACGGTCAGACGTCCATCAAATGCTGATCGATCGCGTTGTCCTTATACGAACGTTTCAGACCTTTCCTGAAGGACAGCGCCAGTACGGATGGATGTTGACGGAGATACCAGGCGTCTGCCTTCGCCGACGCAATCCGGGTGCAGTGAATTCGTGACTGCTGACCCGCTCCGATTCCGATCACCTGGCCATCGTGCGCGAGGCAGACCGCATTCGACTGGGTGTATTTCACCGCGATGGTTGCAACGAGCATATCCCGAAAGGCCAATTCCGGTTCCCGAAGACCACATTTTGCACTACCCCAGGTGAAAGCACCAGATCATTTCGGCGCTGTCGCAGCACCAGGCCGAACACATCCCTGAATTCGCTGTCGTCAGGTACGTATCGAGGGTCCATCTGAAGCACCACATACTTCCCCGAGAATTTCTTCCGCAGGATTTCCAGCGCGGTGGCTTCATACCCTGGCGCGATTACGCCGCAGGAAAACTCACGTCTCAGCAATCTTGCCGTAGAGGAATCGACCGGTTCGCTGAGGGCGACCCAGTCTCCGTAGGATGAAACGCGGTCCGCTCCCCGAGCCCTGGCATACGCACAGGCCAACGGAGAAAGTTCCAGGTCGTCAACGAAGTAAGCACGTTTCAGGTGATCGCTTAGAGGTAAGCCCACCGCAGCCCCAGCGGGACTCACGTGCTTGAAGGACGTGGGCGGATGGGAGCCCCGTCGCGGAGCTGAGCTCCTGCACCAGCTGCCACGATTGCAGGGCATCCAGCGGATTTACGTATCCGGGCGCGCCGTTGAGCACCTGGAATGACAACGAATCCATCTCTCGGTGGACCGAGGCGGGTTGTTGATGGGGATTGCATCCGTATCTCAACGTCAGCTGATCCGCGCTCATCTCCTACCTCCGAAGGAAAACGCCCAAACCCCTCATACAGGGGCCCAGGCGCGCGGCATACAGCTCAATCTCTGACCCAACGCTCCACCGTGGTTCATTCCACGTCGAATCGCCAGTTACGTCGGGTACGTGGTTGACTCAGAATATAGAGAAGTCCCCTACCAGGGGCACATCGCATTTACCTGGAGATTAGATCACTCAGTGGGTGCTATTGTCTGAGCTTGTACGATCTGACAGAACTCCTCCCAGCTCTTCACCTCCACGTCCGGGGCGACTCCCTCTGGATCGAATCCGTGACGGTTGTACCAGATGGCTACAAGGCCGGCGGATCTTGCGCTTTCGATGTCGTACTTCAGACTGTTCCCACAATACCAGGCCTGATCCGCAGGGATCCCCAGCTTCGCGAGCGCCACCTCCAGGATCAGAGGATGGGGTTTCCTTATCGCACGGTCAGCGCTTGAAAGGACGAACGAGAAGGCGTCACGTAGGCCGTGATTCTGGAGTTCCCATTCCAGAGCCGGCCCCTAGAAGGGATTGTTGCTGACCACGGCCATCTGGATCTTCATTCGCTTCAAATCTTCGAGAACGCTCGCGATCCCCGGTTCGGAGCTGAAGCGGACCGCGCCCTTCCAGAACTCCAGTTCCATCTCTGAGAGTGAAATTCGAAACTGGATTCCGAGCAAATCGAACAGGGTCCAAAGAAACGTCTGGAACGGCAACTCGATCAGCCCATAGTGTTCCTCCAACTCGGCGCCCATCTGACTCGACGCAGCCTGGACCTCCTCCGACGTGTGGGTGGAATCCGTAAAGCCAAGGAGCCTGGCATAGCCCTTTTCGGGATCGTAACGTCGATCTCCGAGAAGGGTACCCCCAAAATCGAAAAGAATGGCAAGGGGTCGGTTCATGCGGTTAATCCGTTGGAATCTTGAAATCGTGAAGGTTACAGCTCAAGAACGGTGAATTGCGAATGTGTGCAAACTGAAAACCCGGATGATGCGAACGATCGACAGGCTCAGTCATCCATTCGATCCGATCCGATCGTTCCCCTTCACGCGGATCGTGCCATCGGCAGACCGGACTTGCTTCGGAATATGAGAACGCCGTTTATTCCCCTGTTCGTTCGTATACAGTGACCTCCCGCTTCAATCATTACGACAGGACTTGAATTCAACGATGAGCCGACACATGCAAGAAATCGCCGATGCCATGACGACGGCGGATCTCTGGAAAATGATGAGACGACGAGTTCCCCCGATCGTGTCCGAGTATTTCCGTGGTGGAGCAGACACGGAAACCACGCTTCGCGGGAACGTGCGTGCGTTCCAACAGTCCATGACCACGGCTTATGGCGCACTGAAATTCTCCTCCCTGGACACGCGCACCACAACCGTGGGCCACGATCTGGCCATCCCCTGGTTCATTACGCCAGTGGGAAGCCTTCGGACACTCTACCCGATGGGCGATGCGGTTGCCTCACGCGTAGCCGGTGAGTTCGGGACCGTGATGGCCCAGTCGACCCTTTCGGGAACCCCGATGGAAGATGTGGCGGCGGCCTCAAAGGATCAGTGCTGGTACCAGCTCTACCTCTGCGGAGGTCGTGATACGGCATTACGGAGCATTGAGCGAGCCAGGAATGCGGGCTTCACCGCGCTCATTCTGACGATGGACACGGGCGTCTCCGGATTGAGGATTCTGCACGCCAAGATGAAACCCATGCAATCGATGGGTCCCTTCCGTGGCTTGAGTTTCGGTCAGAAGATCGTAAAAGCGTTCAGAAAACTGGCACTCGCCCCACAGATGCTATCCTGTCTGCCGTGGCTGATCGACTATTACCGGGACGGCGGGTTGATGGAGTTCGTGAACATCATCGATGACGATGGCGAACCCATGCCCTACACGGATATCGGGACCCAGCTCGCGGCTTCAGCCGTGACGTGGGACGACCTTACGTGGATCAAGGAAGCCTGGGGGGACAAGCCGCTGATCGTAAAGGGCGTTCATTGCGCCTACGACGCCCGGAAGGCGGAGGAGATGGGAGCCTCCGGCGTGATCTGGTCGAACCACGGGGGTCGACAGCAGGATCGCGTGCCTCCGGTGCTTCATATCGTAGCCCAGGAAATGCCTCTCGTCGGGGACACGCAGCTGGACTTCATGATGGATGGCGGCATTCGGAACGGGACCGATATCCTGATCGCATTGTCCTACGGCCTGAAGGCAGTAGGCATCGGACGGGTGACGGCGGCAGGCATCGGCGCCGGAGGACACACCGGGCTTACGCGTGCATTCGAGATCCTGCACGAGGACCTCGATCGGGCAATGCGACTGGTCGGCGTGCAGAGCGTGGAGGAAATCCGCAGCCGCGGAGCGGAGATCCGGCGCGAGAGTCTTCTGCAAGGCGATGATCATCTTCCCCCATTCGTATTCTAGCCGGTTCAGGGAACAGCCGAGTCAGTTTCCTGATTTGTCCTCACTCTTGAGTTCGCCCCACCCCTTCGTCACGGGCCTCCCGGCCAAACCTGCCTCGGGTGGCTACGTACGACAGTAAGTCAGATACGCTCGGAAAAGAAAGGTTCGTACGATGCCAGATGCGGAAGACCTGCCCGTTCGTGAATTGGGAAAGACCGGTGTCCACGTTTCGATCGTTGGCTTCGGTGGTGGACATAGCGTTCGGCCGGATATCGACGAACAGATGACGGTTCGCTTGATCCAATCTTCGATCGACGAAGGCATGACGTTTATGGACAACGCCTGGGAATACCACGATGGCGAGGCCGAGCGCCGAATGGGCATCGCGCTCAAGGGACGGAGGGACCAGGTCACGCTGATGACGAAAGTTTGTGGGCGCGATCGGAAGACCGCTGAGGAACAACTCCACGAAAGTCTGCGCCGCCTGCAGACTGACGTGATCGATGTGTGGCAGTTCCACGAGATCAACTACGACAACGACCCCGATCTGGTTTTCCAACCCGGAGGGGCGTTGGAAGCGGCGGTGGCGTCGCGTGAGGCAGGCAAAGTCCGATTCATCGGTTTTACCGGTCACAAGAGTCCGCATATCCTGCAGAGAATGCTCGACCAGGACTTTGACTGGGACACCTGCCAGATGCCGATCAATGTCGCGGATGCGCATTTTCGCAGTTTCCAGAAAGAGATCCTGCCCGAACTGAATCGACGGAACATCGGTGTGATCGGAATGAAGAGTCTGGGAGGGCGCGGACAGCTCGTTACCGAAGCTGGCTTTACGGCAGAGGCGTGCCGTCGATACGCACTCTCCTTACCCATCGACGTCCTGGTCTGTGGGATCCAGTCACCGGAGGACCTGAAGCAGGATGTCGATATGGCCCGCTCGTTTTCGGCCATGTCTGCAGCGGAAGCGCTGGAGATGGAGGAGCAGGTCTACGACCAGGCCGCGGACGGACGACACGAGTGGTTCAAGACGACCCAACATTTCGACTCACAATATCACCGCGATCAGCACGGGTTTCCCGTGCTTAACTAGGAACTCCTGACGTTGATGCAAATAAGGATACTCTACTCACGGTGATGGGCGAGTTCTCGATGGAGTTTATCCTGAGCCTGCCGAAGGGCTCGAACTGACGCCGCTCAGGTACCACGCGGGGTTAGGGGGTATCAAAAATGTTTCTACACAAGCTGGACTGGCAGCGGAATGTGATCGACGTAAAGGTCAATCACCGCGACGAGGCGCCCCGGGTGAACCAACCCGTGCTCTCCGCGATGACCACACGGCAGGATTGGTGCACGGTTCAGCTCTACAGCCCCGCCGTCGTCCGTGTGGATGGCACGTACCACATGTGGTACGTCGGCAACCCCATGGCCACCCGCGTTGACAACCTCTCACTGGGATACGCGGAATCCGTCGACGGGCTCGTCTGGAACGAACACGAAAACAACCCGATTCTTACGCCCGCAGACCTGCCGTTCGGGGCATCCTGGCAAACACCCCGGGTACTGTTCGACGAGGCGCGAGGGCTGTTCAGGATGTGGTTCGTGTCGGGTGGGGTCGAGAACGACGATGAGGGCGCCCCGACTCTTCGTCGTCAGTTTGCCGGATATGCCGAGAGCGAGGATGGTCTTTCCTGGAAGATTCATCCCGAGCCTGTTTATCCGAGCGGTCGGGGGCCTTGCGTTCTGATAGAAGAAGAGGGCGGATACACGATGTGGATGAACTCCGCTCCAGAGCCTGACGACGAGTTTGCGCGGCTTGCGGCCAACATCTTCAGGTTCAGCTCCAGCGACGGCCTCGAATGGACACGGGATCCCGATCCTGTCGTCACAGCGGGCGGTCCGACACGGAGCAACGTTTATCCATTCGTGTTCAAGGATCGGGGTGACTATACGATGTGGTATACGTGTGCGGTCGAGGGTGGGCACTGTGAACTCTATTCCTCGACTTCTTCAGATGGCGTTACCTGGACTCACCATCGAGACGAGCCTTCCTTTCCCGCCACCCGGAACCCGGACGACTTCGACGGCAGGTATACCTCGACGCCCTGCGTCCTCGACGACGGGGATCGGTATCTGCTCTACTATTCCGCACGAGATCCGGGGAACCTCTACGGGGCTGGTGATGGAACGCTGAAGGTGGATCGGATGGGGATTTATCGGCATATCGGAGTGGCCGTCTGTGAGAAAGCACAGTGAACAGTTCAAACTGCAAAATGCAAAGTGACCGCCCCGACTTTCCACAGCGTGGCCTTCTCCTGGAGGGGTGCCAATGAGCCAACTTCGCATTGGTCTTGCGCAGACGCGTCAGACTGCAGATCGAGACGACAATCGACAGGCGATCCTGGATGCGTTCGGTGAGGCGGCGGCGCAGGATGTACAGATTCTCTGTTTTCCTGAGGCACAGACCGTCGGCTACCGTGTAGACGTATCCCCATCGGACGCGCCGGTTCCGGTCGAGTGGCTCGAGAAGGTTCACGCAGAGGTGGCGGAACTGTGTGGGCGGCACCACATGGCCTGTATTCTTGGAACCGAGATGCAATCGGAGGCAGGCAAGCCGTTCAATACCGCGCTGGTAATCGACGAGTACGGGAACCCGCTCGGCGCACACCACAAAACCATGCTGACGCCGCCGGACGCGCTGGCCTACGCCCCTGGGGCCGAGCAGCATACGTTCGAGCTTTACGGCGTCACCGTTGGCGTGGTCATCTGTTTCGAGGCGCTGCGTTTCGCCGAGACGACAGCCGAATGTGTCCGCCGCGGCGCCCAGGTCGTCTTCCATCCACAGAACAACACCACCCGTCCGAATGACTGGAAGATCCCGATCCACCACGCCATGATCGTCACCCGTGCGGCGGAAAACACGGTCTGGTTCGCCTCGTGCAACGCCTGTCTGCATCATCAGAACAGCCGCAGCCTGATTGTCGCTCCGGATGGACGCATCCACGCACAGACGGAGCTGGCTCGCGAGGAGTTGCTCGTAAGCGACCTCGACCTCGAACTCGCGACCCAGGCCATGTTCCGACTGGGTGAGGAGGGCTCGGCGTCAAAGGCACTGGGAGACACCCAACCCTTGTTGTTTGGCGAGACGATGAAAGTGCTCGGACGAGATCGATGAATCCGGAGCGGAGAGCTTGATACGCGCCGTCTTTCACGTCGAGTCCGGGGAGCGCCAACTCTTCCTGGACGACTACGGGATCGAGGAGATCCGCGATCTCCGACGCACTCTGCACCAGCCAGAGAAGAAAGGGGCCGTGATCGAACCGGAGGGCGACGAGCGAAGCATCCAGATTCGCTCCGCTCCCTCGTGGGACCCTGAAGCCAGACGCTACAAGCTGTGGTTCATGTGCGAGGGAAACATCGGGCTCGCCCAAAGCGTCGACGGCCTCAACTGGGAACGTCCCGCGCTGCGCGTGCGGGAACATAAAGGGTCGTTGGACAACTGCATGGTGGCGGGTCCGTGCGGCGAGCACGTCGTGTTCGATCCAACCGCCTCAGACGCATCGCAACGTTACAAGAGTCTCAAGCTGCGGGGATCGTCGGAACGCATGGTGAGCCCGATTGCCGACCACTGGAGGCTCATCCACAATCCGTGGCGGTTGGTCTATCCACGGAATCACGTGCTGAACGATCCCCGTCAGTACCAGTTGAGCTGGGTGATCAACGTCTGCGAACGGCCCGATGACCCCGCCGACGAGCGTTTCGAGGGCGTGGGTCGCTTCCAGACCCAGGACATCTGTGTCAGTGCCGACGGGATCCATTGGCGCGTGCTGGACAACCCCGGGCTGCCTTCGGGCGACGAGGCCAACCTGAGTTACGACCAGAAGGAAGGGATTTACATCGCCACCCTCAAACAAGGGGAGATGGGTCCCTACGGGCGCTCGATCTCCCTGTCGACGAGCAGGGATTTCATTCGATGGAGCAATCCCGTGCTGGTGTTCCACGCGGATGCGGACGACCAGGCATTGAACCACGAAATCATCGCCGCACGGTACGACGACCCTACCCTGATCCACCCACCCCACAATGTCCCCGCAGAGTACTTCGTCGACGTCTACAACATGGGGGTCTTCAGATACGAGGGCGTCTACATCGGTCTTCCCGCCTTCTTCCACCACACGGGTGACCGAAACGAAAACTCGGATGGTTTCCACCAGGTGCAGCTCACCTGCAGTCGCGATCTGCGCAGCTGGACGCGCCTGGGCGGACGGGAAGCGTTCATCGGGCCGTCGTCGATCGAGTCGGGGGCATATGACCTGAGCGGAATCATGCCACCGTCATCCGCGATTCGCAGGGAGGACGAGCTCTGGTTCTACTACACGGGCACGAAATATCGCACTTCGCCAGAGGACGCCGATTGGAAGCGAACAGCCGCCTGCCTTGCCGTGTTGCGTCGAGATGGGTTCATGTCGCTCGATGGCGGTCCTGACGGTGGCTCATTGTTGACCGAGCCGTTCCTGATGCCGACAACGTGGTTGTGCATGAACCTGGATGCGGGCGACGGATCGATTGAGGTGCAAGCGCTGGATGAATCGGGTGACGTCGTAGCCGAATCTGAGTCCCTCACCGGTGATGGACTACGCTCCACCGTGAAATGGAAGCGCGGAGACCTGATACCCTTGACCCGTTCTCCGGGACGACTGCGGTTCAATGTGATAGATGCGTCGATCTATTCGTACTGGTTTGAGGAAGACAATTAGGAAACTAAGCAATTGAGATACTGGCCGCTCGCTGGCGATTGCCACTGAGCAGGGAAATTCGATGCCCCCGTGCAAAGCACAGGGGCAAGCGTCGCGCATCGTTTATACTGGGCCCGGTACTAGCGGCGCCCCTAGGACCGGGCCCGTCACCCAATGGCGACTGCTCGTCCTCGTGCTCTGCACGAGGACGAAGGTGTTCTACTACCATTCCCCATAGCGCACTCTTAGCTCTTGTACAGCCCGGAGGTAACAAGAGATGGCTCTCATCGACATCGGTTCACGGAAGCAGCTCTTTGTCGACGACTATCTGATCGAGAGCATGGACCATTGCGTCAAGACCATGAATCGGGCCGAGAAGGTACCCGGAAATCCAGTGCTTCGGGCTGAGCATCCCTGGGAAGGGCGCCACCTGATTGTGGACGAAGTATGGTGGGACGACGAGGCAGGGCGTTTCGAGATGCGCTACTCGGCGAGAACGTGGGTCGGGCGACGCGTCAAAGACGAGGTCCTCCTGGAAGAGAAAGACAGGAGCCGGACCTGTCTGGCCGTCTCCGAAGATGGCATCGAATGGGAGAAGCCGGTTGTCGGAGAAGTTGAGTTCGAGGGCTCGAAGCAGAACAACATTCTGCCGTCCGATTGGCTGATGGGTTACACATACCCCGATCCCAATGCGTCGGACGAAAAGAGGTTTCGCGGACACGTCAGGGCTGGCGACACGAGGGCTCCCGGCATGACGATGGATCTTTACACCTCGCCGGACTTCAAGTCGTGGACGCCCTACGTGCACAATCCAATCATCGACACGTCGCCGAAGATCGGCCGTTGGGGTCCGACTTCGTTCATGGGCTGGGATCCGATCCGGGAAGTCTACGCGGTTCACCTGGAGAACAGCCGTCACCGTCGCTCCCCGCTGGGCAAGCGTCTGATCGGCCGAGCCGAGAGCCCAGACGGCATCGTCTGGAGCGAGCCTGAGACGATCCTCGTGCCCGACGCGCAGGATCCGCCCGACACAGAGTTCTACAGTATGCCCTGCACGGCCTACGAGGGACTCTACGTAGGGCTTCTGTGGATCTTCCGAACCACGAACACGACGCATCACCCAGAAGTCGTCTTCAGCCGTGACGGAATCCACTACGAGAGAAATTACCGCCAGCCGTTCATCGAACGCGGAGGCGGAAGCGACTTCGACTCGATCTCGGTCTATGCGAAAGAATCGATCGTCGTGGGCGACCAGATTTACACGTTCTACAACGGGCGGAACTGGCGATCCCACGACACGTTGATCGAGCTGGGCGATGGGGCCCGTGCGGACATCGGCCTGGCCGTCAGTCGGCTGGACGGGTTTGTATCGGTTGACGGTACCAAAGCCCTGGCCGGCGATCCCCCGCTCGGCCGTCCCCACTTCGCAGAATACAGCGAGCTGGTAACCCGCTCCTTTTCTTTCACCGGGTCGCAGCTGCATCTGAACCTCGCATCCGCTCCCCGACACGGTGGAGCTGGACCGTGTGAAGTTCGCGTCGAAATCCTGGAGCCCTACCACGACTACATTCCTGGATACGCGTTCGAAGATGCCGACCCCATCGAGGAAGGCGGCTTGGACCAGGTCACATCGTGGAACGGCAGCTCAGATCTGAGTCGGCTGGAGGGTCAACCCGTCAAATTGCGATTCTACTTCAGGAACGCGAAGCTGTACTCCTTCCAGTTCCGGTAGAGAATCGCTGGCTGTTTTCGAGGCTGGGTCCACATCTCAAAGGATGCGAGGACGGCGCGATGGCATGATCCGAGTGGACAACAACCAGTGAAATCTCTGAACGTTCGGGGATTTGACACACGAATGATGACCTCGGCGGATCGATGCGGCTGATCGGTTACTCCCTACAGGCAACGAATTTGGTCTCTTCAACCGTCGGATAATCTTTTGGTTAGCACCGATCGTGGGCGCGGAGATGACGAGCGTCGACGTGAGACCGCAAGCGTAGCCCACGTCCAACTCTTGACCTCTGGCCCCGAATGAGACATACTCCATCCATGACCGCTGTTGACTTGGTCTGATAATGGGGAGAGGCGATATGAAACTGTTGAAATGTATTATTCGCCCCAACGCACTCGACGATGTCAAGGAAGCGCTGAACAAGGTTGGGATCGCCGGCATGACGGTGAGTGAGGTGAAGGGGTATGGACGCCAGAAGGGCCACAAGGAAGTCTACCGGGGCGCCGAGTACCAGATCGACTTTATCCCGAAACTCGCCCTCGAGGTGGTGGTCGCCGACGGTGATGTCGACAATGTCGTCAACGCTGTGATGGAAGCGGCCAAGACGGGCGAAATCGGCGACGGGAAAATTTTCTCCACGCCCGTGGAGGAAGCGGTTCGCATCCGCACCGGAGAGACGGGAGAAGACGCCCTCTGACCGCCTAGAGGCATTCGCACAGATAAACCCCCTGGCCCGAAATGGACCAGGGGGTGTTTTTTCCTGTCGGGAGCTCAAGTCTGGTAGCCGGCCTCCCCGTGGCTGCTGAGATCGAGACCGGCCTCCGATCCGCCGAAGCTCGAGGACGCGAAAATAGCTACGAGGACGAAACCCCCGACACCGTGGACACCGACCACGTCGAGGGAGTCATCGTAGCCCATCTTGTTCTTGAATACGACGGCCGCGTAGTAACAGATCAGACCGGAGGCGATCCCTATGACAAAGGCGCCTGTGGGTCCGACGGTGCCGGAGGCCGGTGTGATGGCCGCCAGACCGGCGATGGCCCCGGTGGCAAAACCGACCGCCGTCGGCTTCCCGTAGCGGATCCATTTGATCGCGATCCAGGTGAGGGCCGCGAGACAGGGTGATATCTGAGTCACCACAACGGCCATAGCTGCCTGGCCGTTCGCCGCAAGGGCGCTGCCCCCGTTGAACCCAAACCAGCCGACCCACAGCATCGCGGTCCCGGCCATCGTCATGGGGATGTTGTGGGGCGCTGAGAGGTTTTCGGGATACCCATTGCGCTTGCCCAGGAGGATACAGGCTGCGAGGGCGGAAAAACCCGCCGTGATATGTACGACGATACCGCCCGCGAAGTCGAAGACGCCCATGTCCCCGAAATACGAGCCTTCTCCACCCCACACCATGTGGGCGACCGGGAAATAGACGACCGTAACCCACAGCGCGGTGAACAACAGCAGCGCAGAGAACTTCATCCGTTCGGCGAAAGCACCGATCATCAGTGCCGGGGTGATGATGGTGAAGGTCAGCTGAAAGGCGAAGAAGATCGGTTCCGGTATGGTTCCGGAAAGTGAATCCGGGCCGACGCCGCTCAGGAACGCTTTGTCCAGACCGCCGACGAAGGCGTGGAGCCCGATCTTTCCCGCTTCCATCCCTGTAGCATCGAACGTCATGCTGTAACCGTAGACCGGCCAGAGCGCGGTGAGTTGCTGGGGCAAGAGCATCGTTCAGGCGGAGCTGGCGCGATATGCGGTTTCTTCGGGAGAGACCGTTCTGCCCGCTTTCAACCGGCTCCCCCGGAAAGATCACCGCTCCGGGCGGTCGCAAGGTATCGTGGTTCATCTGGCTCTGGCTGTTCCATTACATTCCCAGTCTATTGAGCCGGGGTGGTATTTACGGCGGAGTCGGGCAGGCGATCCATATGATGTTGCCGTTTCTGGCATCGAAGTGTGGTGGCCGATTGTCTTCGCGGCGATTGCGGCGGGGATGATCCTGAGCGGTACCTATCGAGTGCTCGAGAAGCTGCTGGCGGTGATGGTCGTGACGTTCACGTTTGTGACGCTGACGTGCGCGGTTCTGCTGCAGCTCACCCCCTACGCGCTTACGTGGGCGGACTTCCAAACGGGGATGCGATTCGAGTTTCCTTCATTTGCCATTGCGACGGCTCTCGCGGCGTATGGCGGCACGGGGGTGAATGCCGGCGAGACGATGGCCTATACCTACTGGTGTACGGAGAAGGGATACGCCCGCTTTGCGGGGGCGCCCCATGGCAGCGAAGAGTGGGTCCGTCATCCCGTGGCTGGATTCGCGTCATGCACACCGACGTTCTGCTGACGCTGTTCATGCTGAGTCTGGCGACCATCCCGTTCTATATGCTCGGGGCGGGGGTGCTGCATCGGATGGGACGGGTCCCCAACGGTCTGGAGACGATCAGTATCCTCTCCAATATGTATACGGAGACGCTGGGCGTGTGGGCCTGGTGGCTGTTTATGGTCGGCGCATTTGGCGTACTGTTCTCAACCGTCGTTTCGGGCTTAGGCGGTGCGTCAGGTATGTTTGCCGACTGTATGGCCGTGCTCGGGGTGATCGATCCGAAAGACAACAGGGCGCGTCTCCGCGTCCTGCGAATCTGGGCAGTGGGCGCACCCGCCATCATGTCGACGTGCTAGTTCTTCGTGGAGAACCCGGTCTGGATGCTGACGATCGGTGGTACGGTCGGGGCAATGATGACACCGCTTGTGGCAGGCGGGACGATCTATCTGCGATACACGCGTACGGATCGCCGCATCGCGCCGACGTGGAAGGCAGATGTAGTTCTGTGGCTCTGCTTCTCGATGATGCTGGCCCTGGCGAGCTATGCCGTGTATCGAATCTTCACGTAAGCGTCGTGACTGAAGAGTCGATAGCATTTTGGATGGATCAGGACCAGCATTCCTCACGCGTTAATCCAGAATAGAATTCTAACTCAGCCGAGGAGATCGCCACCGAATGGCCGTGCCCAAAGAGATACCCCCATCGTTGATCTTCCTCGAGGGATCCGTCCTGGACGCCCGAAGCGGCGAACCCTTGGCCGGGGTCAAAGTGTCGAATGGCGAGCTGATCGTCAGCACCGATGAAGCCGGCACGTTCGCGATCGAGGCGCAGCCCGGCATCCACCGATTTCTCTCGGTCACCACGCCAAGGGCCTACGTCTGCACCGAGGGGTGGTTCCACCGCATCACGAGCGATTCCGAGCGCTTTGATTTCAGGCTCGACCCCATCGAGGACAGCGACAGATTCGTCGCGGCCCACGTTACCGACCTGCATGCCCGCGCAGCCGGCGATCTGGAAAAAGGGTTCGACTCGCCGTCGGTGCTCGCCGCCGACCTGGCCCGTATCGAACAGGAGCTGTCTCCCAGCTTCTTCCTCGCCACAGGTGATCTCACCGAATGGGGCCTCATCGCCGAGTTCGAAACCCTGAGCACGGTCCTCGATGGACTGAACACGCCGCTGTATCCCGCATTCGGCATGCACGACGCCGACGTGCTGGCGCACAGTAACTCACAGCCCCGGCTCCCGGCGGACGGTCCGATTCGCGAC
>CEVA01100447.1_pt1 | contig 14404 bp, 10 predicted proteins | sample 361521 | NCBI WGS metagenome assembly CEVA01 (sample SAMEA2622823, study PRJEB7988) | marine metagenome | isolation source: saline water (ENVO:00002010), including
TGGTAGACCGGAGCTGACTGCCTCGGACAGAGCCTGCGAGTCTGCCGCTGGGTCGGTGACCAATATCACCTCGGGCTCAATGTATGTCCTGAGGCTAGGATTGGTTAGAGTTCCGGGAATGAAACGCCCTACTATGCGCATGGCGCCGATGCTCTGTGCGAACATGCGAGCGGGGCGTTGACCGTACTGTCGGGCGCTGACTACGAGTATTCTCTCTGGGTCGTAGTTAGAAAGGAACTTGGCAACAGTTCTGATGCGCGAATCGGTCTGATGTACGTCAATCAGATGCAATCCGCCGCCGTCCTGGCGCATGGTGTCGAGGAACTTGCGCATATCCGCCGACTTCTGGTTGGTTCCTATGTGGACTGCATGCTGCTCGTACACATCAAGGGGAACTAGTGGGGCTAGACTCTCATCCACGTTGAATCCTCAGCGTCGCGGCGACCTGACATTGACTCATAAGCGCTACGCATCGCTCTGTATGGTGAAGCTCACTCCAAATCGCTCAGAAACGTGCATTCACCAGTGTCGTGGACCTCTGAGAAGCGCACGCACGGGCGCGTTATAGTGAGATACACATCGAAGCTGTCATGAAACGATAGTTGTTCTATCGGAGCTGTGATTCCGTATCCTCTGGCTTCAATCTCAAACAGCCAGTTGCCTTGCATGAAAGTGCCATTGCCGAGTGCAAAGACGGTCTGTGGGTAGTCCTGAGTAGCCCTTACTTCCCAATACGGATTGCCGCCTGTCTCCTTAACGCCGGGCTCCCAAAGCCGCACCTCCACATAGCGTAACTCGTTGGTCTCATTACCTACAATATCAGACCATGGGAATTCGGCACGGAAGTTTATGACCAGTTCAGTGACACTCTCATCGAACGTGATTAACTCCTCCCTCTGATATGGCTCGGCCGCTTCAATTCCGGATGATTCGAAGGTGTGATCCCAGCCGAAAGTCTCCTCCTTTGGGAAAGTCGAGGGGAGTTCGCGCCACGACTCCATCGTCTCTCTTTGTGCGGCTAGCCCTAGGCAGCCTGAAGTGAGTGTGGAAGTCAGAAGAACTGCGAGGACGGTAAGTGCCTTGGTACGTCCTCGCATGGTGCGTGGGGAGGTCGATGTAACTTCAATACGCTGGATGTTTGGTGCCTCTCGGTACTCATAGGGAACGTCAAAGCCTTCGCTCGGTAACCCTTCGTCGTCATTGAGGCAGAATAATCGAATGGGCAGTAGGGGAAGAATGTTGCACTAGGTGATTACTCTTCTTCATCTGAAGCCACACGAGGTTCGTGGACTTCTCTGAACACAATAATGCCTACTCCCAAGTGGTCTCTCAGAGTGCGCACTAGGCTAAACTTCGTGAACGACCAGTTCTGATCGTAAGCTACAGCCTCAGGAGTGGTAATGGTCAGATCGTCGCCATCAAACTCGACCTCGAAGTCGTCGCGGCCGGTGTTCATGCTGAGAAGGGTCTCAACCTTCTCAGCGCGGTCCTCGACTACCTTGGTGATTCGGTAGTTGTAGCGCAGGGTAGCTCCTGCCAGTGGGTGATTGTAGTCTATCCTAGCGCGCCCCGCACTGAGAAACTGTAGAATTCCCTGGCGTCCGCCAATCTCCACGGGTGAGCCGATTCCGAGCATCTCTGGTTCGCGCACGCTGCGCATAAGCACGTTCTGGCCGATTGTCTCGACAAGGCTGGCGTCGCGCTCTCCATAAGCGTCCGAGGGTTCGATGTCGATGCTGTAGTCGGTCTCAGTCTCAGCCTCGCTGAGATGGGACTCGAAGCCAGCAATCAGTCGACCATCTCCAACTACTGTAATCATCGGAGAGTAAGTGCGGTTCTCGTCATGGGCATCATTCTCCTTGGCGACCTCTTCACGAGTGGTCTCGATTAGCTTGTCATTGTCTGCGTTGAATAAATCGTAATCGATGTGGACTATTGTGCCGTTGTCCATGGAATAGCCTCCTGAGGCGCCCCGGCGACCTATCGCCCCTTTTTGATACGCTCGGTCCACCCGGAGGGTGGATTAGAACAGTCTACTCCTCTTCATCAGCCGCTGCGCGGCTGCTCAACAGGGCCGCTAGACCGCCAAAAATGATGAGTACCCAGCCCAACCAAACCAAATGGCTTCCCTGCAAATCGTAGATGGTCACCCTGACTGTCTCGACCTCATCCAGACCGCCAAGAATCATCGAACTGAGCAAGTCGTTTGACTGGGCTAGATCTAGGATGACGATGGTATCTCCAGACAGCCTACTCATCCTGTCTACCTCGGAGCGGGAGTTGATGGCCCCGCTTGGTGAGTCAAAACGCAGCATTCCGGGCCTAAGGGTATCAATCAGTTCCCCGTCCTCCCAGACTTCGATTGAAACACCGACGAAACCGTCTCCTACAGAGAAATCGTAGTCCTCATGGTCAGAAGCGAACATCTCGGTGTCAACAAAAACCATCTCGTAGCCATCATGCGCTACTGCCTCGTCCCTCTGTAGAGTAACCAGATGGGAGGGATCTGAGCGGTCAAGCATGGTTGTGGTCATCACGTGGCCGACTAGAAGCAGTAGAATCCCGAGGTGGGCCAGGTGTGAGCCGAGCAATCTTGCCCGCGCGGCATTGCTACCCCCAATGCCACTGGCTCGCAGATATGGCATCACTCTCTTCACCGTGAGCCATGCCTGCCTAGCGGTCGTGGGAAGTGAGATGAGTAGCCAAGTCAGGACAAATGCTCCTACTGCTCCTCTGGTAATGCCGCTGGTAACCACTAGTCCAGGGTCGCCAGGAAGTGGGAGTCTGTCACTGAACACTGCTAACACGATTGAGGTAACTAGTGCGAGACCAATGACTGCGGGGGCTTTGTTCGCAGCTAGTGAGCGGCCCCAGCCATACAATGCTAAGCCCAATGCGAGCAGGCCGAGTATAGGTGCGCCGTAGAACTCGTGAGCCTCAAGGCTTGGTCCGTCAATCTCAACGGTCAGGAGCAACCAAGTGAGCAGCAGGAATGCTGTGCCACCGTACCAGGGAATCATTCGTGCCGCACGAATCCTTGCTGAGGAGTCAGAGAACGGCATTCGAAGGGACTCGAACTCTCTCTCATTCTCAGGAGAGAGGAGCCAAGGCGCTAGGAACGGGACCATGCCAGCGACCGACTGCTGGATATCAGATATCCATAGCCAGCTGGAGAAAAGCATCATCACGACCCCCAGAGCAATCCAATGCATAGGAGGTCGCTGCGAGTCGCCGTTGACAATCAGTAGCATCAGAGCTAACCCAACTGCCAAAATCGCGCTAGAACCTATCCAAAGAGCGATGATGAGGGATAGCAGAATCAGGACTCTTGACATCGCAGGGTTCTCCTCGAGCATTGTCTTCCTACCTGCTGAAGATACCGTAGCCCTCTGCTCTCTGAGCAAGTGCCGCAGGGCGAAGCAGCTCATGGCTACCATCACAATCAGATACGATGTCACTTCGATTCCAACGGGGCTCCACTCGGCAATCTCGAGAACTCTGAGGTAGGGGTCTTCGGACAGAGATCCTTCGCCATCAGCCACGAAGGCGTGGACGGATGCCCAAACTCCGTTTGCGCGGGTGACCATGGTAGCATGGAAAGCCAGAGCTCCGGCGATGATTCCAACCGCGGGTGAGGCAGCAACCGCCTTCGAGCCCGGTTGGGCTCTGACGTGAATCACCAGCAGCAATGCTAGCCAAGGCAGCAGGGATCCGGTTTCAACAGGGTCCCAAGCCCAGTAGCCTCCCCAATCCAATACTGTGTATGCCCATAGGCCACCAAGACCGATGCCTATGGTCCCTACGACGAATGCAGCCCTAGCCCAGCACAGTTGCGATTCGTGAATCTTCTCCGAGGAGTCGTGCCTGAGCACTCCTGCGATTGCAACACTGGCGGTTGCAAGACACAGAGAGTAGTACGCAAATACGATTGGAGGATGTATTACCATCAAGTCGGTCTGAAGGAGGGGGTGTAGCTCACCTTGTTGTAGCCCTGCAGGTGCGAATGGCTCAAGCAGCCAAGAAATCAGGATGATCGATGCAACCAAGATATGCATGATTCGTACCTCAAGCTTCGCCGGCTTGTCCTTCTCGGCCATCAACCAGGTCACGACTCCGAGTAGAGCAGCCCAGAGCAGAAGAGGTCCGGCTCTGCCACCCCAAACAGCAGAGACTCGGTACAGTAGTGGCAGACCCGCGCCTCCATATCTAGCAACGAGGTCGATTCCCGATGCATCGACTACGAAGGCGCCTACCAACAAGGCGAATGGTGAAATCTGTGCCGCGAGGGTGACGTTTCTGGCCAGTACATCTCCGGCCTTCTGAGGGCGCATGGTCTGATGGAGACTTGTCAATACTGCGAGCGCGAGCAGTACAAGTCCCAAAGTAGGGAGGATGTGGATCACCACCCGTAGTATTTGGCGCGGCTGTATCCAAAGGCCAGCATAGCTGGGACTATTCGCTTGAAATACAGACTAGGACTTCGAGCAAGAAGTCTGAGTGCGACCATTGTCTTACCGCTTACACCCATGTCTGACATCTCATCCGGGAAGCATTGTGCCATCACTGACATCTCGTCGTCTGTCAAATTAAACAGCGCGTTCTTGCCCCTGAGAATCTTATCATAAGGTGGGAACTCGTCCTTCCAGAGTTTAGTGTACTCAGCCAATCTCGAGTTGCTTAGGTCTCCCTCTGAGATTGCGGCTGCTGCTATCTGTGCGGCATAGACAGCGGACTTGAGTGCGAGGTGAGAGCCACCCTCAAAGAGCGGTGATGTGAACCCAGCGGCATCGCCCACAAGCATCAGTCCGTCGTAGTGGGTATTCACGAATGGCCCGGAGATCGGGATTGTCCCACCGAAGGCATGAGTTCCCTTCTCCTTCCAGGGCGGGTGAACCTGTTCGAGGTCCTTGAAGTGAGTGATTTCGATAAACTCGTCCAAGGCCTTCTTCGCACGGGGTCTATCTTCAGTTACGAGCCCTACGTTAGCCCTGCCATCACACTTGGGGATCATCCACAGATATCCCTTCTCTGCATACTCAGGCCAGATGTAGAAGTCGAGGTAGCCATCGGTTGGAACCTCCAACATCTCGTACTGCATCCCAGCGACTACTTTGCCCATCTCGTTGAGGGGTTTGTCATGGTCTAGCTTTACTAGCTTCGAGCAAACTGCAGCGACGCCTGAGGCGTCAATCACTATCTTGGCTTGAATAGGGAAGTTGTCGCCCTTGCCATCACACAACCAACCGGAGAACCTGCCGCCCTCCTCTACTCTCTCCATAGATGAGATCTTGTGATTCAGATACATGCTCGCTCCTGCTGCGACGGCCTCATCTGCAATCCACCTCTCAAAGAGGTGCTTCTCGAGGACATAACCCTCCTCAGTGAGGCACTTCTCGGTGCCATCGGGGAAGATTACACGGATTCCGTGAACCTCCATGCTCACTACATGGTCTGGGAGATTGATGCCTAGATTCTGGCATGCAATCTCAGAGATACACTCGCCGCAGTGGACAGGGGTTCCGATTGCTGGATGGTCCTCTATGAGAATGGTAGAAAGGCCGTTCTTGGCAGACTGTAAAGCCGCATTTCCACCCCCCGGGCCGGCTCCGATAACTAGGACATCGCAGGTGTTCACCGCATCTCCCATGACCCTGCGGGAAGGTATAGTATCAAAGAATCCGTCGGTTGCGCCATCTACGATGGCGAGCGAACATTCTCATTCTGTGAGCCTTCCGGACAGTCATGGGTTGGAAGCGGCTGACCGATTTTGTTAGGTCGCTGGAGGAATCCGGAGAGCTCCTCAGAATACCCGATCCTGTGGACGTAGAACTCGAGGCGGGCTGCTTCGCCGACCGTATGGTTAAGCGGGGCGGGCCGGCAATAAAGTTCGAGCAACCTCGCTTACCGGACGGTAGCATCAGTCCATTCCCATTGCTGATGAATCTCTATGGCACCAGAGACCGGACCAACAAAGCTCTGGGAGTTACTGAACCAAAGGAGGTCGGAGAGAAGATGGTGGCTCTGATGAAGCCGGATGTAGGGGCAATCATGAGAGCCCCTTGGAAGGGCATCGGGCTGGCACTAGATGGCATGTCGATGGCTCCTCGAAAGACTTCGAGGGGGGGCTGTCAACAGGTCGTTATGGAAGAGTTAGATGTGACTGTGCTTCCAATCCCTAAGACGTGGCCGGAGGACGGTGGCAGATTCATGACGCTACCTCTGGTTGTCACCGCAGACCCATCAAGCGGTGAGCACAACATGGGTATGTACCGAAGTCAGGTGTTCGGCCCAAGAGAGGTCGGTCTGCACTGGCAGGCACACAAGCATGGAGCAGATCACGCTGATGCCACCACAGGCAGGATGCCGGTTGCAATTTGTCTGGGCGGACCGCCTGAACTAACCTTCAGCGCAATAGCTCCGCTGCCCGACAATCTGACTGAGTACGAGTTCGCAGGTCTTCTCTCAGGCAGGAGGCTGCCAATAGTGAAGTGCAAGACCAACGACCTATGGGTCCCAGCCGACTGCGACATAGTAATCGAAGGCTACACCATACCTGGAGAGACTCGGATGGAGGGGCCCTTCGGTGATCATTTCGGCTACTACTCACTGGCAGAACCTTACCCGGTTATGCACGTCACTAGAATCACCCATCGCAGGGATGCAATGGTCCCGATGACTATCGTCGGCACGCCTCCGATGGAAGACGGTTATCTTGGAGAGGCAGTTGGGGATGCTTTCCTACCCGTGCTTCGGTTCCAGCACCGAGATGTAGCCGATTTGTTCCTGCCGCTTGAGACCGGTTTTCACAACTTCGCCATAGTTGCCTCCAAGCAGCGCTACCCCAGACAAGGGCGCAAGACCGCGCTGGGCCTTCTGGGAGCGGGGCAGTTGATGTTCCAGAAAGTTGTAGTTGTGGTTGACGAGAATCATCCGGTAAAGGATCTGGATGCACTACTCGATGCAATAGACTACCGTGTCCATATCCCGGAAGATCTGGTTCTACTGCATGGAATGGTAGCAGACACACTAGCCCACGCAGCACCTTGGGACAACATACACGACAAGTTGATTATCGATGCAACCTCAACACCCAAAGGAGATCCTCACAGCGAATTGCCTGATCAGCAAGGCTGTCCTGAATCGTTAGCAGTATCGGCATCCGCTGTCAGCGGAGTGATTCAAGCAAGAATGCTGAGGCCTTCCATGCTGGTGGTTACAACCGACATCGAGGGTGGGCCGAAGCCCGAGAGTAGCATGGAGAGAATCAGTGAGGAAGGTGCGACTAGGCAGCGCCAAATAATTAGCGAGATTTGTGAGTCGATTTGGTCACTAGAGGCGGCTAAGAATCTACGTTGGTTGTTCATCACCGACGACGATGCGTATCTGGCCAGCGAGGACTGGCGCCGACGCATGCTCTGGCAGTTGTTCTGCCGCTTCGATGTGGGCCGCGACCTGCACTTCGACGAGACCGGTGGTCGTATCGCATGGGATGCCACCGCACCGATTCCATCGAACAAGGGTCCTCTACCAGTTAGACGCTGGCCGGGCATGACTCTGCACGACCCCGAGGTGGCCGAAAGAGTGGATGCGTGGCTGGCCGAGGGGGGCTATTGATGGGAGTCAGAGAAATTCTTGAATTTGTAAAGATCGAGCATACTCTATTCTCACTGCCGTTCGTCCTCATCGGCTATGTTCTGGCACACTCCGAGTTCGGATCTGGGTCACTGGACCTGTTGTGGATACTGCTCGCAGCTGTGGGAGCACGGGGCCTGGCAATGGTTCTTAATCGTATTATTGACAGTGATATTGATGCAGAAAACCCACGTACTGCGTCCCGTCATCTGCCTTCTCAGGAGATGTCTAAGCAGATTGCTTGGGGGCTCGGGGCAGCATTCCTTGTGACACTTGCATTTTCCGCATGGATGCTCAACGAGGTAGCGCTACAGATGGTCTGGCTTCCTGTGCTCGCATTCATGATTTACCCGTACACGAAGAGATTTTCCTGGGTCTGTCATCTGTGGCTTGGACTGTGTCTCGGTCTCGCTCCCGCAGGTGCTTGGTTTGCCATTGCTGCCGACGTTCACGGATGGGGTGCGATAACCGGTGTCGAAGAAGGATTCCTATGGTTCCCTGAGATCTTCTTCATCTCGATGGGTGTAGCACTCTGGATCGCCGCCTACGATGTGAATTACGCGCGCATGGATGTGAATGTAGACCGAGAGCAGGGAATCAAGTCATTCCCCTCAAACTTCGGAGACAGGGCGACTACTGGGATGAGTGTTGCTCTGACTATGAGTTGGGCTCTATGCTTCGTGCTCACAGGATTACATGAGACAACAGAAGGGGGAGACAGTTACTCTCTGTGGATTCCTGCCGCTGTAGTGATGGCACTGGTGAACATCCTAGTGATGACCAAGGGAGCACAGACTTCTATGGATTCCGATGAGGCGATGGGTGACTTCCAGAAGACATTGTTCAATGCCTCGATGATGACTGGCTGGGCTCTGCTCTCCAGCCTCGCTCTGGCAGGGGTGATGTGATGGGAGATTCGGCCATCTTCACCCTGAGTTCAGACTACGACTCGGCTGGCGACCAGCAGCAGGCTATTGACAAGCTTGTCGAGCAGATTGAGAGTGGTCAGGAGCGTTGTGTGCTGCTCGGGGTGACCGGTTCTGGAAAGACATTCGCGATGGCCAAGGTCATCGAGAGGTTACAGATCCCCTCTCTCATCCTCTCGCACAACAAAACACTTGCTCGTCAGTTGTGGCAAGAGATGAGCGAGCTGTTTCCCGAGAATGCAGTTGAGTACTTCGTCAGTTACTACGACTACTACCAGCCCGAGGCTTACATTCCTGGCAGGGACCTATACATCGACAAGGAACTGCAGATGAACGAGCGAATAGAGCAGGAGCGTTTCTCCACCGTGGCCTCGCTCGTCTCGCGACCTGATGTGATTGCTGTTGGCACAGTATCAGTAATCTACGGACTGAACCCACCCGAGGTTTTCCAGCAGAACCATCTCAGACTCGCTGTCGGTGAGAAGGCCGACCCACAGGAAGTGGTCAAGCAACTGGTCGGCCTGCAGTACCGCAGGACTGCTGCTGAGATCACCCGTGGAGATATCCGTCTGCGAGGAGAGGTTCTCGACATCTGGATGCCAAGTCGTGATGATCCTCTGCGGATTCGTTTCGGATGGGATGGTATCGAGCGTATCCAGGCTTGCGAAGCTGTGTCATGGGAGCCGCTCGATGACTTTGAGGAGGCGTGGATACACCCGCGTGAGTTCTACATGACTAGTGAAGAGCGATTTAGTCAGGCTCTAGAGGATATCGAGCATGAGCTTGATGGGCGCATGGACAGTTTCCACAGTGAGGGCATGGATTTAGAGTCTCATCGTCTAGAGCAGCGAACTAGATTCGACCTTGAGATGTTGACCGAAATAGGGTCTTGTAAAGGTGTGGAGAACTACTCAATGCACTTTGATGGTAGGCAGCGCGGCGAGCGTGCTTACTGTCTGCTAGACTTCTTCGCAATGTGCGCTGAAAAGTATCACGGCGGGGCCGAAAAATACCTCGTTGTGATGGATGAATCACATGTGACTCTGCCTCAACTGTCCGGAATGCACGGGGGTGATTTTTCACGCAAGAAGAATCTGATAGACCACGGCTTCCGTCTGCCTTCGGCCTATGATAACAGACCACTGCGAATCGATGAATTCCAGAATCTCGTCAATCAGATGGTCTACGTTAGCGCCACACCCGGAGAGAGGGAGATGCGTCATCTCGCGGAGGTTACAGGCCAGAAAGTCCCACAAGAACTGCTGCATGTCCAAAGCGGGGGTGGGGCGCTGCCCGCAAAGGAGGCTAAGCCGCTGGGAAAGGCCTCAATGCAGGATCTAATGGGACAAATAGAGGGGATTGCTACGATGGAAATTCGTCCCACCGGTCTACTCGATCCAAGTATCGAGGTCCGCCAAACAGCAGGTCAGGTTCAGGACCTCGAAGAGGAGATTCGCAAGAGAATAGAGGTCGACGAGCGAGTTCTGGTTACGGTGATGACAATCAAGTTCGCAGAAGAGGTAGCCGAGTACCTACAGCGTCAGGGATTCAAGGCCCACTATCTGCATAGTGAGATAGATACTCTTGAGAGAACTGAGATCATCAAGGCTCTGCGCTTGGGACACATCGACATTATCGTCGGAATCAACCTCCTCAGAGAGGGTCTAGACATCCCCGAGGTCTCACTGGTTGCGATATTTGATGCCGATAAGGAGGGTTTCCTGCGCAATGAGCGTTCCCTCCTCCAGACCATCGGTAGGGCCAGTCGCAACGAGCGTGGTTCGGTCATCCTTTACGCTGATTCTGTGTCTCCTGCAATGCAGGCTGCGATTGAACAAACATTGGCACGACGCAGACGCCAGTCCGAGTACAACAAAGAGCACGGAATTACTCCCAAAACAATCCAGAAGGCACTACCTGTGATGGGCGAAGAGGTTGAGGATCTAGTCTCGGGCGTGGCCGGGAGAGGGAAGGGAGGTGGGCGCCGTATGGTGGCTAAGGCTCCCGGCAAGAAGGGGCTAGAAGGCCTGGCCCAGAAGTTCGGGCTAGGTGCAGGCGTCTGGAACAGTTCGGACTCAGTATTGGACAATGTAAGCCAGCCTGAGTGGGTTGATGCGGGTGAACAGGTGCTTTCTCCAGTCAATGAGGATGAATCGGCCAAACTCAAGGAGAAGTTGGAGAAGGAAATGAGGCAGGCCGCGTCGCGCTTGGACTTCGAGCGAGCGGCTCGATTACGAGATAGAATCTTCCAACTAGAAAGTGCGTCGAATTGAAGTCCGGGAAGTAGTGCGAGGGGTCGTGTCCGGCTACAGCAAGGATGACTTCTCCGCTCCCGTCGAGGACTACAACTTCTCTGCGATAGAAGATGTGAGGTCGTTAATCGACCAGATGGGGCGAGCGGGGGGCTTCACTGCAACCAAACTGGCTCATGCACGAGATATGCTTTCAGATGCTATAGGTAAGAGCTCACAGGAGAAGGTTCTGAACTGGCTCTCATTCCCCGCTTGTCTGTGTGCCACAGGCACCCGTGGCTTCTTCCTTGAGGGGCTCAAGCGCAAGGCTTTCAATGTCGTAATCACAACTTGTGGAACTCTTGACCACGACATAGCTAGGACGTACCAAGATTACTTCCACGGTGATTTCGAGTTAGATGATATAGCGCTCGGTGAAGAGGGGCTCAACCGATTGGGGAATGTGATAGTGCCCAACGAGTGCTATGGAGATATCATTGAGAGAGTAATGCTGCCTTGGCTAGAGGAAATCGAAGCGGAACGTTTGGCTCTACAGACCGATAATCCATGGCTCGGATTTGGATCGGTTGAACTGTGCTGGGCAATCGGTGATAGAATCGAGGACGAGAGTTCTCTCTTGCACTGGGCTGCCAAGCATCGAATCCCAATCGTCATCCCGGGTCTTTCAGACGGTGCGATTGGTTCACAGCTGTTTATGCATCGTCAGAAGAGTCCGTCATTCATGATTGACTTCCTAGCCGACGAGCAAATTCTGTCGGATCTAACATGGACAGCCGAAGAGAGTCATGCACTGATGGTGGGCGGAGGTATCTCAAAGCATCATGTGATTTGGTGGAATCAATATCGAGGTGGTCTGGACTCAGCAGTCGCAATTACCACAGCTCCAGAGCATGACGGTTCACTCTCGGGCGCTCGTTTGAGAGAGGCGGTGTCATGGGGCAAGGTGAGGCCTGAGGCCCCACAGGTCGTGGTTGAAGGAGACGCTTCTGTGCTTCTTCCCATTCTCGGCGCAGATTTGTTCAGGGACTAGTGGCAAAATCGCTGCATCTGCCGTGCAAATGCATAAAGACGGTCGAGGGAGCGGGCGCGCCATGTCCGTTGAAGAAATGGTACAGGGAATGATTGATGCACTAAACGACGCAATAGGAGACGCAGGTAAGCACGACCGCGGTAACAACGCAGCCGGAACTCGTGTAAGGAAGGCCATGCAGGCCGCTAAGAACACAGCTCAGGATGTTCGCAAGCAGGTCCAGGCAGACAAGAACTCACGTTGAGCCTTCGCCCCTGTTAGCTAAGACTTCCATCAATGATACCCTCATGGGTACTAGTGGGCGCCAGCCATCACCTCCGGCTCTAAGCAGAGCATTGTGCAGTGGACCTAGGTCCGGCCTTGTCGCAGGAGTTTCCTCAGAAGATACTGGACTACTGCTACCGGTAAGAGATGAGACTGTGTGAGTGTGCTGAACCGCATCTGTGAAGCGCCCCCACAAAAGTGACATTTCGGTGATAATCGATTCACGAGACCAAGCCCTCCTGCCACAGAGATCGACGCTACCCGAAGTCATTTCATCGGACAATATCAGGATAGCGAGGGCATCCGTCGAATCTCTGACATGTACCCAATGTCGTGGCTCGTCACTACTTGGCTCTCCCTCGGCTCCCCCCATGACCCAATCAGCCCACTCATGAATCACTTGCGAACCCCAGATTTCTGCTCCTTCAGGAACCAACAGATCGTGTACCCTTACGACCAAGTCTGCCTCGCCAGGCTGAGAGTCATAGGGCACGATAGCGATATCTCCGCTGGCACCCTCTCCCATTGAGACCGAAATATCGGCTGCATCGGAGTCATCCGTGATAGTAGCGCCCGCCCTCTGCAATCTGTCTTCTAGGGCTTGTCGGAATGAATCCATAATGCCAGTAATATGGACATTCTTAGGCATCATCTTACCACTAGGCAGTCGATTCAGCCTTAACCTTCTCAGCTGAGGAGAAATGGTTCAGGCAGTCCCTGAGGATGTCAATAATCAAGTCAATCTCTGCTGAGGTGATGGCAAAGTGTGGTGTGAATCTCAGAGCGTTCTGTCCTCCGTGGATTACTCCCAGCCCGTTCTCTCTGCACCATTCTTCGACACAGCCGAAACCGATTACAGGAAGATTATCGGGATGTAATTCCGCGCATAGTAGCAGTCCGGTTCCCTGAACGCTGACTATAGAATCCGGGAACTCTTCTGCGAGTGTTTCAAGCTTAGCGACGAACTCCAAGCCGCGCTCCCTGATGTTCTTCCTAAGACTAGGAGTGATTCTGTCTAGCACTGAGATAGCTGTCTCTAGGGCTCGTGGGTTGGTTGTCATCGTGTTGCCGTAGATGCCAACGACATACTGTGAAGCCGCTCTCTCGGACAGTCCAACGACAGATAGCGGGTACTGGCCTGCGTTGAGCGCCTTTGACCAAGTCTCCATATCCGGAGCTTCGCAGTCCTCGAATCCATCGTAGTCAATGATGCTGAGACAGCCCTGTCCTCTGATTCCTGCTTGAATCGAGTCCACCAAGAGCATGCTCCCATTCTCTGAGCAGAGAGATCGAGCAGTATCATAGAACTCTCTGGTCACACACTGCCCTGGGTTCCCTTCACCCATCACCGGCTCCATTGCCATAAGTTCGATGAAGAAGCCCTCCTCATCGGCGCGAGCAAAGACTTCCTTTAGTGAATCCACATCATTCGATGGAGTGAAAATTACATTGTCACGCTCACGGAAGGTTGCGAGGTTTTTCTCATAGGACTCGCTGCACGAGTCAGAAATCATTGCTGGCCTCTGAGTTCGTCCGTGAAATGCATCAGTCAAGGCGAGCAACTTGGTCGGTTTGCCCTCATGGCGCCCCCCTAAACCGGTCATGACCTGCGTGTTGGCATCCGCAATTCTCATTGAGACTGTGACTGACTCTGATCCACTGTTCAAACAGACGAATCGCGAGAATGGACAGTTGCCTCTAGTGTGCCCAACTTCTTTCCTGAGTCTATCAGCTAGTCGCTTCTGGCTGAATGAAGGAGTCATGACATTAGCCATGACCCAATTCTGTTTCATCGAATGCAGCACATCATCTGGTCCGTGACCCATGCCCAGCATACCGTATCCTCCATTGTCATGAAGCACGGCACCATGGGAGGTTACTATCCAGGGCCCCCTAGCTGAGAGGGCGACATATGGATTGACAGTCGGTGCCGAGTAAAAGTTGACGTAATCAGACTGCAGGTGCTCAACTAGACTGGTCTCATCGAGTTTCAATTGTTCAGAGTGATCGACTGACAGGCGCTCGAATGTAACTGCTGCCTCATCGATAGCGCGGCTTAGTGTGGGGTCTGACTCAAGGAATTCACTGATTGCATTGTCCGAGATTCCGACGGTTCTGGAATTCCCAGTCGCGTTTCGAATAGACTCCAGAGTCGTCAACCAATCCCCCATCGACGGAGCCAACACGGGCATGCACATCAACAATTCGTTGACTTCAATCTCCTTCTTCGAAATGATTTGGGAAACTGGAGAAACTGGATTTCTGATAATCACCCAAAAAATCAAACTGATTTTAGTTTT
>CEVA01210201.1_pt1 | contig 14386 bp, 16 predicted proteins | sample 361521 | NCBI WGS metagenome assembly CEVA01 (sample SAMEA2622823, study PRJEB7988) | marine metagenome | isolation source: saline water (ENVO:00002010), including
GCTGCTGCTCATTGCCATCAAGCAAGAGCAATTTGTAGGAGAGCAGAAAGACAACTGTGTAAACTTGCAGATGAAAAAGAAATCAATCCAGAATCCTTGAAATACATCAATAGATTATCGGATGCTTTATTCGTCGTTGCTCGAATATTGGCCAGACAAGAAAATGAAGAAGAAACAATATGGGATCACGAGCGGATATAAAACCTCACTCCATTAAATAGCATGGATATAGAAATCATACTCGAACCTGATTTGCACCCCAATCAAGTTGCAGAAATTGCAGTTGAAGCTGAGAATTATGGGGTAAGGGCATTATGGTCATCGAATTACCATCAACAGTGGGATGCCTTTCTTAGCCTAGTGCCAGCAGCACAAAAAACCAGCAAAATTCTCTTGGGGCCACTGGCAATAAGTCCGTTTGAAATGCATCCACTTAAAATGGCAAATGCATTATTGACCCTGAATGAATTGTCTAATGGGCGTGCGATGCTAGCAATTGGCGCTGGGGGAGGGACGTTAGGGTCCATGAAATTTTCTTGCGAGCAAGACCTTTGCTATGGATTAAAACCATTTAAAATTATCCGAGCGGTTAAAGAGGCTCTCGAGATCTTGAAATCTGCTTCAGCAAAAAAATTTAATCTAAAATATGAAGGAGAAATATTCAATATCACCCGGCCGTATATGCAAGGATTTACATGGGCACAATCGAACCCTCCTAAAATTTATACCTGTTCTACCGAACCGCAGATGTTGAGACTTGGTGGTGAATATGCCGATGGTCTACAAATGAGTGACGTTGCTTTACCCATGCTGGAAGAAGCAATGAGAAATATTCAGGTCGGACTTAAAAAACGAGAGACTCTTCCTGAAGATTTCAGGATTAGCAACTTTTGGGCTTGGCATATTAAGAAAGATAAAGAGGCATCACTCAAAGAAGCAAGGAGAGAACTTGTTTTTCGCGGCTCTTTGTTGCCACCATTTTCACTACATCATTTCCTCAGAGAAGAAGAAGCAAAAATCGTAATCGATAATTTTAATGCCGGTGCTAATAATGAATTTGCAAAAGCTTACATCAGCCGATCTGGAATTATTGAAAATGTCCCTGAGTCTTTGGTCTCAAAACTGGTTGCGGATTTAAGTTCAGCTGGAGATCTAGACGACATAGAACGTGAACTTGAACGCTTTAAACTCTTCAAAGAAGCAGGAATGACTGATCTTGCCATTCGACTATTTGACGAGCCAATGGAGGGGCTCAAAATAATAGGGGAAAAAGTACTTCCAGTATTGCAGTAAGAACATGCTGCTGATTAATTGGCTTAAACTAGAAGTAAGACGACGGATCATTAAATCTTTGTTAACTCCATCGCATAGAAAAAAAATAAGAGGAAAGCGAGAGAGAAAAAGGAAAACTGAAAATAGATCTCACCAAGTTTTTTACCTCCATCAGGTTGATGACCCATACAGCCATCTTTGCTGTCAGATCTTAGATCAACTAGAAAATTCATACGACATTGAAGTCATGTCCTTGGTTGTAGGTCCTCCACCAGCATCTTCAACGCCTGAAGTCGAAATGCTTCAAAAACACAATATCGAAGACGCAAAAATGATTGCTCCTTATTATGGACTAACCTTTGATACCAATGAGGCTGATATCGAGCCCCAAAACATCAAAATTGCTCAGTCAATTTTATTGGGAACTAATCAAGAATCTTTTGCAAAAGTTTCACTACAAGTAGGTGATGCACTGTGGCGAAATGACTCAGAAACCTTGCAAGATCTACAACAAAATTCAACTGTCTTAAGCGACGAAGAAATTTCAGCACGCATCCAAATCAACAGCCAAAAACAGAAAAAACTTGGCCATTATTATGGAGGAGTATTTGCCTACGAAGGGGAATGCTATGGTTGCATTGATCGTGTGCCTTTTTTAGAAGAACGATTGGTTGAACTTGGTACCAACAAATCAGATCAGCAATCCATCTTCAAACGTAAATCATTGAAGGATGAGCTACCGCTCAAATTAGATGGGTTAACTCTTGAAGTATTGTTTTCTGTCAGAAGTCCATACAGCTATCTAGCACTGCAGCAACTAATTGAATTCAGGAAACGTTATCCAATAAAAGTAGTTTACAGGCCTATATTGCCTATGGTGATGCGTGGCATGGTCATAAACCGAGAAAAAATGTTCTACATATTGTCTGATTGCAAAAGGATTGCAGAAAAAAAAGGTATACCTTTTGGGAATATAGCAGACCCTTTAGGTAAAGCGGTGGAAAGATGTTATTCATTATTCAAATTCATCAAACAAAAAGGCAAGGAAGAAGATTATTTTAATGCTTTCCTTAGAGCAGTTTGGTCTGAAGGTCAACATGGATATTTAGACAAAACCATAAAAAATGTGGTGGAAAAAATAGACTTGGATTGGGAGGATGCAAAAAAAGAACTGGACAATGATGACTGGCGTGAAGAAATAGAGGCAAATCGTTTGATGTTATACGAGGTTGGGAAATGGGGGCCACCAACAATGATTTTAAAAAATCGGGATAATGAAGTGATCATATCCGTCTGGGGACAAGACAGAATTTGGCTGGTTGAAGAAGCACTGTATTTAATGCAAGAACGAAACAAATAGGTTAGATTTAATTCCTTAGCCGAAGGATTACAAGTATGACAGCATCACAAAAAATATTTATCACTGGTGCAAGTAGCGGAATTGGTGCAGCAATGGCCATGGAATACGCAAAAAGAGGAACGGCTTTAGGTTTAGCAGCTAGAAGGAAGGAAAAACTTGAACAAATTGCCCAAGAATGCTCAACCCAAGGTGCAAAGCATGTTGAAACCTATTCTCTGGATGTAAAAGATGCAGATGCAGCTGAAAGAATAGCCAAGGAATTTATGTCACTTGGCGAAGAAGGCATTGATACCGTTATTGCCAATGCAGGCTTGGCTATATCGGACCAACTCTCCAAAGGAGAGTCTTCACGAATCAATCATCTCTTAAACACCAATATTTTAGGTGTTACCAACACCATTATCCCTTTTATTCCCCAAATGAAGAAACAAAAACAGGGAAAATGCGTCATTGTCTCTTCTATTGCAGCATTCAATCCTATGCCTTATTTCGGAGGATATGGAGCTTCAAAAGTAGCAGTTAGAATGCTCGCTGATAGCTGGCGAAAGACTTTGTTAAAACACAATATTCAATTCACCACAATCTGCCCCGGTTACATTAAAAGTGAAATGACTGATGTTAATGAATTTCATATGCCTTTTTTGATGAATACAGACGTAGCGGCAAGAAAAATGCTGAGAGCCATAGATGTTGGTAAGAAAACCTATATATTTCCTTGGCAATGGAGAGTGTTGATTCATTTCAAACTTTTCAATCTAATGATGAGATTGATGTCCTAATCAATGTGAAATAATCGAGTTTTATATGTTTCGGATTATTTGTTTTTTTTGTGTCGCCCTAGTCTCCTACAGTATTCACTCGCAAGAGATCTTAAGACCGGCACAACCGGTTGCTTTTGTTGGTGCGATGCTTCTCGATGGATACGAATCTGAACCCATTCATCATTCAGTTGTCATATTTGACAAGGGACACATTGTCGCTGTCGGTGAAAAACATAACACCCCAATCCCTGAGGGTGCAAAAATCATCGATATTAGTGGCAAAACCCTGATGCCAGGGCTAATTGACGCGCATGTGCATGTAGATCTTATAGGGCATGGTGACTACACCCGTTATTATAAATTCCTTGAAAAAACTAAACGTTTACATGAAGTTATGCCGATAGCAGCAAAACAAATGCTGCGTGCCGGCGTTACCAGTGCGATTGATTTGGGTACGCCATTCCAAATACTGGATTTACGTAAAAAAATACGTGCTGGAGAAATCCCAGGGCCGCGTCTCACAATTTCTGGACCTTGGATTACTCGCATCAGATGGCCTGGGATACCGCATGAATATGAAATTTTCATTAACAGTCCAGAAGAAGCAGCAATAAAGACTAAAGAGCTTATTGAAAAAGGTGCAGATGTTATCAAGGTCTGGGCAGGATTGTCAGAGGATGATTACCGTGCTGTAGTTGATGTGGCACACCAACATGGAATAAAAGTACATGCTCATCTTTACCATCCTACAGCCATCAGGGCAGCTATAGCTGCAGATGTTGATGTTTTTCAACACGTAGGATCTGCTCGCAATCCACCTTACGATGATGATCTGCTGGCACAAATTGCACATAATAGTATTCCAGTAGTGCAAACGATTTCCCACCGTATCTGGGTATATCCTGCAACTGTCGCGTTTCCTGAAAGACTTCACAACCCGGTTCATAAAAAAGACATGCCAGCCGATATTTATGCTGAAGTCATCGATTCTTTCGACAATTTTCATCGTCTCTCCTATTTTCATGAAATTGGGCTTGAGACGAGAAATTCTAAAGTGGCAGCAAAACAGTTCATAGAAGCTGGCGCTTACATGGGTGTTGGAACTGATGCAGCCAGTCCTTTGAATTTTCACACCGAAGCCATGTGGTATGAGATGTCAGCTCTAGTCGACAGTGGAATGACGCCTATTCAAGTTATATCTGCAGCTACCAAAACGAATGCAGAGATTCTCGGTCAGTTTGAGCAACTGGGAACTATCGAGCCCGGAAAATTAGCAGACATGATAGTTATCGATGGTAATCCTCTAGACAACATCGACGTAATAGCAAATGTAGAAATTGTCGTCAAGGATGGGGGCTTATGGTATGCAGAGAGTTCCGCATATGGTGCGGTGACCGAAATCGGCCATGCATTTTAATAAAATTGTATGAAAATCTTTCGAACACAACGTTTTCTTTGTAGCCCGATAAAAAAAAATCAAAGCCATGTAACCCTGACTGGAGATACTGCTCACCATTTAATTCGTGTGTTGCGTTTTAAAGTTGGCGACAAGATACGGGTGTTTGATCAGAGTGGTTATGAATGGGATGCTGAAATTCTGGCGAAAAAGAGACAATCAGTCGAAGTAGCTTTATTTAACCGCCATCAACCTGATGTTGAATCTCCCTTAAAAATTACTCTTTTGCAATCTATATCAAAAAGCAAACGAATGGATATGGTTATCCAGAAAGCAACTGAACTGGGTGTTCATAAAATCGTCCCTATGATGTCTAAAAATAGTGTTGTAAAACTAAATACTAAAAATACCACAAGAAAAATGAGTCATTGGAAAAAAATAACGATTAGTGCAAGCGAACAATCTGGAAGGGTTCGATTACCTGTAATTTCAGAACCACAAAAATTAAATCAAGAACTTTTAAATCTACATAAACAGGACTTAGGTTTTTTTCTGGATACAACTGGATCGGATAATTTTAATGCAGAGAAAGCCGAGAATATTACCTTAGCGATAGGGCCGGAGGGAGGTTTTAGTAATGAGGAAAAAATAATGGCAAAAAGATCTGGCTACAAAATAGTCAAAACTGGCCCCAGACTTCTTAGAACGGAAACAGCCCCAATTATGGCCTTAAGTATCCTTCAATACCTTTATGGAGATTTTGTTAATTAGTTTAGAATGAGATCAAACTAGAAGAAAAAGCATGGCAAAAAAGAAACTAGCAGTAATTATGGACCCAATAGCTGCAATTGCTCCAGAAAAAGATGGAACGCTTGGTATGTTGTTAGAGGCGCAATCGAGGTCCTATGAGCTGACATATTTCCAACAGGAAGATCTTAGGATCATCAATGGAATTGCTATGGGTTCGGGTAGAAATTTAAATGTAGAAGACAACACGACTTCCTGGTTCTCTCTTTCTGAGGAAAATGAGATGCCACTATCTGATTTTGATGTCATCTTGATGAGAAAAGACCCACCTTTCAATACAGAATATATTTACACCACTTATATTCTTGATCTTGCAGAGTCCTTAGGTGTACTGGTTATAAATAGCCCACAATCGTTACGGAACCTTAATGAAAAAGTGAGCGTTAGTCTTTTTCCTGATTGCGCTGCTCCTTCTTTGGTGTCATCTTCAATTGAAGATTTACGGAACTTTCTGAACCTTCATAAAAAGATTGTGGTAAAACCGCTCAATGGAATGGGTGGAAAATCAATTTTTGTCATCACTGAAGGTGATCTAAACACAAACTCGATATTGGAAACCATCACAAAAGAAAACCATGAATCGGTCATGGCTCAATTGTATATTCCTGAAGTTTTACAAGGTGATAAAAGAATACATTTAGTTGGTGGAAAACATGCAGATGTTTTATTGTGCCGGATACCTCTGGACTCAGACAATCGTGGCAATTTAGATGCTGGAGCTCAAGCCACAACCCAAGCGTTGACTGAAAATGATAAACGTATCTGCAATCTAATAGGTCCAAAACTAAAAGCTAGTGGTATTCTGTTTGCTGGGATAGATATCATCGGTGATTTTCTTACTGAAATTAATATAACCAGTCCAACTGGGATGAGACAAATAAAGAAATATGCTGATTACGACGTGGTTGCTAACTTGTTTAATCTAATAGAAAAGAAACTAAGTGATTAATAAAACAAAACAAGTTGATAATTTGATTGGCCAGTTGCTCATCGCATCTCCCAGTCTTAATGACCCTAATTTTCATCAAACCGTAACTTATATTTGTGAAAACAATGAATCTGGTTCATTTGGATTGATCATTAATAGGCCGATGGAAACTAATATTTCAGAGATCCTGAATCAACTCAACCTTGGTAGCTCCAATGAATTGGGTAATTGCCCTGTCCTTCAAGGTGGTCCCGTTGGCTTGGAACGTGGCTTTGTATTGCACAAAGAAGGAGAATGGGAAAACACATCCAAGATTAATCAAAACGTTTGCATAACCACTTCCAAGGATATACTTCTTTCAATGGCATCGGGTGCGGGTCCCTCTGAATCACTACTCATACTTGGCTATGCTGGCTGGGGATCTGGGCAATTGGAACAAGAATTACAAACTAATTCCTGGATAAATGTTCCAGCGAATGAAGATATTTTATTTACTGTGCCCTATACAAAGCGTTGGGATGAAGCCATAAACCTCTTGGGTATAGATGCTAGTAATATAAGTGGCCAGATAGGTCATGCTTAGTCATATCTCATTCTACAACTATTTTTAATCGATGAATTTGAAGCCTGACAGTGTTCTGATTGGCTTTGATTATGGTACAAAAAAAATGGGTGTTGCCATTGCCCAATGCATAACCAAAACAGCAACACCATTAAATGTTCTTAAAATTAAGAATGAAAAACCCAATTGGGAGCAACTAGACCAAATAGTCAGTGACTATAGACCGGTTTTGGCAATCATTGGATATCCCGGCAAAATTAATAAACAAACCTCTCTTTTGGCCGATAAAATTGAAAAATTTGGGTCTGCAATTGAAAAACATTATAAAATGCCCACAATATTGTTTGATGAAACTTATAGCACAACCATAGCAAGAAAAGAACTCAGAGATCTCCGTAGAGATGGAAACTTGAGCAGAAGAATAAAAAGAGGACAAGTAGACAGCATGGCAGCGAAGATAATTCTTGAGCAATGGCTAAAGTTAAAAACACTGGGATGAACAGCTATCAGTAGCCCAAATATTCAATAATGGTGGTGGAATAAAGTGAAACATCTACTTTATCTAAAAGAACTGAACCAAAGCACGATATCCAAACTTCTTGCAAAAGCAGAAACATTTTTATCCACTAACAACTTTCCGCGGCAGGAAGATAAAAACCTTCAAGGCACTACCTTGGCAAATTTATTTCTAGAGCCCAGTACTAGAACGAGAAGCTCATTTCAGATCGCAGCCAAAAGGCTAGGAGCGGATGTTTTAAATATCGATGATCACCATTCTTCAAGGGTCAAGGGCGAAAGCATAATTGATACAATACGTACTCTTGAAGCAATGGGTGTCAATTACTTTGTAGTCCGACACAAGGAAAGAGGTATCCTGTCAAAAATTGTTGCAAGCTTGGATGGCGGTTCGCATCTTATTAATGGAGGCGAGTCTTCTGAATCCCATCCAACGCAGGGTTTACTGGATTTATTAACAATAAAAAAACACAAAAAAAGTTTTGATCAAATCAAAGTTGCCATCGTAGGAGATATAAAACATTCACGTGTAGCAAGGTCTTTAGCCGAAGGCTTGAGGATCATGGCAGGCAAAAAGTTGGCGCTAATCGCTCCTGAAGAATTCAAACCCGATATGGAGTTCTATCCCAAAGCAGAACATTATAAAAATCTTGATCAAGGATTGGTTAATGCCGATGTTGTGGTGGCTCTTAGAGTACAAAAAGAAAGAATCGAGAGCCTCACAAAAAAAATGAGTCCAGACGATTACTTTGAGCAGTATGGCTTAACTAAGAAACGATTGCAGCCTTGCAATGAGGATGTGATTGTAATGCACCCTGGGCCTGTAAATCGAGGTGTGGAAATCTCAGATGAGGTAGCTGATGGGATAAATTCTGTGATTAGAGAACAGGTCACTAACGGGATTGCGATAAGAATGGCGCTGTTATCAATGATGCAAGCAGAAGTGATGAAATAATGGTGCGACAATCTGCAACCGTTTTTGAAGAAAAATCCAAAGTTATTCAACAAACTGAATTTGCTGGAGACCAATTCATACTAACCCTTGAGGCTCAAAAGTCTTCAATCACAGCTTTACCTGGAGAATTTGCGTTCGTTGATTGTGGTGAAAATATTATGTTGAGAAGACCACTGTCTTATTTACGAACGAACAAAAAACAAAAAACAGTTGAGTTTCTATATAAAATCATAGGCCCAGGTCTTGAAGCTCTAAGTAAACTTCAACAGGGTGATGAAGTGACTCTAATGGGCCCAATTGGTAGAGGTTTTAATTTTGAAAAACCTAACCATATCCCAGTTTTAATTGGAGGTGGAGTTGGTATTCCTCCAGTACTTTTTTTAGCAGAATACTTAAAAAACCTAAATCATGGGTTTGCTCCTTTTGCATTTTTTGGCTCTGAACTTCCTTTCCCTTTCACATCGGTGAAATCCTCAATAAGAATCGATGGAATCAAAAACAACTGCAATGCTTCTATTGCTGATATGGAAAATAAAGGCATTCCCTGTCGATTAGCTAGTCTGAATGATTTTGAAGGTTGTTATACAGGATATGTAACAGAATTGGCTGAGCATTGGATGCGAACTCTGGACCAAAAAGTACTGAAACAAATTGTCATCTACGCATGTGGACCAGAGCCAATGTTAAAAGCTGCTGCGAATCTTGGAGAAACTTACCAAATTGACTGCCAGTTATCACTTGAGGAATTTATGGCCTGTGCAATTGGTGGGTGCGCAGGCTGTGTGGTTGAAGTGACCCTTCCAGAAGGTGTTGCAATGAAAAGGGTTTGTGTCGATGGTCCTGTATTCGATGCTCAGAGCATTTTCCCACGATGACAGACATTGCAAAGAATTATCAAGCATTGCAACATAGAATTCAGTCTTCATTGGCATTAACTGGCCAGGAAGAATCGGAGTTTACAATTGTTGCAGTCAGCAAAAAGAAGTCATTGGCTGATATTGAAACAGCCTACAATCTAGGCTTGGACAATTTTGGAGAAAATTTTGTCCAAGAGGCAATAAAAAAAATCAAAGCCTTCAAGCATAAAACAACCTGGCATTTTATTGGCTCGATTCAATCCAACAAAGCCAAACCAATTTCAGAAAATTTTGATTGGGTGCATACCATAACCAGATACAGCATAGCTGAGAAGCTAGATAAACATAGGCCCAAGTCATTGCCCCCACTCCATGTTTGTATACAGATACAACTACATCAAGACGATTCCCGAAACAGTCTTCCAATAAACCAATTATTTGCCATGGCAAAAAAAATTGAAACACTGCCAAATTTAAAATTGAGAGGTCTCATGGGTATGACCCGTTTTGGTGCATCTGAAGAAGAACGTCATCAGAGCTATAGAACAATGGAGATGGCTTCTAATACTCTCAAAGATAATGGATTTGAAATAGATACCTTATCTATGGGAATGTCTGATGATCTTGAAATAGCGATTCACAATCATGCAAATATGATTAGAATAGGCACTGCATTATTTGGACCAAGGCAATAACAATGAATCATGAAAGTAAAAAAGTAGCATTTATTGGTGGAGGTATGGTCGCCGAAGCAATAATCAGAGGCTTGATTCTACATGGTCACAGCCCCACGAGTATATTTGTATCAGACCCATCAGAAAAAAGAAGAGAGCTTTTATCAGCCTTGAATGGAAGACTCAATATTGAGACTGACAACAATACTATTACAGAAGCCTGTGATGTTTTGGTTTTAGCATTAAAACCACAAATTTTTGTTAATGTGGCTGAAAAAATTTCTGCAGCACACAAAAAAAACGACTCAATCGTTGTCTCGGTAGCAGCCGGCATTGCGCTTGATACTTTGAAGTCTATTTTTGGAACTACATCAAAACTCTGTCGAGTCATGCCCAACCAGCCTTGTCTTATTGGCAGAGGGATATCGGCATTAATTGCTAGTAACCTTAATGAAGATGAGAAAGCCTTGGCTTCTTATTTATTTGATTCTGTGGGGAAATCCATTTGGATTGAGAATGAAGATTGGATGCATACAGTGACTGCTATTTCTGGAAACGGTCCAGCCTACTTTTACCATATGATGGATCTATTAACTGAATCAGCGAAATCTGCTGGAATACCCGAAGAAATTGCACAAGAACTGGTCATTCAAACAGCAATTGGATCCAGTCAACTGGCCTTAAATAGTTCGGATGATTTCAAAACACTTCGACAAAAAGTGACGTCTCCAGGAGGCACTACTGAAGCAGCATTTGATTCACTCGAAAAAAGCAATATTCTGTCGATTTGGCAAGAAGCTATAAATGCGGCTACCAAAAGATCAATTGAATTAGGCAAACTAGACTCTGATAATGAATCCGAATAAACCAATAAAGAATTTTAATGGAAAGTCTTTTTTTATTTTTGTTCCGGACTTTAGTTGACTTCATAACCATTGTTTTAATTTTAAGACTTATTGCGTCACGTTGGATAAGTGGAAGCAATCCAATCCATCAATCAATCATTCTGATTACCAGTCCAATAATTAGGCCTTTTACATCAAGGTTTTCTAAAAAATCTTCTATGGCATTTATTTTGATTAGTCTTTGTCTTTTGATTGAACTCTTTTCCTTGTGGTTTATGACAACGATTAATTGTCTGAATGGACCTAATTTCCTTCAGCTGATTGGTCTGGGATCGATGAATTTGATAATTCTAGTTTTGAGAATATTTTTTATCGGGATATTAGCCCATGTCATAATGTCTTGGCTCAGTCCCAATAACTTTAGTCCTGCTGCAAGTTTTGTTGGTGAACTGATTGCACCAATTTTGAGACCGATTCAACAAAGATTACCCTACCTTGCAGGTTTAGATTTTTCAGCACTTATTGCACTAGTAATTATCCAATCAATCATTATGATAATGCCTGTAAACGAAATTTTTTCTGGGATTTTCTGCACGAACTTCAATCAAATACTTTAACAATCCTCAACCATGAAAATAGTCAATGTAAATGTTCATAAACATGATATGCAATTAAAGGCTCCTTGGGCCATTGCTGGACGAGTAACCAAATCAGTTCAAAACATATTTCTCGAAATACAATTAAGCAAAGACATAAAAGGAGTTGGATCCGGAGCACCTTCTCTAGGTGTAACGGGGGAAAATTTTACAGCTTCATATAAAAGACTACAGTCTATGGCAGAGAAAATTATTGGTTGGGATATAGAGAATCAAAACCATATACTTGAAAGTCTGCAATCAGACCTAAAAGATTTTCCAGCCGCAAGAGCTGCTGTCGATATGGCCCTTTTTGACGCATTGGCTAAATCAGAGAAAACACCTCTCTTAGAGCAACTGGGAAAAGTACACGAATCTTTTCCAACATCAATTACAATCGGGGTTGCTCCATTAAAAAAGACAATAGAAGATGCCAAAAATCATCTGCGAGAAGGATTCACGATTTTAAAATTAAAAATCGGAGAAAACGTTGATGAAGACATTGACAAAGTATTTGCACTCTCGGAACTAAGCTCGGAGGGCCCATTGATCAGAGTCGATGCCAATCAGGGTTACTCGGTTGAAGACTTGGAAAAATTTTATGAAAAGACACGCCATTTAGGGCTTGAGCTAATAGAACAACCTTTACCAAGAAACCAAATTAAGGAAATGCTTAATTTTCCTAAAGAACTGAGGGATATTTGTGTTGCAGATGAGAGTCTGCATTCACCTGCTGATGCAATCCAATTAACAGATAAAATAAAGCCCTTCGGTATCTTTAACATTAAATTAATGAAATGTGGTGGGATATACCCAGCATTAGAAATCGCAAAAATTGCTGAAAATGAGAACATAAAACTGATGTGGGGATGCATGGATGAAAGCAAAATTAGCATCGCTGCAGCTCTTCATGCTGCTTTGGCGAGCTCGGCCACAGCATATCTGGATTTGGATGGTCACTTTGACTTGAAATGGGACTTAGTATCTGGTGGATATATTTGCGAAAATGGGATCATGACAATAAACAACAGGCCAGGATTGGGAGTCTATAATGCTGTCTGAACCTACAGGTACTGCTCTATTATACAGCGGTGGGATGTTGACCGACCTCCATGGAAAAACATCACATGGACTACTCCGATATTCAAAACGCTTTCAGATTTTAGGAGTTGTTGACCATAAACATGCTGGTCAGATGTCAAATGAAATTGTTTCCAACTGCCAAGATGATGTACCTATTTTTAGCGACATAAACAAGGCTATTAAAGGATTAGGAAAAAAACCAGATTTTCTGGTAATTGGTCTTTCTTTTCATGGTGGGCAGCTTCCTGAGTCACATAGGGGAAATGTAAAACAAGCCCTTAAGGAAGGAATTCATGTTGTTTCAGGTTTACACCAGCTACTAGGTGATGATCCTGATTTTGCTAAAACTGCTAAAGACTCTGGAAGTATCATTTATGATATTCGCAAACCTAAAGAAACCAAGGATTTGTCCTTCTGGACAGGGCAAATAATGGATTTGGAGACACCAAGGATCGCAGTCTTAGGCACTGATTGTGCCCTTGGAAAAAGAACTACCTGTCAGTTTTTGATTCAGGCATGTGACGAATCTAATATAAAAGCTGAAGTCATCTATACGGGTCAAACCGGTTTCTTACAGGGTTTTAATCATGGTTTTCTTTTTGATGCAACACTGAATGATTTTGTTACCGGCGAACTGGAAAAAGCAATCATGGAATGTGATGCACGCAGTCAACCAGAATTGATGCTAATTGAAGGTCAATCCTCTTTAAGAAATCCCTCTGGACCCTGTGGATCTGAGATTTTACTTGCAGGAGATGTAACTGGTGTGATTCTAGTGCATGCTATTGATCGAGATTATTTTGAAGGTTTTGAAGAACTTAAGTTACCGATACCTAGTATTGAAGAAGAAATAAAACTGATAGCCAGCTACGGAAAAAAAACAATTGCTGTTTGTATAAACTCAAACAACAAAAATTTTGACACTCAAGCACTTGCGGATCAGTTGAAACTACCTGTTGTTAATCCAATCTTTGAAAGTGTTGCTCCTATCATTAAAGTCATTCAGGAAACTATTTTGTAGAAATTTCGTGTCGTATTCTTAACACAACTGTGTTTGAAACGTACAAAAGATCAGCAATTTTTCGTACCAAATAATCTTCATATTTATCAAGTGCCTGATCAGCCATAGCAAGCTCCCAAAGCATGCCAATGACTTTTTCCTTTTCAGCTTTAGTTAATTTAGTATGTAAGGCTCTAGTAAATTCATGTAGAGAAACTGCATCATCCGCTTTTTTTTGTCCTTCTTCGAACAAACTTTGTGCTTCGCCTTGTGAAAGACCAAAATGAATCTCTAAAAGCTCTTTTATCTTTTTATCCTCAAAATCATCTTGATGAAAATCGGCCCTAGCCATTTCGATTAAAAGCACCGATGTTGCTACTTCGATCATGCCGAAGATTTCTTCGTCTTGCTCTTTGGATTTTTTAGATCTAAAAAACTTAAATAATCCTGACATTTAGTTTACTTTTCCTCCTTGTGTTCAGTTTTTTTGAAACTGAATTACAAACCTTAAACGAATTGTATTAATATGACATCCGATTTTGATAGAAAATAAAGGGCAAAATAGTGAATTCAGATATGACAAATAGAATCTCATCATCAATGGCTCTAAAATTGGGCATTGCATTCAGTCTATTATTCTCAGGATTGATATGGCTTGCAGATGTTTTATGGATGCAAGAGCCACTATTACTGCCGAAACCAGATGGAATTGCCTTCTGGTACAAATGGCAACTA
>CEVA01015416.1_pt1 | contig 14373 bp, 12 predicted proteins | sample 361521 | NCBI WGS metagenome assembly CEVA01 (sample SAMEA2622823, study PRJEB7988) | marine metagenome | isolation source: saline water (ENVO:00002010), including
AAGGGCAACCACCCGGAAATCTTTCGAAAGGGCCTGGCGAGCCAATTCCGACCCGAGATATCCGCACCCCAAGATAGCCATGCTCTGTTCCATTCCTCCACCATCACGAGGGTTCGAAGGAGAGTCAAGACAGCCTCTCGGCATTGACCAAAGCCGCAGAGATCGCTATAGCCGCCGGTTTCAATGACAATCAATCATTCCATACCTTACCGCATTCTCTTCGTCTGCTGGGGAAACATTTGTCGATCTCCCGGCGCCGAAGCAGTCTTTCGAGCCTTGGTCGAAAAGGAGGGCCTGCAGGAAAAAATCGCATGCGACTCCGCGGGCACGATCGACCAACATCATGGCAACCCGCCCGACGGGCGCATGCAGGAAGCAGCCAGACGAAGAGATATCCTCGTACAAGGAGGAGCGCGCATGGTCACTCCGGACGATTTCAAAACCTTCGATCTCATGTTGACGATGGACAATTTCAATTTCTCCGAACTGAACGGACTGGCTCCGGATGCGGAAGGCGCTGCAATCATACGCCCGTTCTGCGACTACTTGACCGACCACGTGGACACGCAAGTGCCAGACCCCTACTATGGAGGCGCCCGCGGCTTTGATCTCGTGCTCGACCTATTGGAAGATGGTTGCAGTAATCTCCTTGCCTCCCTTCGCAAGGAGCTAGGGATTTAACCTGCATGTGGAAGACGATCGAAAAAGCGATTGAGCAAGCCGAGGGTGGTCGGTTTGAAATCTTGAACAGGAGCTCCATTGGCGGTGGTTGCATCAACGACGCCCAACGCCTGGATGGTGCCGACACCAGTTATTTCGTAAAAACCAACGATGCCAGTTTTCTGCCTCTTTTCGAGGCGGAAGCGGATGCTCTTCGTGAAATCGCCGCCAGCAAAACCATTCGGGTCCCAAGCCCTATTTGCCATGGCATGGCCACCACCGATCTCGCTTACTTGGTCTTGGAATACGTAGAGATCGGCAGTGGGACCGCCTCTTCGCAGCAAAGTTTAGGTGAATGTCTGGCCCACATGCATCAAGAGAGAAAGCCGCACTATGGATGGAACAAGGATAATGCAATTGGAAGCACGCCGCAGCCCAACCAACCGGAGCAAGACTGGGCGGTTTTCTTCCGTGACCAAAGGTTGCGTTTCCAATTCGAGTTGGCCGAAAAGAAAGGCAAACGCTTCCGCGGCTCCGAACATTTATTGAAAGAAGTCCCCGCCTTGCTCGATGGGCACGACACCTTCCCTTCCCTCTTGCATGGCGACCTTTGGGGAGGCAATGCAGCTTGTGACCGTGAAGGAAACCCTTTCGTCTTCGACCCGGCCACTTACTACGGCGACCGCGAGACGGATTTGGCCTTCACCGAGATGTTCGGTGGATTCACGGCGGACTTCAGAAAAGCCTATGTGAAGATTTTTCCTCTCGACGTCGGCTACCAGCGAAGAAAAATCCTCTATAACCTCTACCACTTGCTCAACCACTTCAATATCTTCGGGGGCGGCTACGCTTCCTCGGCTCAGCGATCAATCGACGAACTCATCTAGCAATGCGAGAAGAAGACTTGGAACGAATACTTGTCTCCGAAGAGAGCATTAAGAGCCGCGTGGCTGAACTTGGCCAGGAAATCGACGCTTTCTACGAGGGTAAGGAAATCCTGCTCGTCACCTTGCTGAATGGCGCAATCGTGTTCACCGCGGATCTCATTCGAAACATACGAAGCCCGCTGTGGCTGGATACCTTGCGAGCCCAAAGCTACGGCTCCGGAACGACCTCCTCCGGGGCTCCCGAGATCACCGGTGACCTGAGGCTGCCAGTGGAAGGTGCTGAAGTACTGTTGGTGGACGACATACTCGATACCGGCAATACCCTGTCTCGCGTGGTGGCCGAACTCGGTCACCGCAACCCCGCGTCCATCAGGACATGTGCGCTGCTCGACAAGAAGGAACGAAGGCAAACTGACTTCGAGGCTGACTGGGTGGGCTTCGAAATCCCTGATCATTTCGTGGTGGGATACGGTCTGGATTATGCCGAAAGGTACCGGCACTTTCCCTACGTCGGGATCCTCAAGCCGGAAATGTATTCCTGATGAGCGAATCGCCAGCTACGGGGAAAAAGTCGAATGTCATCCGGCGCCTATACGACTGGACACTTTCCTTGGCCGATCGCAAGAAGGTTTCGGGTTGGCTGGCCGGCATATCTTTCGCCGAAGCCAGCTTTTTTCCCATTCCGCCAGACGTGCTCTTGATTCCGCTTTGCTTGGGAGCCATACGGAAAGCGCTCAAGTTCGCCCTCATTTGCTCGATCGCTTCCGTCTTGGGAGGGATAGCAGGATACTGCATAGGACAATTCGTTTGGAACGACACACCAGGGGTACAGGATTTCTTTTACAATTACGTGCCGGGGTTTACTCCCGATGGTTTCGAGGATATCCAGCTATGGTACGATGAATGGGGCGTGCTCATCGTGTTTCTGGCCGGGTTCTCCCCCATTCCCTATAAGATATTCACGATTGCCAGCGGCGCCCTTGCGATGGCCTTCCTCCCCTTTGTCCTGGCTTCGGCCGTCAGTCGCTCCGCGAGGTTTTTCCTAGTGGCCATCTTGATAGCGAAGTTCGGCGAATCCATGAAAGAGAAGATCGACCGCCATTTCAACAAATTGGCTTTGCTTTTCGGCCTCCTTCTAGTCGGAGGATTCGTGGCCGTGAAATTTATCTTCGCCCACTAAAGCGACAAGTCGAGACGGGCGGTTTCCTTGTCCTGCGCGATTTGCTTCTTCAGTTCCTCGACCGAGTCGAACTTGTGTTCCTCGCGCAAAAAGGAAACGAAGGACACCCGGATGAAATCTCCCGGTTTGAGCTGAGTGCGATCGAACAGATGAGTTTCCAGCAATGGTGATTCCTCGGCCTGATCGAAGGTAGGCCGCACACCATAGTTGGCCACTCCGGGAAATGAAGACTCGCTTCTTGCATGAGTCAATTCCACGGCATAGACCCCAAAACAAGGCTTGGCCTCGGGATTCCAAGGCAAATTAAGGGTTGGGAAACCGAGCTCTTCTCCGCGTCCGTCTCCAGACTGAATCGTTCCCGACGCCTCGTAGCGTCGACCCAACATATCGTTCACGAGGGTGATTTCACCTTGGGCAAGACTTTCGCGAATGCGAGAACTGCTGATAGGCTCATCCAAATACCGTACGGGCGGGACAACGTGAACTTCGACGCCCAGTTCGGAAGCCAAGGCCACGAGTGCGTCGGAATCGCCCTCGCGTCCACGACCGAAATGAAAATCCCCTCCCACGCTCACGCTCTCGAGAACAGGAAGATCGTTCTGCAAATGAGTTACGAAGGCGCTGGCCTCGATTTGGGAAAAAGGTATATCGAAGGGTTGCAAGACGACGTGATCCAAACCAATTGCCAAAAGAGCCGAAGTCTTTGCTTCCGGCGACATCAGAAGAGGGATGGGTGATTCAGGACGCAAAAGCCGACTAGGATGATTGGGAAAACTCAGGACAACCGCCATGCTCTCGTCCTCGCGAGCTGAATCCATGGAGCTCGCCAAGACTCGGGCATGCCCTTTGTGTACGCCATCAAACATACCGATGGCCAGATGGACGGGAAGATTCAGAGACCCAAGGTCGGCCAGGGCGTGACAAACCTTGGGCAAGCTCACAACACGTGAGGGGGTACGGCTTGGTGAGCCGGAATCAGGATATCCTTGAGTTGGGCATGTCCCATTTCGGATATTTCCTCCAAGGAGTGAGCCTCCGCCAAATCGAACTCGTCGATACGGGTGCGTCTCAAGCTGTCCAAATGGGCTCCACACCCTAAATTTTGACCAAGGTCGTGAGCCACGGTGCGAACGTAGGTGCCTTTGCTGCAAGTCATCGAGAAAGTCGCATTAGGCGGAACCCATGGCTCCGACAACTCGAAGGAATTGATTCGAATGAAACGGGGTTCTCGCTCCACGGATTTCCCTTTGCGAGCCATTTTGTATAGCGGAACGCCATCGACTTTCTTGGCCGAGAACATGGGGGGCGTCTGGTATTGGTCTCCGAGAAACTCCTTCATCGCGTTTCTCAATGCGTCCTCGTCCAAATCTTCCGGTATTTCCTTTTCCTCGAGAATTTCTCCGTCGACGTCCTGAGTGTTGGTGGATTGTCCGAAACGGATCACGCCTTCGTAAGTCTTGTCCAAGCTGATGAGAAACTGGGAAATCTTGGTCGCCTTGCCAATCAACATGATCAACAAGCCAGTGGCATTGGGATCCAAAGTGCCAGCATGCCCTATGCGACGCATCTGGAACTTGCGCCGCAACCGATCCACCACGTCATGAGAAGTCATACCGGTCGGTTTGTCCACGAGGAGTACGCCCTCGTATTGGTTGTTGGGAGAAGTACTCATTGATCCAAGCTCCCCTCATCCACTTGCAGCAAGTGGGCCTCTACCTCTCGAGTGAAAGTCGGATAAAACTCGCTCAAGGTACCGTCCAAGTTGAAACCCGCGGCGCACGCATGACCGCCTCCGGTGAATTTTTTGGCCAACAAATCCACTCGGAAGCGATTGTCCTTAGCTCGCAAGCTCCCCTTGATCATGCCATCGCGTTCCTCGATCAACGCGCCTACGTCCACTCCCTCGAGGGAACGAGCGTAGTCGACGAGGTTTTCGGAATCCTCCGGCAAGGTATCCGTTTCCTCGTATACGCTCGGATCCAACATACCAATGCAAACGCGCCCCTCGCACTCGTAGCGGAAACTGGCCAAAAAACGTTGCAGCAACTGGATGCGCCCTGGCTTTTCGCGTTCATACAATTCATTGGCTGCATCAGCCGGCGAGGCGCCTAATCCGCATAGCCTTTCGCAAATGCGAAATACACGCTGGTTTGCCCCGCGATACCTAAACTGCCCGGTGTCGGTTGCAATACCGAGGTACAAAGCCTGGGCGGTGACGGCATCCACGGGGTATTCATTGTCGAAAAAGAAACCCGCGAGGATCTCTCCCGTGGCGCTGGCATCGGAAATAACAAGGTCCGTGGCAGCAAAGCCTTCGTTGCTGACGTGATGATCGACGTTAAGCACAGGGTTGGAGAAACGCTCCGCCAGTTCGAGACCGGAACGTTCGCGATCCGAACAATCGACGTAGATCGCCGCGACTTCACCTTCGGGCAAGGAGTCGCAATTCTGGAAAGGCGTATCGCCCACGAAGTTTTGCAAGGTTCGGGGAATGGGGTCGGGATTGACGGCAACCGCATCGATCCTCAAGGCCCGAAGGCATCGGACCAAGGCTACTTGCGACCCGATGCAATCTCCATCCGGTCGACGGTGTCCCAGCACAACCACGCGTTGCTCGAACAGGCTTTCAACGGCTTGCGCGAAACGAGCAGAGGGTTCTGGGAAATAGGGTTCTTTCATTGGTCCTTGAATGAATCAAAACAAAGAATCGAAAATAGACGTTCGGGGCAATTTTGGAAAGGTAATTTCGAGAAAGGGAAAAACGGCGCTCTCAATTGTCCGAGGGAAACAGGAACCCTTGCTGGTCCAAACGGCCTCGCCGATTGGCGGCAATCCATTCTCCCGCGACACCTGCAAATTCCAATTCACCACTTTCTCCGTCCGGAGCCTCCTCCTGACCGCCAACCTCCATTATCCGGATCTCCAATCCGGACAAAACCAAACCGAGAGAACCATCGGTTGCGCCGATTTGCTGGTCCCCATCCGAACTGGGGGGAGGATCGGGTAAATTGATGGCCACTACGCCAAGCCCCGGAACGGCCAATCCCGAAAACGGTTCGTCTACGCAGGAGTCGATGGCGTGCGGACGACCTAAAGTCAGCAGACCGTCCTCCTCCTCCCTTACCGCCAACCCGCCGAGAACCGGCGCCCAGAGGCGCCAAGTCTGGTCCCAAGGAGAATCGATGGATCCTTCCAAACGAACGCGAAAAGCAGGCACGTTCCACAAATGGGTCTCACTGAGGCGGATCACGCTGGCCAGTAATTCGGGCGCAGGCCAAGTAACCCCGTCGGCCTTCACTGTTGCTCCATCCAATGCAGAGGTCAGCAAATGGAGGATTTCTTCTTCTGAAGTTTGCTTTTCCCTCTCGGCATCATCCCGCTGCTGTGGTGTCTCCGTGGCCAAACGCAACATCTCTGCTCGCGTCCAAGGGGCTTGAGCCTTGTGGAAAAGGAAAGGCTCCTTGGCCCGTCGCTTCAAGGAAACTTGCAAGGCCTGGCTCAGTGACACCTGCATTTCCGGGCGTTCGGAAAAAGCTTCCCTCAACAATCTCCGGATCTCTTTTCGCACTCGATCGGACTTGGCCTCGTTGGCCGGAATGGGCTCACCGAAACGGAGGCGAACGGGATAAGGAAAGCTACGCGGCCACTTGCGAAAGAACCTGCCTTTGGAGAAACTGAACATGGACCCCCAGACACCCTCGAGACAAGCGGGAACGACCGGAACGTCCGCTTTGCGGGCAATCAACTCGAAGCCTTTCTTGAAATCCTGCAAGGGCCCCGCTCGGGAAATACTTCCCTCGGGGAAAATGCAGATCACAGAGCCTGCCTTCAATCGATTGGACGCGCTTGATATGGCATCCTTGGCTCGTGTCGGAGACACCGGGATAGTGGAGGTAAACCGAAAGACCAACTTCATGAAACGGCTTTCGGCCAATCCGGAAAATGCGAGGAACTGGACTTCGCGCGGCGCATTGGATCCCAGCAACACGGGATCGGCAAAAGAAAGATGGTTGCACAGAATGAGAACCCCACCCTCTTTCGGAAAACGGCGAGCCCCGGTTATCTTTACCCGATATAGAATTCGGGTAACCACAGTGGCGAAAGTCCGGAAAAAGGCTTCCGGCAACTTAATCGCTACGTATGCCGCCAACAAGGCGGATGGGATCACCATGATCAACAGCTCTTCCATGGCGGTCAGTTGTAACGAATTCGACAAGTAGGCGTGTACCCCGATCAGCGCGATAACCAGTAAATTGGTCAACAAGTTGGAAGCAGCCACCACCCGTCCTCTACGCTCTTCTCCTGCGCGGTCTTGAAGAAAAGCGTTCAGAGGCACAAAGAAAAAGGCTCCACCCGCGCCCAATGCCACACAGCACAGTTCAAAGGGAGTTCTTTCCGGGTCGACTCTTGTAAGAAGATAAAGGGCCACTGCCATAATTACGGCGCCGAGCGGCACCAAACCCAAGTCAACCCGTCCCCTGTTCAAATAAGCCACTATCAAGCTGCCCGCCATGATGCCGACTCCAAGCAGGAGAAACCAAAAGCCATAGAGGGACGCCATGCCGACGTCGCCTTCGACTACTTCTCCCGCTAATTTGACCAAGACTAGGTAAAAAAAGGAACCGAAAGCCCAGAACCAAGCATCCCCCAAGGCTGCCAAGCGAAGCGGCTTTTCTTTCCAGAGATAAGCCAAATCCTTGAAGTGACTGACTAAAATGGCTGCCTGAAAGGGTTTTTTCGATCGAGGTGACACTTCAGGGGTAGGTCGAAAGATGATCCAGGAAAAAACCGCCAATACACCAACCGCTGCCGAAACCAATAAACCGGCTCCCCATCCTCCTTCGGTTTCCACCAAGGCGTCGAACCCCTTGGCCCCTGCGTAGGCACCGGCCAAAATGCCCACCATTGTGAGCATCTCCATCCAGCCCACCGCCATGCCCAGCTTTTCCGAACCCACCAATTCCTTCAATATGCCTTTCTTGGCCGGCGACAACATGGCCGACTGCACCGCGAGTAGAAAAAAGCCGGCCAAGCTCAGGTAGAACAGTTGCATGCCCATGCCAAGGCAAAGAATGGCGAGCCCCACGACTTGAGCGAACAAGGCCACGCTCGTTACCTTGCGCTTGGAAAACCTGTCCGACAACCAACCGGCCAGTGGACCGAAGAGCACGAAAGGGAGAATCAGCATGAGAGAGACTTGCTGGTTCACCAAGTCCATCTGTCCCTTGCCGATCACGAGGGCGGCCAACGCGGGCAGCATGGCCTTGGTCGCGTTATCGTTGAAAGCCCCCAAGGATTGAGCAGCCAAAAGCCAAACGCAGTCACGGAATCGTTTTGGAGCCTCGTTCACTTCTTTACTGCCGAAAGAGTTCGGCCCCAAGGCAATCGTTTTCCGCGTTCAGGTGGTCAACCCCAGTCTGAACTTCACTCTCGAAACGCTTGGTCAAGGTGGCGACCAAGCTACGGTCATTCGCATTTTTCCGCTCTTCGACCAAATCGATGGGATCGCCAAAGCGGACCAAGGCGCGCCGAGGCGCAAGAGGAGGCAACGGCTCGGAACGCAAATCCTCCAAGATCTTTTCCACCGTCTCGGACATGCGATCGAGCGTCGGGTTCGTAATCAGGTAATCGCCCGGGTAAGTAAGCAAACGGTACGCCACCATCGCCTCGGCGGCTAGGGTGCGAGCCTTGAAGTCGGCCAAGGTGGGCGGATCTGCGATCCGAAGGGAATGCACCTTACGACGAACCTTTCGAATGCGGTTGGTCAGTTCCTCGCCTTCCGCAGGAACAATATCCAATTGATCTTCCAAGTTCTCGATCATTTCGCTCGCAACGTTCCGCAAGGTACTGAAAACGTATTCATGCTCCGCTCCTTCCGGCAAGGAGCGTAGGAGTCCCGACAATACCTTTTGCACGGCGAGCAAGCCAAGACGCACCAATTCAACCAGAACGTCGGTGGACTGGTTGATTTCGGCACCCACTTTCAGGGCCAATCGTTCAAGCAGCTGATTGACGGCGGGACGGGCATCAGTCAGGTGCGTAACCTTTATGCTCACCGGAATGGCGAGAACGGATGTCTCTTCGCCCAGTTCCTTTTGGGCCTTGAGGCCAATGAAGGCAGGTCCCTCGAGGAACGGCGTCACGCTGTCGTTCATGAGGTAAACGTTACCCTCTGGAAAAATAACCAAGGAACGTTTTCCCGACTTCAAGATGCCTACGGCTTCCTTCATGGAGGCGTGGTCGCTCCCGTCCCTGTCCACCGAAAAACAACCCATGCGTTGCATGCACCAAGCCGCGAACCTACCCCGAAGAAAGACGTCGTAAGCCGCCATGAATGATCCCTGCGTCTTCATTTGCCGCAACACCTCGGTCATGATCTGGGGGTCGCTGTGGGTTGGATGATTGGGCAAAAAGAGCAAACGCTTGCCCGCTTGGGCTCGGGCCGCGCTGACCACTTCGGGGTTGTCCACCACCACCTCCGAAATACGATGTCCCTTACCGGGCAAGATAAACGCTTTGTTCAACCAACGCACAGCTCCTTCCACCCATCGATTCGGCTTGGGAGGGAAATAACGGTATCCCTGATCTGAAAATTCCAGCATCGCAGTACTCCCGCATCCTTGTGGAGCCTCTCTTTTTTTCAATTCCCATTTCACATTTCCTCTTTGCCTTTCACCTTCAATCCAACAATCTCGAGTCTCATGAAAGTCATCCCTTACCTGTTCATCGCATGCGTTGCCCTCCACGCCACGCTTGGCTCCGCATTCGGCGCCAAACAAAAAAAAACCAACGTATTGTTCATCTTCACCGATGACCATGCCTACCAAGCCATTTCGGCCTATGGTTCCAATCGAAACCGCACACCGAACATAGACCGCATAGCCAATGAGGGCATGATTTTCCACCGGGCATTCGTCACGAATTCGATCTGCGCCCCGAGCAGGGCCGTCATCCTGACCGGCAAGCACAGCCACCTCAATGGTCAATTGACCAACGGCATGCGTTTCGACGGCGCCCAGCAAACCTTTCCAAAACTTCTCCAAAAAGGCGGCTACCAAACCGCCATGATCGGAAAGTGGCATCTGAAAAGCGATCCCACCGGATTCGACTTCTGGCAAGTTCTGCAGGGACAAGGACCTTATTACAATCCTCCCATGAACACCCCGGATGGCGTGAAGCGAATAACAGGGTACACCACCGACGTAATCACGGACGTCACCTTGGACTGGCTGAAGAACGGGCGTGACAAGGACAAGCCCTTCTTCGTGATGTCCCAACACAAAGCCCCGCACCGCAATTGGCAACCGGGTCCCAAATACCTAACCAAGTACGACGGTATCGAGATCACCGAACCCGAAACCCTGCGCGACGACTACAAGACGCGGTCGGCGGCGGCTTCCAACCAAGCCATGACAATCGACAGGCACCTCAGTGCCAGCGATCTCAAGCTGCGGACGCCGGGCAACCTCACCCCCGAGCAACGAGCCAAGTGGGACGCCGCATATGGCCCCAAGAACAAGGCATTCACCGAGGCAAAGCTTCAGGGCGAAGATCTTTTTAAATGGAAATACCAGCGCTACGTGAAGGATTACCTGCGCTGCATTGACTCGGTGGACGAGAACATCGGCCGCTTGCTTGACTACCTCGAAGAGTCCGGCCTCGCCGAGAACACCATTGTGGTGTATTCGTCCGACCAAGGCTGGTATTTGGGCGAGCACGGATGGTACGACAAGCGCTGGATGTACGAGGAGTCCTTTCGCACTCCTCTCATCGTTCGCTGGCCCGGCGTAATCAAGGCAGGTTCCAAAAACCATGACCTCGTGCAAAACCTCGACTATGCCCAAACCGCTCTCGACATATGCGGGGTGGAGGCCCCCAAGGACATGCAGGGCGAATCAATCGTTCCCCTTCTTCGCGGCAAGAAGCCCGACGATTGGCGCAAATCACTCTATTATCACTACTACGAGTTCCCCGGCGCCCACAGCGTGCGCCGGCATTACGGGGTGCGGACGGACAAGCACAAGCTGATTTACTTCTATAACCTAGATGCATGGGAAATGTACGATCTCGAAAAGGACCCCAACGAGCTCAACAATGTCTATGGGCAGGAAAAATACGCTGCCCTCGGCAAAGAGCTGAAGACTGAGTTAACGCGCTTGCGCGAGTTTTACAAGGTACCCGAGGACACGCGCCCCTTAGGTAGGCAGAAAAAGCCCAAGAAAAAGGATCCCAAGAAAAAATAGCCCCGAAGGCTACCCTTCCTCCAGTAAATAGCTCTCACCGCGCCTGCGCAGGCGCACGGGATGCCCGAAAGCGTCGCTCAGCTCGTCCGAGGTCAATGCCTCCCGGATCGGACCTGAAGCCGTCACGCGGCCTTCTCTGAGCAGCAAGGCATGGGTAAACGACGGTGTGATTTCCTCTACGTGATGGGTAATCAAGATGAGGGCGGGGGCCTTGGGATTGGCGGCGTTGCTTTCCATGAATCGAAGATAGTCGAGTCTGGCGATGGGGTCGAGTCCGGCGCATGGCTCATCGAGGAAAAGAACCTTGGGCTTGGCCATGAGGGCGCGTCCAAAAAGGATTTTTTGACGCTCGCCCTGCGACAACTGGCGCCAAGGACGGCTTTCCAGGGATGCGCTCCCCATCTTTTTGAGGATTTTTCGAGCGGCTCTCTGCTCCTTGGGGTCGGGCTCGCCCCAAAAGTTGATCATTGCCCGGGCCCCGCTGGCCACGACGTCTAGAGCGGACTCGCCAGGCTCTATCATCCGGCTCACCTCGCTCCCGACGTAGCCGATCGCCGCCTTTATCTCATTCCAGTCGTCTTTGCCGAATTCCTTGCCAAAAGCGAAAAGTCGTCCCTCGCTTGGTGCAATGAACACCATGAGAGCATTGAGTAAAGTGCTTTTCCCGGAACCATTGGGCCCAAGTATCACCCAGTGTTCCCCTTCACCGACCGACCAGTCGATGCCTTGCAGGATTAAGCCGTCGCGTTCAATCGTAAGTCCCTCGACCCCGATTAATGCAGGTCTTTTTGAAGCTGACATGGAAAACGAGCGAAGCCTTGAGGTTAATTAATGCCTTCGGCCGCTTGGTTACGAAGGACGAGGTTGTCCAAGCCGTTCGCCACGAACTCCTTCTCGTAATGTTTCTCCAATTCCACCAATCGACTAGGCTTTTCCTTCTGGCGAGGGGAATCGCCGGCTCCTTCCTCCACCGCCCGCAGCGACTGCAAGTCGCGTTCCGCCATGCGAACGATGAGTTCTTCCCAAAACACGTCGTCGTTGTATTGGTAAAGCCACTCGACTGCGTTTTCCTTGCGATGCCTCGACCATTTCCTGAGATAGGTCCCCGTCTCGACGTCTCGCTCGATCAAATCCTGACAACCCGCGTCCTCGGCCAAGGACATAAGTTTTTGCTCCAACTCGAAGCAAGCCGACTTTTTAGAATCGTTGCCTCGCCCGTATCCTTCCAGCATGCAACCAGCGAGGGACAAGAGGTCGACCAGTGAACGGTATTCTTCTTCTTTGAGATCAATTTTCATGCGTTGAACCTAGTAATGGTTAACAAAGAGGCTTGCATGGCATGAAAGGCAGGCTTCGGGAGCAAGCCTTTTGCGCCTAACTCTTGGCCAAGCCGAGACATTGGCCTTGGGAAACGAGGGGAAATTACTTATTTTCTAAGAAAACCAAGGATTCGAGTGTCGATTACTATATAGCAATTCAAAAAATGGAACTTATGAAACGTCTACCAGTCATTCTCGCTCTCACCGTGTTCGCGCTCTGCCCGCTGATCATGCAGGCCGGCGGTCTCATCATCGTGGACAAGGTGCCGTCCGACGTCGTCTGGCCACCGCGGCACCCGCACCCGCCGATAATCATCCACCCGCCGCATCCTCCGATGCCGCCGCGCCCCTGGCCGCGACCTCGCCCCGTCCAGCGCCTCATGCCGCTCGAATTGCGAAGCCAAAACGTAAAGGTCGAGGTCAAGGAGCAAGTGGCCACCACGAATATCCGCCAAGTGTTTTTCAACCCCTCGCACCAGCGCTTGGAAGGCACTTTTATTTTCCCCATTCCCCGCGGAGCTCAAATCGACAAGTTCTCCATGGAGGTGAACGGCAAGATGCAGGAAGCGGAACTGCTCGACGCCAAGAAGGCCCGCAAGATCTACGAGGACATCGTACGCCGGGCCAAGGACCCGGCCCTCTTCGAGTACGCTCAACAGGGCCTTTTCAAGGTGCGGATTTTCCCGATCGAGCCGCGCAAGGAAAAGGAAGTGAAGATCAAGTACACCGAGATTCTGCCGAAAGACGGCAACATGGTGCGCTACCTCTACCACCTAAACCTCGCCAAGTATTCCACCCGCCCGATAAAAGACCTTTCCGTGAAAATGGAAATCGAGTCCGAGGCTGGTGAAATCAAATCCGTCTACTCCCCCTCGCACGAAGTCGAGATCAAGCGACACGGCAAGCAGCGCGTGGTGGTCGGACTGGAAGAGGAAAACCTCAAGCCCGACTCCGACCTCCAGCTCTACTACTCGCTTCGCGGCAAAGATGGCGGCGACGTCGACGTGGCAGCCATCACCCACAAGGAGGACGAGGACGAAAGCGGCTACTTCACGCTGCTGGTGAGCCCGGGAGCCTGGGGAGCCGATCGCGCGCCCATGCCCAAGGACGTTGTCTTCGTGTTCGATTCATCCGGCTCCATGCGGGGCAACAAGATCGAGCAGGCCAAGAAGGCAATGGAGTTCTGCGTCGACAGCCTGAATCCGGGCGACCGTTTCGAAATCGTACGCTTCTCGACCGAGGCCGAACCGGTGTTCGGCAACTTGACCAAGGCAGATGCCAAGGCGAAGAAGCGGGCCACCAAGTTTCTCGGTTCCGTCCGCGCCATAGGTGGCACCGCGATCGAGGAAGCCCTTGGGACGGCAAGTGAGATATTGGCTGAGAAAGCCAGCAAGGACCGTCCCGCCCAAATCATTTTCCTGACCGACGGCCAGCCCACCATCGGGGCGATCAAGGAAGACGTTATAATCAACGGCCTGCAAAAGGAACTGGAGGAGGCCAAGGCCAAGATCCGGGTCTTCTGCTTCGGCATAGGAACCAACGTCAACGCCCACCTTCTCGACAAGATCACCGACAAGACCAATGCCGTCAGCCAATACGTCCTGCCCGAGGAAAACATCGAGACCAAGGTGTCCCGTTTCTATTCCAAGATTTCAGAACCCGTGCTGACCGGTCTGGAAATCAAGATCAAGGGGCCCGAGCGCGTCCACAAGCTCTATCCCAAGGAATTGCCCGACCTCTTCAAGGGAGACCAAGTGGTCGTCACCGGACGCTACGAGTCAGGCAAGAAGGAAGCCAACATCACCTTGACCGGCTCCATGATGGGCAAGGACCGCACATTCAGCTACAAGGCGAACTTCCCCAAGACAAACGACGACAACGACTTCATTCCGCGCCTCTGGGCCACCCGCCGCGTCGGCTACCTCCTCGAGGAAATTCGTTTACGCGGCGAAAAGAAGGAACTGAAGGAGGAAGTCGCCCGCCTCGCGCGAAAGTATAATATAGTGACTCCCTACACCAGCTACTTGATCCTCGAAGATGAGGCCCGCGATGGGGTCGCCCTCAATCGCAGGTCACACTTCGGC
>CEVA01243626.1_pt1 | contig 14364 bp, 11 predicted proteins | sample 361521 | NCBI WGS metagenome assembly CEVA01 (sample SAMEA2622823, study PRJEB7988) | marine metagenome | isolation source: saline water (ENVO:00002010), including
TTAAAAATGGAGGATTTTCATGAAGGAGATTACTTTAAGGTCTATAGTTTTATCAATATTTATAACTGCAGCTCTTGCCGGTGCAAATGCTTATCTGGGTTTAAAGGCAGGTATGACTGTGAGTGCAAGCATCCCCGCTGCTGTTATTTCAATGGGTGTATTGGCATGTTTTGCTGGTAGGAAAAAAGGAAATAATATTTTTGAAAACAATATGGTTCAAACAGCAGCAAGTGCAGGAGAGTCTTTGGCTGCTGGTGTTATTTTTACAATTCCTGCTTTGATACTGCTTGGACATTGGACTGATTTTTCTTTTTGGGAAGTTTCTTTGATTGCAGGTTTAGGAGGTATTTTGGGTATACTTTTTTGTATTCCTCTGAGAAGGGCTTTCATTGTAGATAGCAAGGAATTAACCTTTCCTGAAGGCCTTGCAACCGCTGAAGTTTTAAAGGAAGGTGAAAAGGGTGGTGCCGGTGCATCTTTAATTGGCCAAAGTGCATTGATTGGTGGTTTGTTTAAGTTTTTCCAGTCAGGATTTAAGGCCTGGGGTGAAGCTCTTGAAGGAGCTAAGTTTCTAGGTGGAAAATGGCTTGGCTACATCGGAACAAATTTATCACCAGCTCTTTTAGGTGTTGGTTATATAGTTGGTAAAAATATAGGAATATTAGTTTTTTTAGGTGGCTGTATAGCATGGATAATAGGTTTGCCTTTATATGTTTACTTAAATGGAAATGAACTTATAGGTGGAGATTCAATAAACTCAATTGTTCAAAATTCACCTGTTGATGGTGCTTATTTGATATGGAGCAAGAAGATCAGATATTTAGGCGTTGGAGCAATGGCTGTTGGTGGAATTTATGCACTTTTGAAGGTTTGGAAGCCCGTTTTAGATGGAATCAAAAGCGGAATGGAAGCTTATAGAAAAATGGGTATTGGGCAAAAAGATTTACCAAGAGAAGAAAGGAATATCCCTATGCCTTTTGTCCTTGGAGGAATTTTTTTATTATTGATTCCAATAGTTCTTTATTACAACCATGTTATAAGCGATCTCAATATAGCCCTAGCAATGGGGATAATTATGGTTTTAGCAGGCTTTCTTTTTTCTTCAGTTGCAGGTTATATGGGTGGTCTTGTAGGCTCAAGCAATAACCCAATAAGCGGAATAACAATCGCAACACTTTTATTTACATCATTTGTTTTGCTTTTCATGGGTAAAGGTTCGATTGGTCCAGCTGCTGCAATATTTGTTGGCAGTATAGTTTGTTGTGCTGCCTCCATAGGTTCAGATATCCTTCAAGATTTAAAATGTGGAAACATCATCAATGCAACACCATGGAAACAAGAGGTTATGGAGATTTTAGGTGTTGTTGTTGCTGCCTTAGTCATAACGCCTGTTTTATCTTTGCTTCATAATGCTTATGGTATAGGTTCCGATCTGCACTTGCCGGTAGAGGCTCAAGGGAATTTTCTAGCAGCACCGCAAGCAGGCTTGATGGCTTCTGTTGCTGATGGGATACTTGGGGAGAATTCAACACTTCCTTGGAATTTGGTTTTTATAGGTATTGCTATAGGGGTTTTGATAATTCTTTGGGATAAAAGATTAGAAAGAGCGGGAAGCTCGTTCAGGGCTCCTGTTTTAGCAGTTGCTGTGGGTATCTATCTTCCAATAGAGCTTGCGGTCCCTATATTTCTTGGTGGGTACTTAAGACATTATTTGCATTATGGAAAAAAGAAAGATACAAGCAGGCAAGGTATTCTTGTCTGTAGTGGCTTGATAACAGGAGAGGCTTTGATGGGAATCATTCTTGCGGGCGTTATAGTTTCTAAAATTAGTATTCCAGTAATAGCATTAGGTTCAGTTGGACCTTGGATTGGATTTATTTGCTTAGCTTTGATTGCGAAATATTTAGCTCAAAAAGTTAGATAACTTTTTTTATTCTTGTAATCGTTTCTTTTTTTCCTAAGAAATAAAGCGTTTCAAAAATTGGAGGAGAAACTTTCCCGCCAGAGACAGCTATTCTCAAAGGTTGCCAGATTTCTTTTGGGTGATAGTTTTTTTCTAACCTCCAGCCCTCTAGTTTTGTTTCAATTTCCTTTTCTGTCCATTTGTCTATTTCATTTATTTCTTCAATTAACTGCTGAAGCCTCATAAAAGAGTTTGCATCAAAGTTTTTCAAGCTGTCTTTTGTTTTGTTGGTTTCTGGGCTTTTGAAGAAAAAACCAATCATAGGAATGATGTCATTAAGACTTCTTAACCTTTCTTGTGTGATGTCAATCAAATCAAGAATGGTTTCTTCTTGAGCTTTTATACCATTTCCTTCTAGTTTTTTAGCAATGATACTTTGAAGTTTTTCTTTTTTAAGCCTTCTTATATGTTGCCCATTGAACCAATTAAGTTTTTTTGGGAAAAATTTAGAAGGTGATGTGTTTAGTTTTTTAATTTTAAATAATTTAGAAATTTCTCCCTTTGAAAATATTTCCCTGTCGTCACCTGGGCCCCATCCAAGCATTGCTAAAGCATTTATTATTGATTCAGGTAGAAATCCTTGTTCTTTGAATTTTTCAACAGAAACATCTCCATGCCTTTTAGACAAAGGAGATCCATCGGGACCCATAACTAATGGCAGATGTATGAATTCTGGAATCTTCCATCCAAGAGTTTTGTATAACTGTATTTGTTTTGCTGTATTTGTCAAATGATCTTCTCCTCTTATTACGTGGCTTATCTCCATAGAGTGATCATCAATAACGCATGCAAAATTGTACAGTGGCCTCATGTCGTTTCTTGATATTACAAAATCACCAATTTGTTTTGTGTTAACTTTGATATTCCCTTTAAGCAAATCATTAATTTCAACCTTGTCTGCTTTAGCTGATTTAAACCTTAATGCTGAAGGTCCAATTTTTTCAGCTTCCTCTTTTGACAAATTTGCATCTCTCCATTCTTCATCAAACCTTTTTACTTTTCCCATTTCAGCCGGAGACCAAAATGCTTTTTTTTCATGAATCATTTTTTTTATAATTTCACTGTATATATGGTTTCTTTCAGATTGCTTGTAAGGTTTATAGTTGCCACCGTACCTCGGGCTTTCATCTGGTTTTAAATCAAGCCATTCAAGTATGTTCATTAAAGCTTCAGAGTGTTTTTCTGAAGATCTTTCAGCATCTGTGTCTTCTATCCTCAAGATAAATTTTCCATTATTAGATTTTGCAAAAAGCCAATTAAACAATGCAGTCCTAGCATTTCCTAAATGTAAATTTCCCGAAGGGGAGGGTGCGAACCTGACTCTTACTTTTGTCACTAAGCGTTTATTTCAACAATTGCAGAGATTTCTACAGGGGCATTTAATGGTAACGATGGTACGCCAACAGCTTGTCTGCTATGCTGGCCAGCATCCCCTAATACATTATTAAGAAAATCACTTGCACCATTTATAACCTGCGGATGATTTATAAATGTTTTATTGCATGCAACAAATCCAGTAAGCTGCAGGATTTTTGAGACTCTGCCACCATTCTCATCAATGTATTTATCTAATTGAGAAAGGATGTTAATTGCACACTGTCTTGCGCATATTTCACCTTCTTCTATTGACAGATCTTCTCCAACTATTCCACTTAGCATTAATTCACCATCTTTCATAGGCAGCTGACCGCTGACAAAAAGCATTCCTTTCGAAGAGATTTGAATAGATTTATATGACGCAACAGGATTTGTTGCAATTGGCAAATCAACTTCAATTAGTTCTTTTGCAAGTTCACGTATATAGGACATAAGATATAGTTTAAACCATTGTTCAATAAAAATAAAAAAATAGAGAGGGGAATTTCTGTCTTGGTAAACAGAAGGCCAAACAAGATTGAAGGAAACTTGGAGATTGAAGAGATTTCCAATCTTGTTAATTCTGTAGGTGGAGAAATTGTTGAATCTTTAATTTTTAATATTCCAAACAAAAGGCCTTTTCTGGGAAAAGGTCAATTGCAAAAAATTCAAAGATTAGTAAAGTCTTCTAATTCTGACTTTGTGGTTTTTTCAGAATCGCTAAATTTGAGAAATATTTTAAGCATAGAAAAGTATGTTACATGCAAGGTTATAGATAGGACAAAATTGATACTTGATTTATTTTCTCAAAATGCAAGAACTGCAGAATCTAAAATTCAAGTTGAAAGAGCACAGTTGAGCTATACTTTACCGAGACTGACAAGAATGTGGACACATTTATCTAGACAGGCAGGTGGTATAGGTGTTAGAGGCCCTGGAGAAACACAACTTGAATCAGATAAAAGACAGATAAGAAAAAGAATTTCAGTATTGGATAAAAAGTTGACGAATATAGAGAAGTTGGGAGTGGAAAGAAGAAAGTCAAGAAAAAACCTTATAAAGGTAGCCTTGGTAGGTTATACAAATGCTGGAAAATCTACTTTTATGAATTTAGCGACAAGTGCCGGTGTCCTATCAGAAGATCGACTTTTTTCAACCTTGGATTCAACAAGTAAAATTTTTAAAATATTAAATCAGAAGATTTTATTGAGTGATACTGTTGGATTTATTAAAAACTTACCACCAAGCTTAGTTGCTAGTTTTAGATCCACTCTTTCAGAGTTGAATGAAGCCGATTTGATTTGGCATGTTGTTGACTCTTCTAGAGAGGATATTCAATCGCAAATACAGGTTACAAATCAAATATTAGAAGATTTAAATGTTTCAAATAAAGAAAAATGGTATCTTTTCAATAAGGTTGATCTTGTGAAGGATGATTCGATATTGAAGATCATTAAGGGTGATAATGTTCACTATATGTCTGCAAAAACAAAATATGGATTAAGTCAAATTTTTGATAACTTGGAAAAATGGATAATGAATAGACGCGAAAAAATAAGAGTATTTGTTCCATTTGATAGAGATGATTTGTTCAAAATCATTCATGCTGAATGTTATATTCTGGATCAAGAATTAAAAAATGATGGCATGGTTTACACAATTGTTATTTCAGAAAATTTATTAAGCTATTTCAAGAATTATGTTCTGGCCCTGGAAAAGAGATAAAGTTTTACTGAGAAGAAAGAACGATTTTAATGATATTAAAGTCGTTCAGGAAAAGGATGGTACAAATCTTCTTTATCTAGATAAAAGTTCCAATATTCATTCGATATACAAGCACGGGATGATTAGCACTGAATCTTATTGGGATGATTTTTGCATAATGCCTCCAATTATAGGAAAAGGCAAAATTGCTATTTTGGGTTTAGGTGGGGCAACTACAGTGTATCTGTATAGGAAATATTGGCCATATTTAAAATTAAATTGCTGGGAGATTGATCCAGATCTGGTTGATATTGCTAGATGCTTTTTTGGATTAGCTGATGAAGAAAATGTAAAAATCAATATAGATAATGCTCTATCTGAGAGTTTTTTTAATTCAGGTTCTTATTCTTTGATTATTGTTGATTTGTTTTTAGATGGTTCTTTTCTTTCAAGTTTACAAAATCCTCAAACATGGAAAAGTATCAAAAAGCAAATTGCTCCAAATGGAAGGTTAATGGTTAACCTTTCTGGTAAGAATAAAAAATGTTTGGATGTTTGTGATTTGATAATTGCTGAGTTTGGCAATCTTTGCATCAAGCAAACAAAAGAAGCTGCTAATGTTTTGGTTTTTTCTGGAAGCTTGCCAGATTATGAAACTTGGAAGAATTCACTGCCGCAATCTATTAAAAAAAGAGTGCATGGTTGGCAGGTTTATAAAAAATAAATCTACCTAAAAAATACAGTACCTAAAGGTACTGTAAGAAAATCGGTTAATATATGTGTCACTATGCCGACAAGAAAATTTGAAGTTAAAGGTAGGGTCCAAGGTGTTGGTTTCAGGTGGTTTACTAGAACACAGGCCATAAATTTAGGACTTTCAGGTACTACTCGAAATATGCTTAACGGTGATGTTGAAGTTGTTTTGGAAGGATCAGATAAAGATCTTGCAAAAATGAAAAGTTTGCTCAAAAAAGGACCTCCTTCAAGTAGAGTCGATGAAGTCGATTCGAGGGAAGTTAAAGAAGATTTAGGATTGGGTTTTGAAATACTACCAACCTCTTCTGAATGAAACTTGATCATACTTCTACATCAGAAAACCTTAAGCAGAGTTTAGCCAAAAATGACCGCAGAAAAGCGGAATACGCTAAAGCTCTGTCTCGTTTAAACGCTCGTAAAAAATTGATAATTGACTTGTTGAATCCTGAATTAACAATGCAACAAGCTGCATTGCTTCTAGGTGTTTCACACACTACTATAAGACGGGATACCGAGGCAGGCATTCTTAGATGTCATAGAACTGCTGGAAATCAAAGAAGGTTTAAATTATTAGATTTATTAGCATACATGGACAATAGAAATGGTTATAATCTGGCGAGTCTTATGAATTCAACAAATGATGAATTGAATCAAATCCATTCAGTTTTGGAAAATTACGAAGAGTAATTTTTATTTTTACATTATGAAAAATATTAGAAATATTGGTTTTATTGCACATATAGATGCTGGAAAGACAACAACCTCAGAAAGAGTTCTTTTTTATTCTGGAAGACTTCATAGGTTAGGTGAGGTCCATGATGGTACAGCGACTATGGATTGGATGGAGCTAGAGCAAGAACGAGGTATAACTATAACTTCTGCTGCAACTACAACAGAATGGAAGGATCATCAAATTAACATAATAGATACACCTGGTCACGTAGATTTTACGATAGAGGTTGAAAGAGCACTTAGGGTTCTTGATGGAGCTGTTGTTATAGTGAGTGCAGTTGAGGGCGTCCAACCTCAATCCGAAACTGTTTGGAGGCAGGCCACAAGAAACAATGTTCCTAGAGTTGTTTTTATTAACAAGATGGACAGAACAGGTGCCAATTTTGAAAATGCAGTTCATTCAATAAATGAAAAACTTAAATCAAATGCAATTCCCATTCAGATGCCAATTGGATCTGAAGCAGAGTTTACTGGGCTTATAGATCTTATTGAAATGAAAGCTTATGAGTATGTAGATGAGAATGGCTTAAATTTTAATGAAATCGCAATTCCGGAAGAGTTGAAAGATGAATCTTTCCTGGCAAGAAGCATGCTTCTTGATTCTTTAGCAGAATTTGACGATGAGCTTATGACTTTATACCTTGACGAGAAAGAAATCCCATCTTTTTTAATGAAAAAAGCAATAAGAACTGCAACGATCAAACAAGGCATTGTTCCTGTTTTTTGTGGTTCTAGTTTGAAAAATAAAGGTGTTCAGATGCTTTTGGATGGAATTATAGACTACCTTCCAAGCCCTATTGATATTGAAAAGATTCCTGCTTATGATAAAAATGGAGATGAAACCTCTCTAAATGTTCATGATGAAAATTTATCAGCATTGGCTTTTAAGGTTGCTACAGATCCATTTGTAGGTAAATTGATTTTTGTAAGAATATATTCTGGAACGCTCAAATCGAAAGATCAAATTTACAACCCAAGAACTGGCAAGACTGAAAGGGTTGGAAGGCTCCTAAGGATGAATGCTGATAGAAGAGAGGATATCGAAGAGCTTGGCCCAGGTGATATTGGGGCGGTTATTGGCGCAAAGAGTTTTACAACTGGAGACACTATGACAAATAAGGGAAACTCTCTTTCACTTTCAAGAGTTGTTTTTCCCGATCCTGTTATTTCTATATCTTTGGAACCTAAAAAAACTGCTGATTTGGACAAGTTAGGTGAATCTTTATCGAAATTAAGTGAGGAAGATCCTTCATTTAAGTTTTCTGTTGATCCTGAAACAGGACAAACGGTAATTTCTGGAATGGGAGAGTTGCATCTTGACATAATAGTTAGTAGATTGCTTAGGGAGTTTAAATTAGACACAAATGTTGGCAAGCCGAAAGTTTCATATAGGGAATCGATATCTGCTTCAAGCACCGCAGAGGGAAGATATGTTAGACAGAGTGGGGGAAGGGGGCAATATGGTCATGTTGTTATTGAGATAGAGCCCAAAAAGAAAGACAAGGATCAGATTTTAGAATTAGAAGACCTGACAAAGGGTGGTTCTGTTCCAAAAGATTATCATAAAGCTGTTCTTCAAGGCGTGAAAGAAGCAGCACTTAATGGCTCTATTGCAGGTTATAAAGTTATAGATTTTCATCTTAAGCTCCTTGATGGTAGTTACCATGAAGTTGATTCGTCTGAAATCGCTTTTAAGATTGCCGCCGTAGATGCTTTTAGAAAAGCCTTTATGAAAGCGTCACCTTTATTGCTTGAGCCTATTATGGATGCAGAGGTGATGGTCAGAGAAGATCATGTCGGTGTTGTTCTTGGTGATCTAGAAAAAAGAAGAGGTCTTGTCTATGATACTAAAATATTGGATGATGGAACAAGAGTTATTAAGGTTCATTTGCCATTGTCAGAAACATTTGGCTATACAACTGTTTTAAGGAATGTTACAAGTGGTACTGGTACATCAAGTATGGAATTTTTGAAATATGAAAAAGTACCTGAACACATTAAAGCAAAGATATCACATTCAGCCAGTTAGTTTTTAAGTTGTAAAAAATTGAATATAGAGTAGCCTTATGTTTTCAAGCATTAAAACTAGAGCGTCTTTGGCATTGGTTCTTGTTGGGTTGATATGGGGATATGCTTTTGTTGTAATGAAGAATCAGTTAGATTCTTTTTCAGTATTTGAGTTGTTGTTTTGGCGATTTTTAATTGCTTTTATCGTTCTGGCTTTATGTTTTCGATCCTCTAATTTTTTTCACATGGGTGATAAAAAAATATGGAAAGATGGAATGATTGCTGGTTTTTTGTTATTTGTAGGTTATGTTTTTCAAACTTTTGGATTGAAGTATACAAGTGTTGTTAATTCTGGAATAATTACAGTTTTTTATGTTGTTTTTACACCTTTAATTGCATTTTTTTTAGATAAGAAAAACGTTTCTCGAAAGTCTTTCTTTGCTTGTTTCTTAGCATTTTTTGGTTTGTTCTTCATTTTGGCAGAAGGTTTGAATTTTGATTCTTTGTTTTCAAACAGAGGTGATTTTTTAACTCTTGGATGTGCCGTTGCTTATGCGGGCCATATTATTTATATTGCCAAAAAATCTAAACTTTATAATGTTTTTAAATTTACGTCTATACAAATGTTCGCTATCTGTTCTTTTAGTTTTTTTTCATCTTTTTTATTTGATGGCAAACTCTCTTTTCCTGAGTCTGGAGATTGGTCTTCATTAATTTTTCTAGGTATAGTTGTTAGTGCAGTAACATTTGTTTTACAGGTTTGGGCACAAAGAATTTTATCTTCTTCCAGTAGTGCAATTTTGTTAACTCTTGAAGCTCCATTTGCTATATTTTTCGGAATTGCATTACTTGGAGACAATATGCTTACGCAAAAGTGGATTGGAGTCGGAATAGTGGCAATATCTATTATTATGGTTTTGGTAGAAGAATTTAAAATGGATAAAAAGATGTTTAAAAATGAATGAAACACTAGTAATACTTCCTTGTTACAACGAGGCAGAAACGGCTCCGGGCTTAATAAAGAAGATTTTAGAAAACAAAAAGATTGATGTGTTGGTGGTTGACGATAGGTCAAAAGATGGAACAGTAGAAAAGATAGAAGGAATCATAAAAAATAAAAGGTTAACTATTTTAGTTAGATCAGATCGGAGATCATTTGCAAATTCTGAGATGGATGGTTTTAGATTTGCAATAGAGAAAGGTTACAAGAATGTCGTAACCATGGATGCAGATGGCTCACACCCTCCTGAATACATTGATAAATTGTTATCAGAGCTTAAAGAAAATGATTTAATTGTTGGGTCAAGATATATGAATGGCGTTAGTGTTGTCAATTGGCCCATACAGAGAATCGCAATATCTTTATTTGCTAATTTTCTCGCAAGGAAGATGTTAAGAATCGAGATATCTGATTTAACTAGTGGTTTTATGGCTATGAAGATTGATGTTCCTTTGAATTTAGAGCTTTGTGCTATTCAAACACAGGGTTATGGTTATCTTATTGAATACAAGTGGAGATCTACAAGAGCTGGCTTCAAGGTAAAAGAGTCTCCAATAATTTTTATTGAAAGAACAAAAGGTCAAAGCAAAATGAGTGCAAAGCATGCTCAAGAGGCATTTTGGATGCTTTGTCTTTTGACGATCAAAGAAAGATTTATAGGGGTTAATGATAATTGCTGAATGAATAAAAATTCAAAATTTTGTATTTGTATAGATATTGAATCTTATACAAAAATAAAAGACAAAATTGGAGATGATATCTGGAAGGCTTTAAAGGTTTATCAAGATTTCATTGAACAGTATATTAACTGGTTTAACGGAGAAAGTCTTTATTCCAAGGAGCAAAAAAATGTTATCCTTTTCAAGGACCCATTTCAGGCTTTAAGATTTGCAAATTCAATACAGGTAGGTTTATTTGAATTGGCTTGGCCGCAATCATTGATAAACATTGAAGAAGGCTGTGAAGATGGAAGCTATAGAGGTTTCAGGGTTAAGATTGGCATAGACTCTTCAGAAAACAGCATTCAAGTATCTGAAGAGATTTCCAAAATATGTAACCCTGGACAAACTTTAGTTTCAAGAGATTTTTTTCATTTTGTGGAAAGCAGATTGTCGGAAGATTCTGTTTTTGAAGAAAAAGGTTTCGTTTACATTCTTGAAGAAAAAGAAAAAACTTTTTTGATTCAGGTTTTACCGAAAGTGCTTTCTCAAAGAAGATTTGATCGACTGAATCTTGACGAGAGGTCTAAAACAAATATAAAAGCACGTTCGCAAGATTTTTTTGGAAGGAATGACGAAATGAAGCTTTTAAAAGATCTTCTAGATCAAAACACTAGATTGATTAATGTTTTTGGGCCAGGTGGAACTGGAAAAACAAGTCTTGCTAAAGAGTTTGCAATAAGAAATTTAAAAAAATTTCAAGCAAATGATGGAGTCTGGTTCATTGATTTGTCAAATTGTAAAGATATGGATTCGATTCTTTCTTTGCTTAAGAAAATTTTTTCAATATCAAATTTAAATTTAAATTCAGAGGAAGATTGTTTTGAGACGCTTGCAGCGCATTTTTCTCAGCTTGATGATGTTTTATTGATTTTTGATAATGTGGAACAGGTTTCAGAAGAAATTGCCAAATTGATTTTGGGTGTTTTTTTGCCGCTTAAAAATATTTTTATGATTTTAACGAGTAGGGATTTAATTAAAGTTAAAGAGGAAAAAGTTTTAAACCTTTCTCCATTGGATCCTTCTGATGCTTTTGATCTTTTTGTAGATCGAGCAACAAAAATAAATTCTCGAGATTTTAAAGATGGTGATTTTGATACAGTTAAAAAAATAGTTAAAAAAGTTGATTTTTCACCACTTGCAATTGAATTAGCGGCATCAAGAGTAAATCTCCTTTCGCTAAAGAGTATTTTAAGAAGATTGCAGGAAAGTTTCAAGATATTAGCTAGCAAGAGGCAGGATTTACCTGATAGGCAGAAGACTCTTTTTGCAACAATTAATTGGTCTTGGGAGCTGTTGGGTGATGATGAAAGGAAGATGTTTGCTGCAATGGCTATTTTTAATTCAGATTCAAGTCTTGAACTGGTAGAGAAATGCCTTGATTCTCATTTTGACTTTATGGCAATTGAAATCCTTCAGTCACTAAGAGAGAAAAGTTTAATTTGTGTAGATGTGCATGAGGGTAATTTCGAGACAGTGAAGATTTATGAATCTGTGAAAGAGTTTATTGAGGAGAGATTTGAAAGCACTTTTTCAAGCTCTCAGAAAATGGATTTGAAAAAGAGCTTTATTGGCTATTATTTAAAATTTAAAGAAAGAGATAAGGTGCAAAAGATATTTAGAGGTTCGAAGTTTAAATTAAAAAGAGAGCAGTTTTTTTATGATTCGGGCAATCTTATGAAAGCATTTCAACACGCATGTGATTTAGGTAATGATTTGGAGCTGAAAAGCATTTCAACCATCCTCTTGGAAACTTTTTTTAGCCTAGGCTCTCTTAAACAGCTTGAAAAAGCTTTTGATCTAGCGATTAGCAAAAACAATCTTTCCGAACCATCTAAAGCTTTAATCAATGAGCTATACGGCATAGTTTCAATAAGGTTTAACCCTAGTCAAAAAACAAAATCAAGGCTTTGTTTTTCTTTGAGCTTCTATGAAGGAAATGATGATTTTGAAGGTCAGGTGAGAGTGCTTTCAAGCCTTGGTGACTTTAATATGGAATTTCATAAACATGAGAATGCTGAAGAAAGTTATTTGAAGGCTTTAAGCGTGATTAAGAAAAAGGGTTTTGGCTATGAAAATAAAGGTGTGATTCTTGCAAATCTTGCAAATATAAATTTTAATGATGGAGATTTCGATCAGGCTCATGAAAGATATGTAGAAGCAATGGGTCTTTTTGAAGATTTGGATAATTTTACAGGGATTGGTTTTTGCTGCACCTACCTTGGTTTTATAGCATTTTATAGAGATGATTTTGAAAATGCAAAGAGTTATTACCTAGAGGCATTAAAGATGTACCAGGAAACTAAGGAAACTTTTCGAATTGCTTCTGTTTGTATAAGTTTAGGCGAATTGTTTTTGAAATTAAAAAAAATAAAAGATGCTGAAAGTTATTTAGTTCAAGCTGTTGAGATTTCAAATACTATTGATATTGCCTGGATTAAGGGTAGGGCTAATTGCTTTTATGCTGATTTATGTCTTGCAAAAAATGATATCCCAAATGTTGAAAAATATTTAGAAAAAGCAAAACTTATCTTCCAGGAATCAAAAGATGATTTTGGCTTAGCTAAAATGCTTTGCCATCAATCTGAATCTGAATATCAAATTGGAAATAAGGCCAGTTCAAAAAAATCTTTTCTAAAAGCAAAGAGTATTTCAGAAAAGCTAAACATTAACGAGTTTACTGAGCTTGGCATGAAAATAAAGAAGCTAGGTGATTATTTTTCTTGATTTTTTATACTTGTGTATTTGTAAACAAAGACCCTTCTGCCTATTTTTTCTTCTGTTAATTTTAAGTTTTCACATTTTTTTAAATCTTGAATTACTCCTCCTGATGGAATAGGGTCAAAAGACCCAGATATAAAAAAACTACCTGTATTTTTTTGTGATTCATCACATATTTTTTTTGCAATTTTTTCACCATAAGCTCTTTCATTCTTGTAGTAAGAGTAAGTTGTTTCATAATCTTTTTCATTCCTGCTTTCTGAAACAAATTTCAAAGGGTAAATATCAAAAGGCGTGTTAGCAAAAATTATTTTTGCCCCAGTTCCTTTAGCAAGGTTCCATTCTTGATGGGAGTAATAAGATATTTGTAATGATATATAAGACAAAACAAGCACAAGAGGATAAAATTTAATTTGATTTTTTTTGTTGGTTTTTTGTAAATTTTTTGCAATTAATATTATTATTGCAGGAATGCCTGGTAAAAACCAATACTCTTCCCAGATTTCTAATCCAAAAAAGCTAAAAAGCATTGCTAGAAATGGTATTGAAAATGCTTCAAACATGAGTAATTTATTTTTTTTATTCATGGATTTCAAAAGAAGGAATGACATTATCCCAGTCACAAAAATACAAAGAATCAAATCTTTATTTTCCATTCCAAAATTTTCTAAAAATATTGTTTGACCTGTGAATATTGAAATTAAACCTCTAGGTATTCTTGTTAAAGTTATATCCTGTATCATCTCATTCCCTCTGTTTAGTTGGATCATGAATTTTGGAAGCCATGGAATAAATAAAAGGATTGTAGGGATTAGAGCAAGAAGGTATTCTTTTGTTTTTTTTATTGAAACTGAATATAGAAAAAGACCTCCAAGTATTAAAAACCCATAGTAGTGTGTGTAAAGCATGCCCGTAGCTGATATCGTGAATATTATTTTATTTTTTGCGCTAATTGTTTTTTCATTTTTTTTCTTTTGATTCTCTTTTAGTATTTCTTCTATTTTTCTCCAAGCTATAAAGCTGAAAAGAAGTAAAAGGGTATACCCCCTTCCCGTCCTTGCAGCTTCTATTGCTGATGGGCTGACCATCCATAAGATTAGAAAAATTTGAGGTATATTGTTATTTTCTTTTAATTTTAGAAACCTGTATGCAAATATTATGAATATAAATTCAAATATTAAAGAGGGCAACCTGGCGGAAATTTCATTTTGAAGTCCTAGATCTGTAGAAAAATAACTGAAAGGAGATTGTGCGATGTAGTACAGTGGTGGATTAAAATCTATTTGCCAAAGCCATCTCCATTCTCCTTCAAAGATTGATTTGCTCCAATATTGTGTAAATGCTTCATCTGCCCACAAGGGGCTTTCGCCAAACTGGAAAACTCTTAAGAATGCTCCGACTATTAA
>CEVA01057594.1_pt1 | contig 14254 bp, 17 predicted proteins | sample 361521 | NCBI WGS metagenome assembly CEVA01 (sample SAMEA2622823, study PRJEB7988) | marine metagenome | isolation source: saline water (ENVO:00002010), including
GTGCGAATTCCGTGGCTCTAAACAAAAGGCATTTAACGAAGCGTGTTGTGCATTTGCGAACTCGGAGAACATGACCAAGTTAGCAAAAGAGGTTGGTATGAATGCCACTATGCTGCGCAACAAGCTCAACCCAGAGCAGCCGCACATTCTAACTAACGTTGAATTGGTGCTGATAACCAAAGCGAGTGGCAACTACACGATTCTTAATAGCCTTTTGCTTGGCCTCGGCGTGGTGACAGCACAGATCCCTCATGATGCGAGCGAAGAAACATTCATTAAGCGTGCATTAGAAAATGCGATGCACTCGGGCGACCTTTCTCGTATGGCTTTAGAGCATGCAGGAAAAGACCGTCTTAGTCGTACTAACAAGCACATCATCATCCAAAAAGCACAAGCAGGTATCAGTAACCTTGTGCTTCTTATTAACGATATAGAAAGCCGCACAAAAGGCGTTTCCCCATTCTTAGCTATGAGTGCGGATTTGGTCGCCAATGGTTCGGCAATTCCCGGCTTAAGTTAAAGGAAAATTTTATGTCAGTTGCAACAATCGAACACTCAGACCAAGCAATACCACCTCTAGAAAATCCGTGTCCTGATTTGCCGTGTTGGTCTCTGAACCGCGAGCAAAAGGAGCGTGGCCTAACGTTTTTACAACGAACAAGAAAAGAACTTGGTGAACGTAAATTAAAGCCGCTTCGTTCACGTAGAGCAGAACTACAAGCGCAGTACGCCAATACTAATAGCAACATAGAGCGTCAGCGTCTCTCACGAGAGATTCATAGAATTGATGCCAGCGCACAGGACGTGCTCTCTCGTTGGTCTTAGCTCAGTAAAGCCGAAACAACCTAGCCATTAGGCAATTTGCCTAAACCCTGTATCCCTCTTGCGCTTTGAGAGGGAGGGTTTTTTACATCCAAAATTTGAGGAAATGATGATGAGTAACATTGAAGAACATTTGTTTAGTCAGTCTTTTAAGCAAATCGCTGAACGTTTTAATTCAAGCAACCAAGAGCAACAGCACAAGGTATTAATTCAATTAGATGCTATCGCGAAGAAGCAAGAACCTATCGCTACCCACCGCCCGCAAGAAGAAGTACTGGCCGACATCAAAGAAGCAATGAAATGCGATCGCGCTCGTGTGTTCTTTGGTTATTCATTTCCTAGCTGGTACCGCAACGGTTCAATTGAGCAAGTTTCACAGCTTCACCATTGGGCGAACCTAGATATGAGTAATCGTTATCTGTTTCTTGAAATGCTTGGCCTCCGTGACTTAGGCCGGTTTGATGATGAGGCACTGTATCAATTCGAACAATTTTGTTTGTCAGAAGTAGGGGCGTGAATATGAGGCAAGGAACTAACTCTAGAGAGAGGCAATTGATTGAGTATCTACGAGACCGATTGCAAGAGACGTGTGATTGTATCGAGGCGAGTTACGACATCATGCGTGAAGCTGGTGTAACAACGTCTGATTCTCAAATGACAGTGGAAGGTGCTCAACTTTTTATTGGAGAAGCTAACCAATATTTAGCGGGTTTTACAGAGGTGGAAGCATGAGTACAATCACTGTATTTCGTAAAGATTTAGAGCATGGCCTTCGTAGTGAAGGCTTTACCACTCGCAAGATCGAGCAGTTCATTCGAGTCTTCAATGATATTGATTCTACCCAAGGTGCAATTCTTCAGCTCGATTCTACTCGAGCTATGTTGGTGAATGTGAACGGCACAGAACAGGGGCTGTGTCTTGAAGATTTCATAACAGCTTGGTGGGTGTTTTGGGTAGTGGTGTTCAACCAGTCAACAGATACCGCTATGCATCATCAAGCTTTAGGTGCTATTCGCGCACTCTTTTTTGTTTCTGCATGTACCAAAAGCGTTAACCAAAACGCGACTATGCAAATGTGGTGGCGAGACTGTGAACCACTCCATGGCTATCCAACCTTGGAGGTCTCTTGATGTTGAACTATGTTGCAGTGGCACTAAACAACGGGGGCGGGGTCGTTCGCCATGATGAAACTAATGAAGTTAAGAGTGTAGTGCTTGGTGAGTTTGATTCATTAGAGCCGGCCATAGATACAGCTTGTAAGTTGTTTAACTGCCAGCATGTTATGAATGGTGTGATCATCAAAGGTAATCATACCGGTGGTCATATGATTATGGATACACAGGAGTTAGCTGAATTATGAGTGAAGCATTAAAAGTTGCCCTTGAAACACTGCTAGGCGCTTTATTTTCCGATGACGAATCGATTCAAACTCAATCGAAGGTTACCCGTAAATCAAAAGACTTCTTGGATGAGTGTTAATGTATGGAATTGAATGATCTTCTTTATAGTGTAGGGGCTGTGATGCCCCTCGATAAAATCCGTAGAAACGATGCCAGCTATAACGCTGGTTTTTTAGTATCCAAAATTTACACCGACCAAGAGCAAGCGCTTCTAGATTCGGGGTTAGTAAAGAAAATTCCGATTTACGACCGGGTCTTGAACCAAAAATCTAAACGAGAAGTTGAGCTTGAGAAGTCGACTGATCTTTATAAAGCGCTCAACCATCGCTCCGAACACGACCGCGAAGCGGCGGCGAGAATCGCCGAAGACAATAGGCTAGTCAAAGGGCGCAAAAGTCCGACAGAAAAATATCGGCATAGAATTGAGCGAAATCGTCGGACTCTGCGACTGCTAGACAAGGTATTAAAGCCGTCGGAAGTTTTGCAAAGTCCAGAGTCATATTTCAATCATGACTCGCTCTATGGCTCTACAGAGCGAAACATACCAGCTGTTTTGCGTGACAAGGGCAAAGTTAATCTATGTGAACCGAAAGTTATACCTACCTCGGTGCAACTTCAGCAACGCAAGTGTTTCAATCAATATCGAATTCAGCACATTACTCAAACTCCGGCGAGTAAAGCGCCGGCTGCAAACAATGGTGATAGATATACAGATAAACTTACCAAGCGAGCGGTAACACAAATTTTTGAGAGTGCAGCGTACTCTGCTGTTTGCAATGAGGGTTTTACCACATTCCTGACGCTCACATTTACAAAGGCTCAACGTCTAGCAATTTTTGGGGGAATGGCAGACGAATCTGAACTTGGTGGGCTGGGCGCAAGACATCCTATCCGCTATCGAAGGAACATGGTGACGTATTCAAGTAACTCAAGGGAAAAAAGAGTAGCTTTACCAGTGATGAATATTGCTGGTCCATATTCAACTGTCCCATACAAAAATCGTCCTCGAACGAAGCTAATGAACATGACCGGCGATATCGCTGGCGATTATTGCCGGTTGGAGGATAAACCAGTCAGTGAATTCACTCTTGATAAAACGAGTGAAACAACAATGGGGAAAGAGGTCTCTCGTTTTCTTGATGCTTGCAAAAAAATGTATCAAAGAGGGTGGGTAGCCGACCACACGATACAAAGTGATACCGATAGCGGGCAAAGTTACTGCGATTTGAAATTGGAGAAAGTACCAGGTCATATTGGTAGACCCAGCAATGTTGGCCCAACGATGAAACCTTTAGATTTTCACTATATTTGGGTCGCTGAATGTCCGGCCAACGACGACGGTGAGCCCAATCCTCATGTACACGTACTCCTTAAATGGAATGTGGAACCTAAGTTTTTCAGTGCTTGGGCAAAACGGCTTGAAAAAATATGGGGACATGGTTTCGCAAAACTTGAACGAATTAAGAAACCAAAAGCTGCAGGTTCTTACATTATTAAAGCTGTCGGTTATGCCGCAAAAGGCGGGGATGCTGAGCAAGGGCTGATAAAAGGTAATCGCTACAATATTTCCAAATGCACTCGAGCTCCAAAGTGGGAATGTTTGGCTTCATTTGAGGCAGGAAACATAACTGCAGTGATCAAAGAATTGGGATACAAGCTGGAACAATGGAAAAAGCCTTTAAAGAGAAAGGCATCAAAGTTAATTGCTGCTAAAGCCCAAATCATTAAAGCTAAATCGATAGCAGTTCAACAAGGTAAGCCGAAAGAACTCACTGATAAGATGCAATCCAGGATAATCAAGTTAGAAAAGCAAGCCGAAAATGTTAACAAGCAGATTCGTGAACGCGGGGTTCATGTATCTTCTGGAAACCGTTTTTCGATAACGTTTGAGGGGGGAGAATCTAGTTCTAAGGTGGATGGCTTTCTATTCTGGGCTGCTGGCGCTAGAGGTTGGTCAATGGAATGTCGTGATATTGATATGAGAGATCTCAAGGAAAAAGCAGATGCGCACTATCAAAGCGTATTTACCCGGCATCAAGAACGCAGAGCGTATTGGAAAGCGGTGCTTGAAGACTCTCCACCGATTTTGGATATAGACGAGGACGAATACAGCTTCTTGATGGAAACGCAGAATCAATATACCGAACTATGTCTAGAAGCTATGTTGCACTAGCCAAATTGAGTGCAATATCTCTCTTCATAAAAACACTGTATAAATCCCATAAAAACTACTGTATATTCATACAGTCTTTTGGTTTGGAGTAGAGCTATGTCATTAAAAGAACAAGACATATTTTTACAAGCGATGGAATTCATTATAGATGCTGTAGCACTCAGCACTGAAGGTGAAAGCAGAGCTGATATAGGTATTTATTTGATGGGATTGTTGGTCGCGGACCAGAGATCAGAGTTACAGCCTGAGAAGTTAGATGCAATGAAGCAACTTATTGAGATGGCTGATGGTGTAGGAAGTAATGGATTTAGGTTATGATTCTACCAATCAACTTATTGCATAGGTGTAGACGTTTTGTATCAAGCATTTACTGGTTTTATCAATGGCGAAATCACGGTGTGGGCATTAGCTGTTATTGTGATTATAACGGTGCTCAAAAGTTACAAAGAGATTTTCCAGGCTTTTATCGATTTCAAAGCAAACAAATTTAAAAAGTTAGAAAGTGCTATCAATTGCGATTGGGTAAGCGATGACAAGAAGGCCATTTTTAAAGATGAGCTAGAACAATTACATATAGCTGAAGCTAGTGGGATTAAATGTGCCGTGGAAGTACGAAATGAGCTGTTAGATATCTATAGTCGTGGGCAAGGCCGTATAAGGCTATCGCACTTTCAGCGAGCTGCTGGCTTGGTAAAATTAGAAAATGAAGTCTTGGTTCATAGTACCAACAAATTACAAAGAGGTTGGTATTATATTGAGTTGATCACAGGCATTGTCCTATGGGGTATAACCATTCCTATAATTTGTATCTCGGCTTATGCCACATTGAGTTCTGGATCTGAGTTTCCCACAAATATTCTTTTACTTCTCCTAATGGCTGCAGTTCTTGTGTATGACGGTGGGAAAGTCATTTCTTTGAGGCATGTACTTAATGAGTCTCAATCAGTACGAGCAAGAACTAAGTCTAAAGAATTGAAAGCTGCTGCTTGAGCTCCTGGCGTTGTTCAGGGGCGAGAGCCTTTACCATTTCAAAAGCTAACTGAGAAGTCGTTTTAGCTGAAGGGCTGAGAGTATGACTGAAGGTTAGGTTCATCACAAAAGAGTGACCGCATTCGGCGTCACTGCAACTACAATATAAGTCGCTATAACCCGCTGAAATACGGTTTGTTTTTTGTATACGGGCTTTCTCGCCACACTCAGGGCAAATTACTCTCATATAACACCATGAACCTATCTAAATGATAAGCCATGGTACTAAATTGTGCTGAGGATTTATACAGCTCTGCCGATTTTGAGGCGGCCTTTTTGAGTTTGTAAACGGATGTACTCATCTAGGTAAACCATAGCTGTCGTACTACAAAGAAATATTCTTTGTTTTGTGAACTGATCAAGCCTCATTTGAAGATAAGTAGTTGATTATAATAGGCGTCAATGTGTACTCTCCCTTTCATAAGGTTGCTAGGCCGGGAAATTCTGTATCCAAATGCAGAACATTGCTGTCCAATAAAGCTGTTAGCTATATATCATGGAGTAGAAATAGATGGCGAATAGTAATTTAACTATGTTTGATTGTTGGGGGGACTTTCGCCTCAACCCTGATTTTACATCAAAGTATAGATACAACGAAAAGCTAACTCTACATGGAAATCCAGTAGTTAATATTCCAAAAGTTGCAAAAGATACTAGAGTGACAAATACAAATATTATTGGATATGCAATAGCAAATAATATGGCGATACCACAGCAGCCCAAAAAACAAGAAGGAAAGATACGTGGAAAATCTGGTGAACTCTTATTTCTAGCCTTGATTAATGGGGCTCGAGATATGAATGATATAGAGTATGACCATGATGGTTGGGATTTTGAAGTAGAACAATCAGGACTGCGAGTAGAAGTAAAAACCACAGCTCCTAAAGGCGGAGCTTCGGGCACTGCTAATCTATCTCAAGGGGATAAGCCAGATTTATATGTTATATTTAAATTTAATAATGTGGGTAAATTTAAAAATGCATATTTGATTCCCGTAGATATAATGAAAGGAAGACCTAAGAAAGTTCCTTCAACATTAAAGATTGCTCAAGGGACTTGGGCGAGTGATTTTGAAATATCATTACGAGATTTACAGTCGTTTTTTACTTATGCAAACTTTTTGAATTATTTTAACTATGGTATTAAATCAAAATTATTATTGGACTGGGCACAATGTGATTGTCATATTAGTAGTTTTGAGGTGAGTAAATTATTCTCAGCATCAGAAGCATGGTGGCAACGTTATCTTAGATTAAAAGCTTGTGCAAAATATCACGGAAAATCAATAGATTGGTGTTGGATTAAAAATCACCAATAAATACTTAAAAGTAATTAATTACGCTTGGAATGTTTGTTTTAGGTAAAGTTTAGTGTTTGCGGTGGATAAATAAGGTGTCGTGTCTGCGTGACTCAAAGCTTAATTGTGCATTATATTCAATTATGGGTCCCAAGTATAAATAATATGAAAATTACAAAGAAAAATATCAGAGAATTTCTCAGTGATTTTGATGAGAACGATGAAAGCAAAGCAGTAGCATCAAGAGGAGATTTTCTTCGAAAATTTCCTTTGAAGAGCCTTCCACAACTCTCTTTAGATGACTATGTCATAGGAAAAGGGACAGCTTCATTTTGTGCAATGGTCGAAGCAAAAACTAGAGGCTGGGCCAATATACAAGGAGCAACAGCCTCAAAATTTGGTATATATTACGGGAAGAAGAAAGGGGACCCTCACGATAAATATAGAGCAACGAAAAAATTTGGCTCCACTCCTGACGAAGCCTTTTCGAGTATAAAACAATCTTTGGTTGACTTGGTGGAATTGGGTAGGAATTTAGATTTTAAAGGAATTGACCAAAGTCCTTTTTCTCAAATGTTTAAAGCTAAAATATTGAGTCTATATTTTCCTGAATACTACATTAATATTTGCAGTGAAGATCATATATTAGATTTCGCTAAAGGGTTTGGTTTACCCGATGGTAAATATGTCAGTGAATATCAACATTTGATCATCAAAGAAAAACTCTCAAACTCTCATACAGAGGGTTGGAGTAACCCAAAGTTTATGTCTTTTCTATATAGTCAGTTCTCTGAAGATGAGAGCAGTGTTCCTAATATTACAAAACCAAGAAAGAAGTCTAAGAAAAAAGTAAATTTTGAAGATATTCTTGATAATCGAAATAGAATTGGCTTACTTAGTGAAAACTACGCATTAGAATGGGAAAAAAATAGGCTAATTGGGCTTGGGTTTGGTGATTTGGCAAAAGGGATAGAAAATCGAACTGAATTCCCAGCTTATGGTTATGACTTTCTATCATACTCAAAACCGGGGGTTGAAAGGTATATTGAAGTCAAATCTATAGGAAAGAAATCAAATGGGCAGTATAGGTTTTTCTTATCTGATAACGAAATGACGATATCAAAGTCTTTTAAGCACAAGGAAGAATACTACTTTTATTTAGTCAAATATGGCAAAGATGGTGTGCCAGTAGACTTGTATATAAAGAAGGCAAGTGAAATGTACGAAGATAGCGATATTGAGCCTTGTGCGTATTCGATTAACTTTGAGTTGTCAGAGTAAATTTTCCGTTGTACAAGCATTGAAATGCAATTACCTTCTACAGCCACCCTTGCGGTGGCTTTTTACACCTTTCACTAAGCCCGACTTAAAGCACACCTATCCCACGGAAAACGCACTCCTCCTCCCCACCTGCGAGGTTTACGATCACTTTTTTTCGCAGTTTTCAAATGGCGAAATTAAGGGGAGTCAGAAAGCCGCCAAACTAGCGCCAAGCCTTTAGCAATAAGGGGCGCTGCAATATGATTTTCCCTATCAAAATGGCTTATGAAGCGTCTAAGAGAATTTCGTAGTGCGAAGAAGTTTGAAGATAGTTGAAATTTGAATGATCAGGTTTGATCTCTGCTTTGACTGTAAGTGATTGAAAGTCAGTGATTTTAGTTTTTTATGTCATGGTTTGGGATGATCTTGAATGTAATTTGATGATCTGTTTAAGGTAGGCTTAGCCCTTATCGGCTAAGGGCTAAGTACTATTTTAAAGCATCAAACAAAATGGCAAAAAATTTCGCACCTTCTAAGCTGCTTGATTCCCTAAATCAAATTCCAAGTGCAAACTCTTAGGCACCTCGGGGTCACTGTTTACGGCATCCATAAACATTTGGCAGGCAGGAATCACCTCATTTTTGCAGTAAACGTAGTCAAACTTTATTGGGTCACCACGTGTACCGCCGTTAGGAATGATAGCGGCTAACTCGACAGGGAAACGGTGGCCAGTGATCACTTCTTGTGCTGTGACGTTCTTAATCTTCTCGTATTCATCTTTTGTCGCAATGTCGCCAACAGGAATTAGCTGAATACCTTTCTCGTTCCCGTTTGGAATGTTGATGAACATAGAGCGAAAGTTGCCAACACCACGGCTCGATGCCATTTTCTTCTTAAGGTCGTCTTCATCTTGTTTGCTAAGGTTTGGGTCCGTTGCATAGAAGATAAAGCCCATATGCAGGCCATTCTTGTAGTAGCGGCGGCGGAATGTGGTCGAATCCTTACTCAACAAAGCAGATTGAACACAGCCCAGGTAATCAGGCCCGCCATATACTTGTTGAACAGGGTCATATTGCTTGATAAAGATTATATCTTCTTTCTTGTAGCTCTTCTGTTTGTTGTCACGCTCAAGAAAAGCAAAATTACCGTTCTTACGTTTTCGCAAGTACATGCTCGGAATCGGCCACAGCCCCACAACTTCACCAAAATAGTTGCGCAATTTTAGTAGGGCGGTATCACCGAACTCTAAGAAGTCATGGACGGCTGACTGCATCTGTTGTTTCTGCATTCCGCCTTTTGTGAACCTACCTGCAATCATATTGCGGCGAGCCATCAAGATGGAGCCATGATAAGCGTTGGCACGAGTTAGCTTATTCAAGCCAGCTCTATCTAGAGGTGGTTCCCAGTAGTCGCCATCTTCGTTGTAATAGAGTTCGTTGTAGTCATAGTTGGTGAAGTCACGGCCCATGATTTCAGGTTCGCCGAAGCTAAACATGAGGCTTTCATCATTGGTTTCTGTTTCTTGAGGTGCTTCAATTGCTTGTTCAGTCATTGATTAAATCTGCCAGGTTGATTTGCGTTTTGCTGTATGGTCGAGCGGCTCGTTGATACAGGCATGAGATATCGCCCAGAACGCATCGGCATGACCGACCAACTCACTGCGATCGGCTTTGAATGTCATCATGCCGCCACCATTTGTCATAGAACGCTTAATGGCCATAAACGCCGCTGGTATATCTTTGATTTCTTTGTCGAACTGAATCCGATTTCCTTCGACAATATCAATCATCTTCATCACTAAGCGGTTTTTATTTTCGTTACTGTAATGGATTGGGTGAGCTTCCCTAGGATACTTCTGGTGTATCAGGTCCCAGACCCCGCCACCGATGCCGGTTGTGTCCACGCCTAGATAGCTAACGTTGTAACGCTTCATCATCTGGTCTATCTGATTAACGTGGTATTGGAAGTTGAGGCCTTTCCAGTAGTGGCGCTCAAGTACACGGAATTTCTCTTTACCGTCGATAGGCGGCGCAATAACGATAAGGCAGGCATTATCTCGTGTTCGACTTGGGTCATAACCTAGCCATACTTCACGATTACCAAACGGTCGGCTCTCTGTCGGGATGAAATCTTGCCAGGTATTTGTATCGACCATGAGCTTTTCAAGCTGGGTGAACTTAAACACTGAAGCGGAATCATCCACGAACTCGCACTTATAAAGGTTACGAAAAGCATCAGGGCTGTATTCTTCTTCAAGTTCTTTAGCATCAATGAGGTGGCAGCCACCTTTCACAGCATCATGAACATCAATAATGTAGCGCCACTGCTTATCAGGGCAGATGCGGCCTCCATCTTTTAGTTCTTTGTTCGATGGGAATTCGATGTTTTTGCGGGTGTCTTTTTCACCTCGCCAGGCATCACCAGTCCAAAAGGGGTAAGCAGGGTGGTTCTTGCTTGATGGAGTAGAGAAGTAGGTCTTTCGAAAGCGCGTTTGTGTGGCACAAGCAGACGCAACATCACTTAGCTTTTTGAAGTCACGTATCCAGAAGTATTCATCAATGTAGACATTGCCTGAACGGGACTGGGCAGAGTTGGCATTCGTAGATAGAAAATGCAGCTCGGCTTTGTTACTTAAAATAATTGGATTGCCGGTTAATTCTATACCCCAAAATTCATGAGCAATCTTGATGATGTAGGCTCTAAATACTTCAGCCTGAGCTCTAGTCGCTGAAACAAAGATTTGATTCTCACCTGTAAGCACAGCATCTTCGAACGCTTCGCCTGCGGTGCCGTAGGTAAAACCAATTTGTCGGCTCTTCAGAATATTGCGGGTACGGGGCATCTTAGGGTCATTCTTAATTGATCGCGCTAAACGTTGGTAATCAAACAGGCTCGCGACCCACTCTTCAAAGTCTGCGGCGTCTAGGTGTCCAATATCGTTTTTCGCCTTCTCCTTTTTACGGCGCGAATCTTTACCACTGTTATTAGAATCACGAACTGGTGCAACAGAGCTGCCAGAACTCTGAGCCCGTTGCTCTTTCATCTTAATTTCAGCGTTTGCCTTTCTTAGCTTAACGATTTGACCTGCCAGCAGTTCAAGCTCTTTTAGTTGCTGATCACTTTTCTCATCCTTATCAATTAGAACCGCAAGTCTGCGGTTAATCATCTGCTCAGCAGAAAGCTCATCCAACAACGCCGCCCAACCAAAATCTTTAGCCCAGTTGTAGATAACTCGTGTGCTATTGAGGTTGAGCTGCTCTGCAATTTCTCTAGGAGGAACACCACGCAAGTAGAGTTTTTGCGCTGCCTCTTTTACTTCGTTTGTATATGCCATGTGCCAATCATACGCCCAGATAACCACCTAAATTGCATAGCAAAATTCGGCTCCGTTCGGATTTGGCGTATATCCGAATTGATCAGAATTGAAGTGGCTGAAAGGGCAAATTTAAAGGCGTATTGTTTGAGTCCAGAAACAACTAACTGACAAATTTTTACTAGGTACAAAACACAAATGGCAAAAATCAGTGATTGGAAAATAGTAGCGACAGAAGGGCCAACGGTTGATGGTCGTAAGATCACCCGAGAGTGGCTAACTCAGATTGCTGAAAGCTATGCAATGACTGAATACACCGCTTTGATCTGGCCTGAACATAAACGCTTTGGTGGTTACGGTAGTAACTGGGGAAAAGTGGTTGAAGTGAAAGCAGAAGAAGTGGATGGGAAAATGCGCTTGTTCGCCAAGCTTGAACCAAACCAATACTTACTTGAAGCCAACAAGCTAGAGCAAAAGCTGTTTACCTCCATCGAACCTAATCCAGATTATAAAGGGCAAGGAAAGTGCTATCTCATGGGCATAGCCGTGACCGATTCCCCAGCATCGTCTGGTACTTCAATCCTTAAGTTCTCTCGCCAAGAGGGAGAAACCACAGAGTTGCAATGTAGCCAGTTAGAAGAACTCAACCTTGATGAATATTACTCAAGAACTGATCGTTTTTTAGCAATGTGCAGTGCCTTTTTCAATTCTGGTGACAACGAACCAGACCTAACACCTGTCCCTGAACCAGAGGAAGAAGATGTGACTGAAGAACAGTTAAATGCCGCGCTGAAAAAGCATTTCGGCATCATGAAAGGCGAGCTGAAAGATGAACTAAAACAAGAATTCAATCTTCAAGCTGATCTGCCACCGCACGAGCTAGAAGACAAGCCTGAGCAGTTTTCAATGGAACAGTTTAGCGCTGAACTCCAAAAGCAAATTGCGCCAGTAATGGAAAAGGTCGATGGCCTGGAAACCAAGTTCGCAGAGCTAAAGCAAGAGAAGCCTGGTCAAAAGCCAGGTGAAGAAGGCAATGGCGGCGATGATGAAAACAAATTCAATGCTAAGGACATGTATTAATGTTAAATGCCGTTTCTACTCAATGTATCCAAGAGTTCTGCGATGTAACTGTTGAAGCAGCTGGTGCTGTCGCAGGCTCTAAGATGTTCAGCATCACGCCTGTTATGGAAACCAAGCTACGTGAAGCGATGAAGCACTCACATGCGTTCCTTGGCATGATCCACACTGGCTTTGTTGAGCAAATTAAAGGTCAGGTTATTGATGTCGGTTTGGATGGTCTAGCGACTGGTCGCGCTGATGGTCGATTCAGTGTTGATGTTGACCAAGAGGGAAATACCTACGAGTTAGTTAAAACCGATTCGGGTTGTCATATTCCTTGGGAACTCATGACTCAATGGATCAACTCTGGTAGTAAAGGCCAATGGCTTAACTTGATGAAAAACTCTATCGCGAAACGTTTTGCGCTAGATATGCTGCGTATTGGTTTCAATGGTACAAGCATTGCGGCGGTCACGGACCCTGCGAACAACTCATTGGGTCAAGACGTTAACAAAGGCTGGCTGACAATCGTAAAAGAGAAGAAAGCTGCCCAAGTCATCCCTGCCGCTAAGTTAGACCCAACGGGGCAAACTGCCAGCTCTTACAAAAACCTAGATTCGTTGGCCCAAGACTTAATCAACACGACCATCGCGGAGCAATACCGACAAGATGATGACCTTGTGATTATTATCGGCTCCAACCTTGTCTCGGCGGAACAGCATCGCTTGTTGGAATCCGCGGATACACCAACAGAACACAAGGCCGCTCAATCGCTTGCTAAGACTATTGCGGGCAAGAAAGCCTATACACCGCCGTTTTTCCCTGCAAATGCGATTTGGGTAACTAACCTGAAAAACCTGCAAATTTTAACGCAAACAGGTACTCAATGGCGCAAGCAAGAGAACAACACAGACCGACTGCGTTTTGAATCCAACCATATTCGTATGGAAGGTTACGCGGTAGGTAACTTTGGAAAGTTCGCAGCGATTGAAGCTGTAGAAGTTGTTGAACCTGCGCAGGGGTAACGTATGGCAAGCCCTTTAGCAAAAGCGCGTCAGCAAATCATTGAAAAAGAAGAGCGACAACAAGGTGAAAATGTTATCGCTAACCCGAACAGCTTGCACCTGTTACTGACAGAGCTAGAGACAGACTTGAAAGTCTTGAAGAACTTCAACCGAACAGATGAAAAGGTCGAACATAAACGTGACGTGCTCGTACCCAAGTACCGTACAGCGGTGGAAGATTATCTAGCCGGCGATGAACAGTTTGATAATCCGTTGTTTGCTCAGATGGTGATTTGGCTGTTCGACATCGAAGATCTTGATACTGCGATTGAATGGTGTGGTATTGCCATCGAACGTGGGCTTGATACGCCGGAACGATTCAAGCGTGACTTCGCGACATTCTGCGCTGATGAAGTATTGGCCTGGTCTGAGCGTATGACTGAACAATGTCATTCCATCGAGCCTTACTTTTCTCAAGTTTTTGAGAAGGTTCGCAATGAGTGGAGCATCAACGAAAAGCCAACAGCTAAGTGGCTTAAATTCGCTGGCCTTAATCTGATTCGAAATGATAAAGGTAAGCCACACGCCGCATCAGTTGGGAATGTTGAAACCTTACAAAAGGCGAAAGTGTTCCTTGAAGAAGCTCATGAACAGTACGCAGCTATTGGTGTCGGCACAATGATCGACAATATCGACCAACGTATTCGAGCTCTCGAGTCAGGTAATAACCTGTAAAGACTCCAACGCCACCGCGCCTTGGCTGACGAGGAAGAACAAGTGATTTATCACTACGTTTATTCCGTCGACTCAGTGGCTAGAGGCGCCCTAATTAACTGCAGTAGCAAAGAGGTTGAATCATGAGCTTTGGCGGAAAAATGGATAAAACGAGTGACCAAG
>CEVA01514483.1_pt1 | contig 14252 bp, 15 predicted proteins | sample 361521 | NCBI WGS metagenome assembly CEVA01 (sample SAMEA2622823, study PRJEB7988) | marine metagenome | isolation source: saline water (ENVO:00002010), including
CTCTATTCTTATAACTTCTGCTCCATAGTCACCTAAGAGCATTCCACAAAACGGACCGGCTATGTATCTTCCAAAATCTAGGACTCTGTAACTTTCTAAAATTCCCTTCTTTTTATTCATTATCTTTACGGTGTTTGGATAGAAATTGCCAAATAATTTCATTTCCCCAGTTCAATTCTTCTAGATCACTCTCTTGGCATTGCGAATATCTTGGTATGCTAGCTTTTTGTTCTGTTGTTATACAATATCCTTTACCTTCAGTTTGACCAGGCCAGGCATGTTTACCTCCAGGTATTAAACAATTTACCACCTCATGTGAGCTTATTTCAGAACAACTTCTTCTGGCTAAACAAATTAACCCCCTTTCCTTTGCAATGGATAGGTTTGCATCTTTCATTTCCTTTTTGCATCCAAGAGCGTTTGCCCATTTTTCAAAAGAGATATCAGGTTTCTCATAGTACCAGCCATCTATAGATAACTCGCCATTAATTGGAGTAGTCTCATCTTTATCACCGAATACTTGCATATAGGGAAGAGGTTGATCAGGTGTACAACTCCTGTCTCTAGGTATTGATCCACTTACTGAAACAACTGCTGCTAACAATTCAGGGTGCAAGCAACCAAACCTATGAGCCATAGCCCCACCATTACTCATACCCACCAAGTACCTTCTTGATTTATCTACCTTATATTCTTTAGTAACTTGGTTTAACACTTCTTTAATAAAACCTACATCATCATGACAGCTAGTCCATGCACAATGACTATATTTTTTGCATTCCTCTGGTTTGGGGTACTCTTCTCTTTTATTACTACAAATCTGCCTTTCCCCTTCTCTAGGCTCAGCATTACTTTCTATATCATTCCAAGAACTTACAAAGAAGGGATAATTCCCCTTTTTCCCCCAAAAATAACTTCCTTGAGGATAAACTGCAATAAATTGATGTTTTTCTGCATGGTGATTCATTCCCTTTGTGGTTTCTTTTTCAAAACCTGAAGCTGTACCTGTGTAACCATGTAAACCTATCAGTAGGGGAAATAGTTCTTTTGTATTGTATCTAGAGGGTAAATAGATTAGATATTCCCTTTCCAAGCCCTTCCAAATTATGGAATTTTCTATATATTCACCTTTATATTTTTCCGTGGAACAAGAGGTAAGAATAATTGCTACATTTATCAAAATTAATAGTCTTAGTAATTCTTTCATAATCAATAGTTGCTAATGATGATTATAATGGCACACCTATGACTAAGACAGACATACCTACAGGCTACAAAGAATTAAATATAACTCAGCCTCATATAGCCGAGTTAGGTCCAGGCTATTTCAAATATGAAGATAATAAACTGGTTCTGGCTTTTTATGTAGACAAAGAAAACTGTAATGCAGGGGGAACAGCACATGGTGGCATGCTTATGGCAATAGCTGATTATGCTCTTTGTACTACAACAATGAAAAATCCTAAGAGCCCAGTGATCACAGTAAGTTTTCACTCAGAATTTATTCAGTCAGCTGAATTAGGAGAGCTTCTAGAAATAAGGGCTAGTTTAGTCAAAGAAGGAAAATCCTTGGGGTTTGCTAGAGGACAGATAAAAGTAGACGAAACTATTATTTTGAATTTTGGTGGAATAGTTAAAAAGCTATAAGAGATATGCAAAAAGATTTGGATATAGTTATTTATGGAGCAACAGGGTTTACTGGAAGATTATGTTTTGAATACTTACTAAATCATTCAGACGGAATAAAGATTGCTATAGCTGGTAGGAATGAAGAAAAGTTAAAAACTCTTCAAGAAGAAGGTAATCATTCAGAAATTTTAGTTGCAGACGGAGACGACAAAGAAGCTCTTGATAGAATCACGAGCCGAAGTAGAGTAATTATTTCTACAGCTGGACCCTTTCATAGATACAGCTCTAAGTTAGTGGCTTCTTGTGTGGAGAATCAATGCCATTATGTAGATATTACAGGGGAGAATTTCTGGGTTAGAGAGTTAATTGATAAACATCACCTTAAAGCTTCTGAAAGAGGTATAAGGATAATTCCCTCATGTGGTTATGATTCTTTACCCTCAGATTTGGGGACTTACTTTGCGGTAAAAGAGATGGGTAAACCTGTGAAAAGAGTTCAATCATTCCATACAGGAAAGGGTGGTATTTCAGGAGGAACTAGCGAGACAATGTTTTCCATGGGAGATTTAAAACTAGGTAAAGAAATGACAGATCCTTTTTTATTAAACCCTAAAGATTCAGTCACAAATATTCAGAGAGAGAAGAGTACAGATAAGATAAGCATTAAAAAGAATGTAGATATCAATGCTTGGAGTGGACCTTTTATTATGGCTTTTGCTAACACCAGGGTTGTTAGAAGAAGTGCTGCATTATTCTCTCAAAAACAAGAATCTTATGGTGTAAACTTTGTTTATCAAGAGAACGGTTTTTTTAAAAGCTTTATTTCAGCTTTTCTAGTATCTACAGGAACTATTTTTGCTGGATTAATTCTTTATACCCCTCTACGAAAACTTTTTAGACCTTTATTACCCAAGCCTGGTGAAGGTCCAAGTCAATCAGTCATGGATAACGGTTTTTTTGAGTGTCTCTTTCTGGTAGAAACAGAAGATGGAGATAAAGGTTTATTCCGTATGTATGGTAGAGGAGATCCAGGATATAGAGTAACTTCTAAGTTAGTTTGCGAGAGCGCTTTAACATTATCTAAAGATGAAGAGTCTCTCCCTGGGGGAGAAGGCTATGGAGGGGTTCTAACTCCCTCTACGGGCTTAGGAGAACCCTTAATAAAAAGGCTTCTTTCTTCGGGTATCAGTTTTGAAAATCTAGAATTGTAATTATCTAGAAATTTTATAGCCCTGTTGTTCTAGTATAAATCTATCTTCACCCAAAGAACCATAAGCTTGAATCTTACCCTCTTCATTAAAAGTAAATCTAGTTATTCCATAAGCTTCATAAGGGAGTTTAGATGTATCATCTATCCTTTTAGCCCAATGCAACACATAGACTATATTTTCTTTACTTAACGTTTCAATTATATTTGATTCTATTGGAGACCAATCTTCTGCTTCCTGTAACTGAATGTTATTTAGAATCTGTTCTTTAGAGTAGCTCCCGCTTATCACCCCTCGAGATACATTAATCTTAATATTTTTACCATCTCTCTTAATAAGCGCTCTTACATTCTCGCCTGGCTTCCCTCTAAAAGGCAACCTATCAAGATTTGCTTTATTAACTCTCATCCCATTTACTGTAAGGAACTCATCACCTACTTTTAGTACTTCTGAAGCTGGACTATTAGGAACAATCGAAGTTACTAACATTCTTCCAGTTTCTTGATTGGGGTCAAATCCAAATCCAAATCCCACGTATCTTGATGCTACTGACTCACCGCTCTCATCTAAATGAAATTTGACAGCTGAAGACCAAGCTTCTTTACTTGTGTAGTAAGCTTCCATCCAAGATCTCGCTATTCCTTCAAGTTTATTATTAGGCTCTTGCGTAACTGCGTGTTCTTTTGTTACTTCAGGAGTTTCTTCGGGGTTAAGTTCCATTGGATCAATCGCTTCCATATGACCTGTAGCAAAAAGCCCATAGGAAGAAGCTACAATAATTCCAATTAAGGTGAATTTTCTATTTATCATTTTTTCTCCTAGATATTTCAGTTAATGCTCTCACATTTAAGAAAACTATTAAAGACGTAATTAGTTCTTAATGGGAAATTTTTTAAGTCTCTTTTTTACCAGAATATTCTTGAGTCTAGCTATGTCAGGTACACCATCTTTGTAAGGAGGAAATGCTTCACCTTGAATTAAAGGAAGCATGTAATTATTACAAGCTTTAGTTATGCCAAGGCCGTCTTTAGATATATATCGCATAGGAAGAAACTTCTCTACATTTGCAACTTTTGAAAGAGCAACCTTTCCTATTCTCCATTTATATTTTTTTTCTTTTATTCTGACTATGCTTGGCATAACAGCATTCTCTCCTGAAAGAGCAAAATTTACAGCTGCTTTTCCCACTGTATATGCTTGTTTTAAATCCACTGCAGATGCTATATGTCTGGCAGATCTCTGAAGGTAGTCCGATACTGCCCAATGACATTTATACCCTAGGTTTTCTTGTATTAATCTAGCAATTATAGGAGCTACCCCTCCTAATTGCTTATGACCAAAAGCATCAGATGATCCAGAATCAGAAAGAAAAGTACCATCTTTATTCCGCGTTCCTTCAGAAACAGCCAAAACACAATAACCGTATTTTTTTACTGTTGATCTAACTTTTTTAAGTACCTTAGTTTTTTGGAAAGGAACTTCAGGAAATAGAATGATATGGGGAGGGTCTTCTTTATTTGTTTTTCCTAATGCAGAAGAGGCTGCTATCCAACCAGAATGTCTACCCATAACTTCTAAGATAAAAACTTTTGTGGAAGTTTCAGACATACTCTTCACGTCAAGACCAGCCTCACTGATAGATGTAGCGACATATTTAGCAACTGACCCAAAGCCGGGGCAATTATCAGTTAATGGCAGATCGTTATCTACTGTCTTTGGAATTCCTATACATTTTATTGAAAGACCAAGATCAGAAGTCAATTTAGCTATTTTGTTGGTTGTGTCTTGTGAATCACCACCTCCGTTATAGAAGAAATAACCTATGTTATGTGCTTTAAAAACATCGAGCAGTCTTTTATATTCTCTTTGTTGGTTTGAATAATCTTGAAGTTTATACCTACAAGACCCAAAAACTCCTCCAGGAGTATAAAGTAACTTTTTTAACTCAGTTTTTTTCTCTAGACTTGTATCTATTAAATCTTCTTTAAGAATACCTAAAATACCATTCTTTCCTGCCAGAAGTTTTCCTATTTTTTTGGACTTACTGGCAGTTTCTATAACTGCTAAAGCTGTAGCGTTTATAACTGAAGTCACACCTCCAGACTGGGCATACAATGCATTTAACTTTTTCATAAGTCGGATGTTACTTAAAAGTTGAACAAGTTGGAATTAAACTTGATATGTATAATTAAAAAATGTTTAAGGAAAAAATCCATATTTTAGGTATATGTGGGACCTTTATGGGAGGCATAGCCCTTCTTGCCAGGGAGTTAGGTTTTGAAGTTACAGGATCCGATCAAAATATCTACCCACCCATGTCAAAACATTTAGCCGATCAGGGAATAGAAATTATCGAAGGATTCAAAAAGGAGGATTTACCTGCAGCCAATGAATTTATAATTGGTAATGCACTTTCAAGAGGAAATGAAGCTGTAGAGCATATACTTAATAATAAGCTAGAATTTTCTTCAGGGCCTTCTTGGTTAGCTAAGAACGTTTTAAAGAAAAGGAAAGTAATTGCTGTTTCAGGAACTCATGGAAAAACTACAACAACAGCTATGATAGCCTCAATCTTAAATGCTCAAAGCATAGATGCAGGTTATTTAATAGCTGGTAAGCCGAAGGGTTTCACAACTTCATCCCACTTAGGTTCGAGTGATATTTTTGTTATAGAAGCTGATGAATATGACACAGCATTTTTTGATAAAAGAGCGAAATTTATTCACTATCTTCCTGAGACTTTAGTTTTAAATAATTTAGAATTTGACCACGGAGATATTTATGCAGATATTTCTGATATACAAAAACAGTTTCATCATCTCATAAGAACCATGAGTTCAAAGAGCACAATAGTTTGTCCTATATCAGATAAAGAGATAAAAGAGGTATTGGATATGGGGCTTTGGAGTCAATTGATTCAATATGGTAAAAAAGATTCCTTATCAAATTATTATAAAAAGATTAAATCTGACTATTCTTCTACATTATTTAGTATTGAAGGAGAGGAAGTCATTTTAGAGTGGGACATGTTTGGAGAACACAACATTCAGAATGCAATGTCATCAATTCTAAGTACTAAGAATCTTGGAATATCTCCCACTTTATCAATTGAAGCCCTAAAGAATTTCTCAGGTGTTTCTAGAAGGCAAGAGGTCTTATTTAATCAAAAAGGGATTTTATTTATAGATGATTTTGCTCACCACCCCTCTGCTATAGAAACAACATTAAGGGGACTAAGAGAGAAGAAAAAAAGCATGAGAATAATAGCATTAATAGAATTACGTTCTAATACAATGGAGTCTGGCATGCACGATAAACATTTAAAAGAATCTGTAAAAAATGCAGATCTAATTTATTGGAAAGGAAATAATAAGGATCAAATAAAAAGTTTAATAAGCAGTCAACCTTCAAAAGCTCAACAGATAACTTCAGTTAATAAAACTGCTATGCATATTAAAAAAATTATAAAAAAAGGAGATGTAATTATCTCTATGTCCAATGGAAATTTCGAAGGTCTTACTGATAAAATTTTGAAGGATTTAAGAAAATTATGAAGAGCTTAAAATTAATTTTGTTATTTTCGATATTGTCTTGTTCCCAACCTAAAGAAGATATTTATGATGCAAATTTCGCCCAAGATATCCTAGTAATAGATACCCATATAGATGTTCCATATAGACTGTGGAGGCAGGATCTGGCGGGTAACCAGATAGAGGATATCTCTAGTTCTACTTTAGGTGATTTTGACTATGAAAGAGCAGTTAAGGGGGGTTTAGACATTCCCTTCTTTTCTATTTACCTTCCAGCTGAAACTGAAGAATTAGGAACTTCTTTTGATATGGCAAATAAACTAATAGATATGATGGAAGATATAGTCAGTCAGTCTCCAGATAAGTTCTACCTTGTAAAGTCAGTTAAAGAAGCTAAAACTTTTCCTAAGAAAGGATTTATAGGTATAGCTCTTGGGATGGAGAACGGATCACCACTCCAAGGAGACCTCTCCAGAGTAGAATATTTTTATAAGAGAGGAATACGCTATATAACCCTGACCCATTCAAAGAGCAATCATATTAGTGACTCTTCCTACGATGACAAAATTCAGTGGGGAGGCTTAAGTAATTTTGGTAAAAGCGTTATAAAAGAAATGAACAAAGTAGGAATAATAGTAGATATTTCTCATGTTAATGATGATGCTTTTTTTCAAGCGATAGAAATAAGTGATGTTCCTGTAATAGCAAGTCATTCTTCATTAAGGCATTTTACTCCTGGATTTGAAAGAAATGTCAGTGATGAGATGCTAATCAAGTTAGCTGAAAAAGGAGGGGTAATACAGATAAATTTTGGAAGTGACTTTTTAAATCAAGATTCTCGTGAACACAGCAGCAAATTAAGATCTAATGTTATCAACTTTTCAAAGAGTCAAGAAATATCTCAAGTAGACAAGCTATCAGAGCAAGAAAGGCTAGAGCTTAAAGAAAGTTATTTAAAATCAAATCCCTATCCTTATGCTTCTATAGATGATGTGATTGATCATATTGATAGAGTTGTTCAACTTGTAGGTATTAATCATGTCGGATTAGGCTCTGATTTTGATGGGGTAGGGGATACCCTTCCGGTTAATTTAAAAGATGTTTCTATGTATCCAAATCTTATAAAGAAATTATTTCAAAGGGGTTATAGCAAATCAGATATAAACAAGATTCTAAATGATAATTTTTTAAGAGTTTGGCAAGAGGTTGAAGCTTATGCAGAAGGAAAATAGTCTTTCTATGGAATGTCCTTTATTTCCTCTTAATGTAAACGTTTTACCAGGAGGTTTCTTACCACTGCAAATCTTTGAACCTAGGTACATAGACATGGTTAAGGACAGGCTTAATAAGGAAAGCGGTTTTTGCATAGTTCTTTTACATCCCAAAAAAAAAGTTTCTTCTAAAGAATCTGATTTATCTTATTATTTGATCGGTACTTTTGTTGAAATAATTGATTTTAATAAACTAGAGAATGGACTGTTAGGTATTACTGTTCAAGGAAAATATAGAGTAGAAGTTTTGGATACTTGGAAAAAAAAAGATGGATTGATTATAGGTAATATCATTGAAACAGGAGAAGAAGATGAATCAGTTTCATTGGAACCAGAATATAAGAATATTTGGTCAACGCTTAAGCAGATTTGTGACCATCCTGAGATTAAAAAACTTAACCTGGAAATTGATTTTAGTTGCTCAACAAGTGTTGTATATAACTTAGCAAGCTTACTTCCTCTAACCGCACCTGAACGTCAGACACTTTTAGAGTCTAGATCAAATATCAAAAGGCTTGATAATTTAAACCAAATTGTAAAAAAACTAGGAGGCTGATAGAAATCTTTTATTCAGGGTCAGAAACCTTAAGCAGCTGTTTTCCAACATTTTGTCCAGTATAAAGTCTTACAAGGGTAGCTGGTGCGTTCTCTAGGCCTTCTTGAATGTCTTCTTTGTAGACAATTTTTCCTTCTTTTACCCAACCTTTTAATTCTTCTACAGCTTCAGGAAATTTAGAGACATAATCAAGAACTATAAAACCTTCCATTCTTGCTCTCATAATTATCAAAGCCATGTAATTAGTAGGTCCTGGAGGCAACACTTCTTCGTTGTATCTTGATATTGCTCCACAAACAACAATTCTTCCTTTTTGAGCTATTTGGGCAAGACTCACATCAAGAAACTCTCCTCCTACATTATCAAAGACTACATTGATTCCATCTGGACATAATTCTCTAATAGATTTGGAAAGATTTGCTGATTTGTAGTCTATAGCAGCATCAAAGTTTGCTTCCTCAGTAAGCCATCTACATTTTTCTGCTCCTCCCGCAGTTCCTATAACTTTGCATCCCTTAATCTTGGCAATTTGACCTGCAATTGATCCCGTAGCTCCAGCAGCTCCTGAAACTACTACAGTCTCTCCCTCAGAAGGTTTTCCAATATCAAGTAAACCAAAATATGCAGTTAGTCCAGTTACACCAAAAACACTAAGTGGCGATGTAATAGGCACATCTGCAGGTACTTTCGAAGCACTCATCATCCCTGAACCATCTGTAACAGCATAATCTTGCCAGCCGAAGGTACCTTGAACTATATCACCTTCCTCAAAGTCAGGGTTTCTGGATTCAACTACCTGAGCTACTGATCCTGCTCTCATCACCTCACCTATTTGGACTGGAGGCACATAGCTTTTTCTGTCTTCCATCCAACCTCTTTGTGCAGGATCAAAACTTAAATATAGATTCTTTAAAAGCATTTCTCCTTCCTCAGGAGATTGAACTTCTGATTCTATCCATTCAAAATTTTTCTCCCCTACCATCCCTTCAGGTCTTTTAGCTAGAACCCATTGTCTATTTTTGAAATTTTTTACAGACATTTTTTCTCCTATTTTTTAATTACCAGATCGCCAATTTCCATGAAAGCCAAATGGAATTCTGTGAGGAAGTTTTGCTGTAGCTAGCGGACCTGACTCCACATTCTGTGCATCAAGGATTAATAAATCAGATCTGTTCTCTTCACCTCTATAAGCAGTAACTATTAGGTAACCTTCTCCTTCCTCAGAATCTTCTTTTTTTGGTATAAATACTGGTTCTCCTACAGCATCATTTTCCGAAAGTTTAAAGAACTGTTTCTTTCCTGAGGTATGATCAAAATGAGCTATAGAATTAAAACTAGTTCCTGGTATATGGTCTCCTATACCGGCAGCATAATAGCCATGTCGGTATTTCATCATTGCATATCTTTCATCTACTTTTGGAAATTCTCCCAAATCACCATCTAAATAATTCTTTTTGATATTACTAGAATTTGACGATAGATCTATTTCCCAGCGATTTAGTTTTGCTTCAGCTTTTTTTGGGTCGCCCATACTTCCATCAGCATGAGGAAAAAGAGGCGCTTCTTCAAACTGCATTACATCAGCTATTATTTTATTATCCTCTGTATAAGCATTCATTGGGTGAAAAACAAAACATGGATCATCTGTATACCACTTTATATCTTCAACACTACCATCTTTGGGCATTACACCTATATGTGTCCCTTTATCTGGTTCCCATGCTATAGGAGGTTTACCTTCCATAGCTCTTTGCATATCCATAGAAAGTGGGAAGATAGGAAAAATTACATGTTCTGAAGTTACCATAAAGTCATGGACCATACTTGAATAAGGAGCATCAAACTCTTCATACTTCACCAAAGAACCTTTTGCGTCTATAACGAAGTAACTCATTCTAGTACTAAAGAAGTCTCCAACGGTATAACTAAAGCCATGCATATGACCTGTCAAAGGATCTATTTTTGGATGCGCCGTCATTGGAGACAGGAGTTTATTGTCAAAGTTTTGAGAACCTTTAGATTCAAGAGAAATAGGATCTAATTCAAAAGGAAGATGCCCTTCTTCCAAAGCTAATAGCTTGCCTGCGTGGAATATTATGCTAGTGTTTGCAGTTCCATCCTCGTTTTCAGGATCCCAATCAGGATCAACATCCATGGGATTTAGAGGATTAATCAAAGACCTTCCAGATTTTCTTTCTTGTTTCCATTTAGAGGTTTGAACCCATCTGTTTTTATAAGAGACTTTTCCATTTTCGAAGTGAAAAGCATGAATCATCCCATCCCCAGCAAACCAGTGGTATTCATTCCCCATAGGAGGAAACTGAGGATCTGGACCATTTCTGTAATAACTTCCAAAAATTTCTTTAGGTATTTCTCCTTCCACTACTAGGTCATTTAAATCACATTCCATTCTTATTGGAGCGTAATTGCCATTTAGAAAATCATGATTAGGATATGGTTTAGTCATTAATTTCTCCTGTAAACACTTTCGAAAACTTATTAATTATATTTTCTAGGGTTTAAACTTTTTTATTAAGCCTATACCTAGAAGCTAATAATACAGCTACTGTTGCTGCAATTATACTTAATACCATAGCTATTATGTTAGTTTCACTTGAAATAGCTTTCCCAGCAAAGTAACCAGGTAATACATAAATGCAAGCCCAAAAAACTCCTGAAATTAAGTCAACTAATAAAAATTTTTTTATTTGCATTCCTAAAGAGCCAGCTATTAAAGGTAATAAAGCCCTTACAGGACCTATGAAGCGTCCTATAAATATTCCTGATACACCATATAATCTAATAAATTCCCTTCCTTCTCTTAACCAGTTTGGATGTTTAAGAAAAGGCCAAGTATTATCAAGTCTACCTTTGAAATATGTTCCTATCATAAAACTCAAAACATCTGCTAAACATGCACCAAAGTAAGCTAGAAAAAGAACATACCAAATTGGAAGTCCTAATGATCCAGCCATTCCTGAAATTAGAGCAAGTAAAGCCACTCCGGGAACTATTAATCCAATAACTGCAAAAGACTCTATAAAGGCTGCAATGAAGATAGAAGTAATTAACCATTCAGGGTTATTTTGTAACCAAAGTAATACGATAGCCGGGTCAATCATTCTATAATGCAAAATTTTATAAGAAATAGTCCTATAGAATATTGAAAAATGCTTGATAGTAAAGACATAAATAAATACGTAGAAGGTCTAGGCTCTTCATCAAAGAAAGCCAGTGAGGTTCTTGCTAGTATAAGTACAAAGGATAAAAACTCTGCTATAGGATTTATAGCTGACGAAATTAATATTAGAAAGAAAGAAATCTTAAAAGCTAACAGTCAAGACCTTCTTGAAGCTTCTAAAAAGGGAATAAGTGACTCTTTAGTCGACCGTTTAGAGCTAAACGACGAAAGAATAGACACAATCCTTCTTGGTTTATCAAGAATCAAAGAGCTACCTGATCCTGTAGGAGAAATTACTACATTACCTCCCACCCCTTCTGGTATCAGAGTTAGTCAGATCAGAGTTCCTTTAGGAGTAATTGGAATTATTTATGAATCAAGACCTAATGTAACTGTAGATGCATCCGCTTTATGCTTAAAAGCAGGTAATGCTTGCATACTCAAAGGAGGTGCTGAGTCTATTAAATCTAATATTGAACTAATGAAGTGTATTAAAGAGGGCTTAAGTAAAGCAGATATTCCAGAAGACTCTATAAACTTAATAGAAACTGTTAATAGAAAAGCTGTGAATTACCTTTTATCTTTAGAGGATCACATAGACCTGATAATTCCAAGAGGAGGAAAGAGCTTGGTAGAGATAATAAATAAAACTACAAACATCTCTGTTCTAAAGCATCTTGAAGGAATATGCCACGTTTTCGTAGATAAGGAAGCAGATTTAGTAAAGGCTAGAAGTATAGCTTTTAATGCAAAAACATACCGTTATGGTATTTGTGGATCTATGGAAACTTTACTATTACATGAGACTATAGCAAATCAGTTTTTACCTGAAATATCATTAAAGTTTCAAGAAAAGGGCGTTGAACTAAGAGGTTGTAAAAAAACATCCCAAATTGTTGATGTTAAAAGAGCTTCTCAGGAAGATTGGTCTACCGAGTACTTAGGGCCAATATTATCTATCAGGGTAGTTAAAAGTATTGATTCAGCCATTGATCATATTAATGCTTTTGGTTCATCTCATTCTGATTCTATAGTCACCGAAGACAAGGGAAGAGCTAAGCTCTTTATAAATAAAGTTGACTCCTCTTCTGTTATGCACAATTTACCAACTTGTTGGGCTGACGGCTTTGAATATGGATTGGGAGCTGAAATAGGAATTTCTACTGATAAATTACATGCAAGAGGACCTGTTGCTTTAAAGGGATTAACTTGTCAGAAATATATAGTAGAAGGGGATGCTGAGTTAAGAGGAGTTAAATAAGGATTTTTATGCCTAATTTAGTAGGTATTTTCGGCGGAACATTTGACCCTGTGCACAATGGCCATACTGAGACAATAAGAAGTTTATTAAATCTTATAACTTTTAAAGAAATTAGAGTTATACCCAATGGTATACCCCCTCACAGACCATCTGTTATAGCCTCTACATCAGAAAGGTTACAAATGGTTTCTATGGCTTTTAATTCCTTAAATAATATAGTTGTTGATGATAGAGAAATAAAGAGGAGAGGACCCTCTTATGCAATCGATACAGCAAAAGAAGTTATTAATTTATATGATAGCTGTTCTTCTATATGCTGGATAATGGGTACAGATGCTTTTTCTTCAATAGATTCATGGCATAGATGGGAAGAATTTTTAGATCTGGTCAATATTATAGTTATGAGTAGACCAGATAAGACAATTGATAAAAACACTATCTCTTACAAGATTTTAAAAGAAAGACAGATAGATAATAAAGAAGATTTTATTTCTTCAAAAAAAGGAAAGGTTTTATCTATCAAAGTTAGACCAGTGAAAGTTTCTTCTTCGAAAATAAGACACAATATATTTTCAGGTAAACCCGTAGATGAGATGATATTTCAAGAAGTTGCAGGCTTTATTGAAAGAACAAAATTGTATATTGAGAAGAATGACTCCTTTAAAGATTAAAAACATAGTTTTTTCTAGCCTTGATGAACTAAAGGCAGAAGACCCTGTCTCAATTAATGTAAAAAAGACAAGCTCCTTTACTGATTACATGGTGATAGCTACTGGAAATTCTAATAGACACATTAAAGCAATTAGTGACAAAGTTCTTTCAAGTTTAAAAGAAAATAAGGTTGAACTCTTGGGGATTGAAGGACAAGGAGATGAGGGATGGATTTTGATTGATACAGGGGATGTAGTTCTTCATCTTATGTCAGATAAAGCTAGAAATTTTTATGATTTAGAAAGCCTTTGGGATTCAGATCTTTAGTTGATGAATATCAAAATTATTAGTATAGAGAAAAGAAGACCTTCTTGGGTAATAGAAGCTTTTAAAGAATATGAGAAAAGGTTTAATAATTCTGTTTTTGTAGAGTGGCAGGGATATAAGCCAATAAGAAAAGCAGGTAATCTAAATAAAAAGGAAGTTTTAAGAAAGGAAGGAGTTAAAATTCTTTCTGGGATTAAGAAAAGAGGAATAATTATTTCTTTAGATAGAAAAGGGGAGGTTTGGGATACAGAAAAGCTAAAGAAGGAAATGGATAAGTGGCAAATGAAATCAAAGAATCTTTTTTTCTTAATAGGCGGACCAAATGGTTTGAGCAAAGAATGTATTGAAAAGTCCGATGTGAGTTGGTCTCTTTCTGCCCTAACCTTCCCTCACTCTTTTGTTCCATTATTAGTTTTAGAGCAGATATATAGAGTATGGTCCATTAATCAAAAACATCCATATCATAAATAAAAATAAATGTTTGATAGCTCAGAATTTTCTAAAGAGGCAGAAAGTAAAAAAGTTCTCAAGAATAGATCATCTATATTATTAATTATATTGCTCTTGATAGGATTTATTTCTTTAAGTCAGATTTTTAAGTTAACGATTTTTGATCAGGAAAGATACCTTACTGGATC
>CEVA01159379.1_pt1 | contig 14249 bp, 13 predicted proteins | sample 361521 | NCBI WGS metagenome assembly CEVA01 (sample SAMEA2622823, study PRJEB7988) | marine metagenome | isolation source: saline water (ENVO:00002010), including
TTTAAAATTAAATAACATTCAAAATTTTTTGAATACAGAATTATAGTCGTATTCTATGCCTTATATTTGAAGTAATAAACAGAAAAACATGAATAAGAAGGTTATTTTAATGATACTAGATGGTTGGGGAAAATCACCAGACCCAAAAGTTTCAGCAATTGATAATGCAGAAACTCCATTTATAGATGAGTTGTACAATACATATGCTAATGCTAGTTTGCGAACAGACGGTTTACACGTAGGTTTGCCAGAAGGACAAATGGGTAATAGCGAGGTAGGACATATGAATCTTGGTGCTGGTAGAATTGTGTATCAGGATTTAGTTAAAATTAACCTTGCTGTAGAAAATAAAACCCTTCAAGAAGAGCAAGTACTAAAAGATGCTTTTAATTATGCTAAGGCTAATGGAAAAGATGTACACTTATTAGGTTTGGTGAGTGATGGTGGAGTACACTCTCATATAAATCATGTATACGGACTTTTAGATGCCGCAAAAGCGAATGATTTACAAAATGTTTATGTTCATGCTTTTACAGACGGTAGAGATGTAGATCCTAAATCTGGTTATGGTTTTATTTCAGAGTTAGAAGAATATTTAGCTAAAACTACAGGCAAGCTAGCAACCGTTACAGGACGCTATTATGCCATGGACAGAGATAAACGCTGGGAGCGTGTTAAGTTAGCCTATGATGCTGTTGTGCACGGTGAAGGAAAACAGACTACTAATGTTTTAAAAGATATACAGCAAAGCTATGAAGAAGATGTTACAGACGAATTTATTAAACCACTGGTAGTTAATGAAAATGGCGAGCCAATAGCAACTATAAAGGAAGGTGATGTTGTTTTGTTTTTCAATTTTAGGACAGATCGTGGGCGTCAATTAACACAAGCATTATCTCAAGAAGATTTTCATGAGTACAACATGCACAAATTGAATTTGCATTATGCTACCATGACTAATTATGATGATAATTTTAAAGGTATCAACGTAATTTTTAATAAAGATAATTTATCTGAAACTCTAGGAGAAGTACTAGAAAAACATGGAAAAAAGCAAATTAGAATAGCAGAGACAGAAAAGTATCCTCATGTTACTTTTTTCTTTTCTGGAGGAAGAGAAGAGCCTTTTGAAGGAGAAACAAGAATTCTTAGAAATTCACCAAAAGTTGCTACTTACGATTTAAAGCCCGAAATGAGTGCTTATGAATTAAGAGATGCTCTTATACCAGAACTCAATAAAGGTGAGACAGATTTTGTCTGTCTTAATTTCGCAAATGGCGATATGGTTGGTCATACTGGTGTTATGGAAGCTGCAATAAAAGCTTGTGAAGCTGTAGACGAATGTGTAAAGGATGTTGTAACATCAGCTTTAGAAAATGATTACACTACTATTTTAATTGCAGATCATGGTAATTGTGAAACCATGATAAATCCTGATGGAACACCAAATACAGCACATACAACTAATCCTGTACCTATAATCTTAATTGATAAAGACCTAAAAGAAATAAAAGACGGTATACTTGGCGATATTGCGCCTACTATTTTAAAGTTGATTGGTGTAGAGCAGCCTGATGCTATGACACAACATAGCCTTGTATAAATGACTCATTGTTTTAACTTTGTCGCCTAATTGATTGATTGCATGAATTTTCAGGATAGATTAATAATAGCAGTAGATTTTGATGGAACTATAGTAGAAGATGCGTACCCCAAAATAGGGAAAACGAGAATCTTTGCTTTTGAGACCTTAAAACGTCTTCAACAAGATGGTCATAGACTTATCTTATGGACTTATAGAAATGGTGCCAAATTGCAAGAAGCTGTAGATTTTTGTAAAGAAAATGGTATAGAATTCTATGCTGTTAATGCAAGTTTCCCAGAAGAAAAATACGATTACAGCCGTAGCCGAAAAATTCATGCAGACTTATTTATAGACGACAGAAATATCGGAGGCATACTTGGTTGGGGCGAAATTTATCAAATGATAACCAATGAAGAGCCAAATATTAAGCAATCCAAAAGAAAAGGTGGCCTTTTTGGTTGGTTTAAATAAGCAGTTGGTTTAAGTTAATTCAAAATAAGCTCTGTCAATTTCCTCTCTATGGTCTGGGTGGGCAATATCTACAAGTGCCTTTACACGTTGCTTTATTGTTTTTCCAAATAAATTAGCAATACCGTATTCTGTAACCACATAGTGTACGTGGGCTCTTGTTGTAACAACACCAGCACCTGGTTTTAAAGCAGGTACAATTCTGCTAATACCTTTTCGGGTAACAGAAGGTAAGGCGATAATAGCCTTTCCGCCTTTACTTAAAGATGCACCTCTGATAAAATCCATTTGTCCACCAACACCAGAGTACATTTTAGAGCCAATAGAGTCAGCACAGACTTGGCCAGTTACATCTACCTCAATAGCAGAATTTATTGCCACCATTTTAGGATTTTGTTTTATGTACGATGTGTTATTAGTGTAATTAGAAGCTCTCATTTCTACAAAAGGATTGTCATCTACATAATCATATAAGCGCTTAGATCCCATTAAGAATGTAGTTAAAGCACGTCCTCTGTTTATTTTTTTATAATTACCATTTATAACATCACTTAAAATTAAGTCTATAACGCCATCAGAAAACATCTCGGTATGCAAACCTAAATCTTTGTGGTTAGTTAATCTAGACAATACAGCGTTAGGTATGTTGCCTATTCCCATTTGTAGCGTACTTCTATCTTCAATTAGGCTTGCAACATAATCTCCTATTTTGCTTTCAATCTCTGATGGTTCAGAAGCGAGCATTGTAGGGATCTCATCATCAGCCTCTACAAAATAATCTATTTCAGAATAATGTATAATTCCTGCTCCATGCGTACGTGGCATATTTTTATTAACCTGAGCAATAACAGTAGTGGCATTATCTATTGCAGCCAATGTAGCCTCAACAGATACACCTAACGATAAGTAACCATGTTTGTCTGGTTCAGAAACATGAATTAAAACAACATCTAAATCTAGAATGTTTTGGTGAAATAAGGTAGGTAACTCACTTAGAAAAACCGGTGTATAAGAGCCATTTCCAGCATGTAATGTGTGTCTCACATTTTTACCAATAAAAAAGGAATTAACATGAAAGCTATCCTTTAGCTCTGGATTAGCATATGGTGCTTCACCTTCTATATGTAAATGACAAACTTCAACATTTCTAAGCTCTTCGTGCCTAGCCGACATGGCGTTTATTAATTGTTGAGGAGCCGCTGCTGCTGCTTGTATATATACTCTATCGTTAGATTTAATGACTTTTACCGCTTCTTCGGCACTTACTGTTTTAAACATTTGCTAAAATTTAGATTACAAACTTACTGCTCAAAAGATAGAAAAAAACTGTTTTTTATCATGTTTTTCTAAAATTATTTAATAGTTATAAATGCCTATCTTTGCAGCTCAATTTAGGAAACATGATTATAGTAAAAACCAGAGAAGAAATTGAGTTAATGAGACAAAGCGCACTTATTGTTTCTAAAACATTAGGTATGCTTGCAAAAGAGATTAAAGAAGGTGTAACCACCAATCATTTAGATACTATTGCAGAAGAATTTATAAGAGACCATGGTGCATTGCCAGGTTTTAAGGGTTTATACGATTGTCCTTCTACATTATTATGTAGTGTTAATGAAGCGGTAGTACATGGATTGCCAACAGATATCCCATTAAAAGATGGAGACATTGTATCTGTAGATTGTGGGGCGCTTATGAATGGTTTTTATGGAGATCATGCCTATACTTTTGAAATAGGAAATGTTGCTGAAGACACTAAGAAATTAATTAAAACCACTAAAGAGTCTTTATACCTAGGTATAGAACAGCTTAGAGTAGGAAATAGAGTAGGAGATGTTGGTTTTGCAATACAACAATATTGCGAGGCTCAAGGATATGGTGTTGTTAGAGAGTTGGTTGGTCATGGTTTAGGACGAAAAATGCATGAAGATCCAGAAATGCCAAACTATGGAAGACGTGGCAGAGGTAAAAAGTTTATAGAAGGTATGGTTGTTGCTATAGAGCCAATGATTAATATGGGAACGCACAGAGTAAAACAACTTAAAGATGGTTGGACAATCGTTACCCAAGATGGAAAGCCTAGTGTGCATTTTGAGCACGATATTGCTATTGTAGATGGTAGGCCAGAGATACTTTCAACTTTTGCTTATGTGCACGAGGCTTTAGGTATAACATCAGACGAAGAAGATAAATTTAGACAAAAAGCACTAGTATTATAATAGTTAATGAACATTGAACAATTAGAATCTGAATTAACTCCGCTTAGAACAGCGTTAAATAATCACAAATTATACAAAGCTTTAGACTCCATTGAAGATGTTAAAGTATTTATGGAGCAGCATGTGTTTGCGGTGTGGGATTTTATGTCTTTGTTAAAAGCACTCCAAAATAGTTTAACAAACACATCGGTTCCGTGGATACCTGTGAGTAATTCTGCGACCTCTCGTTTTATAAACGAAATTGTCCTAGGCGAAGAGAGTGATGTTAATGAACTAGGTGAGCCTAAAAGTCATTATGAGATGTATATTGATGCGATGCATCAAATAGGTTCTAGCACGTTACAGATTGAAAGTTTTCTTAATGAAATAAAGCAAGGAAGGTCTATTGAAGAGGCTTCGGCTTTAGTAGGTTTAAATGAGGCTACATCTAAGTTTATTGAGTTTACTTTTAATGTTATAGACACTAAAGCAACTCACAAAATAGCTTCTGCTTTTACATTTGGAAGAGAAGATGTCATTCCTGATATGTTTTTTCAGATTATAAATCAGTCTAAAACTAGTGACAACACATACAGTAAGCTAACATATTATTTAAATAGACATATTGAGTTGGATGGCGATGAGCATGGTCCTTTATCTCTTAAAATGATTGAAGAGTTATGTGGAAATGATGCTAAAAAATGGGAGGAAATTTTAGAAATTTCAAAGTTAGCATTACAACATAGAATTTCTCTTTGGGATGGTATTTATAATTTAATATCTTCAAACAAAACAGTTGAAGTTTAATTACTTTTGAAACGACTTTTTAAATTCATATTAAACTTAGTACCAAGACCTATATTGATTAGGTTAAGCTACATCGTAAGACCAATTTTAGCCTTTTTTTTAAAGGGAAATAAATACACGGATCCTATAGATGGTAAAAGTTTTAGATCTTTTTTAGCGTATGGTTATGTAAAACAACGCGAAAATATTTTATCACCATCAACACTTTCATTAGAAAGACATCGTCTGTTATGGCTATATCTTAAAAATGAAACCGATTTTTTTTCAAACAATTTTAAAGTGCTTCATTTTGCACCAGAGCAGTGTTTTTTAAAACGGTTTAGGAAACTAAAGAATATAGATTACACTACTACAGATTTGTTATCTCCTATTGCAGATGTAAAGGCAGATATTTGTAATCTTCCTTTTGAAGATAACTGTTACGACGTTATTTTTTGTAATCATGTGTTAGAGCATATACCAGACGACACTAAGGCTATGCAAGAGCTATATCGTGTTATGAAACCTGGAGGATTTGGAATATTTCAAATACCACAAGATTTAAACAGAGAAGCTACTTTTGAGGACAATACAATAACAGATAAGGCTGAGCGCGCTAAAATTTTTGGGCAATATGACCATGTTAGAATTTATGGTAGAGATTACTTTGATAAACTCAGAAGCATAGGTTTTGAAGTTGAAGAAGTAGATTATACAGCTACTTTATCAGATTCTGAGATTGATAAATTCCGTTTGGCCAAAGGGGAGGTAATTCCAGTTGTTTATAAAAAATAGATTGAAATGAGTCAACAGATATTTATAATTACAGGAGCATTATTCGGAATGTTAGCTATTATATTTGGTGCTTTTGGCGCTCATGCATTAAAGAAAATCTTATCTGAAGACCAACTTAAAAGTTTTGAAACAGGTGTAAAATATCAAATGTATCACGCTATCGTTATGTTAATACTTGGTTTTAATCAAGAATTCTCTACATCAGTTATGTATTGGTGTTTTACTATTGGAATTGTTTTATTTTCTTTTAGTATTTATGGCTTAATTTTGAGTGATGCTAAAGGGAAAAAACTAAAGTTTTTAGGTCCAATTACACCTATTGGCGGTTTACTTTTTGTTATTGGTTGGTTACTTATTTTATTACAAGCTATATAAAAAAAGGAAAGCCTTTAAATTGACTTCCCTTTTAAGATTGATTAATAGCAAATCGTTTATTCTTTTAAAATACGTTTAGTATATGTAGAGTTTTCTGTAATAACTTTAACTAGATACACGCCATTTGGTATAGATTTTAAGTTTATTGTTTTGTATTTAGAATCGATAATTTTCTTTCCTAACATATCATAAACTTCAACTGAATTAATTTTGATAGGTGATTTAATTTTTATATGATCTGATGTTGGATTTGGGTATACTTTAACATCATTCATTGTTAGTACAAAGTCATCAACAGATAAGGTTGAAGCTGCTCCATATTCATAAACACCTAAATCTACAGTTGCATTATGTATACGTTGATTAAATAATAAATCTGAAGTAATACCAGATGGCACTAAACTGTTATCTCCTGCATCTATAGCTGGCGAACCTGGCTGTAATGTAAAATCGTTATTATTGGCATTTGTAAAAAATGGGTCTGCATTTGACGTATTTGTTAAGTATGATAAGTTGTTAAAATTATCTTCACTAATAGAATTATTTACAAAAACCGTATTTGGATAATTAACATGTCCTGGGTTTACAGAAAGTCCAACGACTCCTGATGCTCCTTGATCATTAAAATAAAATATTGAATTATTTATCGTTGCATTGTGAGTACTATTTCCGTCAGACCTTCTACTTAATGCTAAAGTACCTTTAAGTGAACTCGAGTAAGTTCCATTATCTTCATTATTTGCAAAAGTACAATTGGTTATTGTTGTTGTTAAATTAGCTCCTGTATCATTTGCCCTTATCCAAGCTGAACTTCCGGTGTAACCTAAAGCTGAACCACTAAAATTATAAGATACGTTATTAGTAAATAAGCAATTAACCATATCTAAGGTAACTGTTCTATTTTGATTTACTAGAAAATATAAACCCGAACCATAACGACTTAAATTATTATTAAAAACACAATTTTGAAACGTCATACTTGTATTGTTATTCAAGTACGAGCGTATTGCACCGCCATTTACCCCAAAGTTTTCATCAAACTCACAATTTTTAATTATTAAATTAGAAGTTTGTCCTCCAATATTTATTGCTCCACCATAAGCGTTTGTACTTGAACCATTAGCGTGACCATACATAATTTTAAATCCATCAATCACAGCATTATCAGCATTTAATATTTGCATTACATGATACGAATTATCACCTCTTGTACCTGAACCATGTCCAGCATCATCACCATTTAAATCGCCTGATAATATGGTTGGATTTGCTAAAATATCACGTTCTGAAATTGAAGATTCCGTTCCATTAAAACCTCCATAAACATGAAGTCCATCAATAGCTATATTAAATGAGTCTGTTCTATTATTTCCTGGTTTGTATGTTCCTGCTGCAACCCAAATTTCAGAAGTATTAACATCTGCAGATCCTAACGCAAAATTAAGAGTAGTCATAGCGTTTGACCAAGAATCTCCACTACCATTTCCTCCTGAAACATTCGCATTTACATATATTCTTGATAAAATTGGTGCAGGTGTAAATTCTTGTACTGATAACTTTCCAGAGTCCATATATGCTATAAACATATTACCTGTAACAGGATTCATTTCCATCTCTGCAAAAAAATTGGCGCTTGATGTAGAAACACCTGGCGATGGTAAAGAACTATTAATAGTACCATTATCATTTATTATACTAAAAGACAAATTTTCTGAAAAGTCAGAGTACATTAAATAATTTTTATTATTAATTAAATTCTCTCTAAACTTAACCACATCTTTGGTCGTATTGTAATAACTAACTAATGACGTGTTTTGAAATATCAAAATCTCTTCAACAGTTCCATTCAATCTATAAGCTGCTGCTAATGTCTTATTATTAATTCCTGAAATTTTACGTAATGTTCTTCCTCCTATATACGCATACATATCAAAACTAGAAACATTACTACTGCTACCTACAGGTTTTCTTCCAACAACACTAGAGTTATCTGTACCTGCGTAAGCAACAAAATAATCGTTATAATTAACATAATCGTAATTATGATCTAAAACATATTGAGGTGAATTAATTAAAACTTCTTCTAATGCAGAACCAGATAATGTACCACTAGGAAATTGAATTATTCTTAACTTTTTACTAGTTATTTTTCCTGCTACTCTAGCATCTCCACTCGAGTTAAATTGAATTTGAAATGGGTTATCTGTAAATCCTAAATTAATATTAACACCTCTAGCTACCCAATTTGTTCCATCAAAACTATAAACATCCATTTGGTCGTCTGCTGTTCTTCTGTAAGCTATCCATGGTTCATTTGTTACAGGATTAAACTTAATAGCATGGTTAGCAGAAGCCATATTAGATATTGTACCTCCAACAGCAACCCAAGACACACCATTATATCGCATAACTTTGGGTTTATTACCGTCTGTTACATCATTATAAATAACATATGGACTTCCATCTATTGGATGAAATGATAAAGCAACATTATCTGTAAAATTTGTAAACTGAGGGCTTCCTACCTGGCTCCATTGTGCATTCGCAAATAAACAACCAGTAAAGATTAATAACATAAGTAATTTTGTTTTCATTTTAATTTGGTTTATCGATTAATATGAAAACAAAAATGCCTTTAAATATATACGTATTTAAAGGCAAATTTCTGAAATAGGCTTTTCGACTTTTAAAGCTAAATACTTTGCACTAAGGATAGAAACTCATCCTTTTTTTCGTTGGAAATTGAGACTGTTTTATCATTTTCCATTACAATATAACCGCCATCTTTTTTAATATATTCCTTTATAAATGCCAAGTTGATTAAAAAAGAACGATGCGGACGATAAAACATTTTGATGTTTTGAAGTATGCCTACGAAGAACTTTAAAGGTTTACTTACTAAAATATCGCCTTCTGACAGTGTCGTAACATTGGTATACATGCCATCTGCTTCAAGCATAATGATGTCTGTAAAGTTTACAAATTTTATTCCGTTACTGTTTGGCAATCCTATTTTTTTAAAATTAGCATCTTCTAAGCTGCTTTTTAATTCTGTTAAACGTTTATTGATTTGTGAATTGCCTAAAAATTTAATCGCTTTATCTACTGCATCCTTTACTTGACTTGGTCTTACTGGTTTTAACAAATAATCGATTGCAGATAACTGAAAGGCTTGAATAGCATACTCACTGTAAGCAGTGGTGAAAATAATCTCGAAATTATGAACTTCCTTTTCAATAAAATTTAAAATTTCTAGTCCAGAATGTTCTGGCATTTCTATGTCTAAAAACACAATATTTGGTGCTTCTTGCTTAATTAATTCTACTCCAGACATTAAATTATCAGCTTGCAAAATTGTGGTTATTTTTGGGCAATTTTCTTCTACCAATATTTGCAGTACTTGTCTTGCTTTTTTTTCGTCGTCTATAATTAAAGCCCTCATAATTATTTATTTACAATTGGTATGTTTAAAATCACTTTAGTTCCTGTAGCTTCATCACCTTGTTTTAAATCTAAAATCTCTACACCTATTTTTTGTTCTTTACCGTAGTTGAGCAAATCTAAACGCTCAGTAGTTGCTTTTAATGCAAATGATTTATGCTGATGTTGACGCTTTTGATTTATAGCTTTGGATTTTTCTCTTCCAATGCCATTATCTTCTACAATACATTGTATTATGTTTTCTGAAGGTTTAGAAATAGAAATACTTAATTCTCGGTTATCCTTTTTATGTAACAATCCGTGTTTTAAGGCATTTTCAACATAAGGCTGAACAAGCATTGTTGGTATTTTAATAACTTCGGAATTTGCTTTATCATCAACAGTAACTTGATAGTCTAAAGCATCTTCAAACCGAAGTTTTTCTAACTCTAAATACAGTTTTAGGTTATGAACTTCTTCTGGAATTGAGATAAATCCTGTATCACTAAAATGAAGATAATTACGAATTAAATCGGCAAATTTCCCTAAATAATCGCTTGCTAAATTCTTTTGATTTAACACAATATAATCTTGAATAGAATTTAATGCATTGAATATAAAATGCGGATTCATTTGTGCTTTCAACGCTTTAAGTTCGCTGTCTTTGTATTGCTTTTCTAAAGCAAGTCTTTTTTGTGTTTCTTTTAATTCTAACGTGATTATTTCGGCTTGTTTTTTAGCTTTCAACCGGCTGTAATAAATTAATGATGATAGCAAAATTAGAGCTGCAATAATAGAAGAGCCAATAAATAAATTTCGGTTTTTACTACTTTCTAACGTTGAAATTTGAAGTTGTTTTTCGGCTAAATCTTTTTCAGATTTAATCTTCTCTGTGTCGTATTTGGTTTGCATATCTGCAATTAGCGTTTTACGCTCTTTGGATTCTAACGAATCTTTTAAAACCTCATAACGTTGTTGCGCTAAACTTGCTTTTTCTCTTTTATTTACAATGCTATAAGCGATATATAAATTTTGATTTGTGATTTTAGCATAGTGTAAATTACCTGTGCGATCAAAAATCTCTAAAGCCTTTTCATAATAAGGTATTGCCTCATTATAATTGCCTTTTAATGATTCGGATTCTCCTAAAATTCTATATGAAGACGCTAAATTTCGGTCTTGCTTTTTACTCTTATAATATGGTATTGATGATTTTAAAATTATTATTGCTTTATCGTACTCACCTACATTTTTATAATAGTCACCTAAAACAGATGTCATTATCATTTCTAGGTGTTTATTTTTTATTTGTTTGGCAATTTCTAAAGCTTTTAGTGTGCTTTTTTCAGCATTTTTAAAATCTTTTAGTTGCGTGTAGGTTTGCCCTAAATTGTAGTAATACCTTACCGTTTTCTTATCTAAAGGAAGTTGCTTAGATAATTCAACTACTTTCAAGGCTGTTTCTAAAGATTTTTCGTTATTACCATAGCCTCTATACACTGTAGAAAGTATATTTTGGGCTTGTATTTTTTGTTTTGGATTAGCATTGATACTATCAAGAATGGCAACAGCTTCTAAACTATGAGTAAGCGCTTCTTTAAACAAACCTCGAGTAACATAAATTCTTGCTAATTCTGTTTTTAGACTACTTGTTCTTAATGAATCATTTAATGATTTAGATATGCTTATTGCTTCTTTTATGTAAGGTTCAGATTTTTCAATATCTTTTAAAAAATGGTAATTTGATAACGCTAAAAGGTTGTTAATTCTTAAAGTATCTTTTTGCTGAGTTGTTTCTAGTTTTTGTAATAAACTATCTAATTGGTAATTTTTTTCTTGAGAAGTTATAGTCGAAAAAAATAGCAGACTTAATAAAAAGAAAAGTTGTTTTTGCATAATTAGGCTCTAATATATGCAAGATGGTAATTTCTATTTAAACAGATATAAAATATTTCTAAAATACCTCTTTGGGTTTCTAGAACAAAAAAAGTCGCACCAAAAACGAACAAAGATGCGACCAATTCTTATAGTTACTGACTAATAGTCAATTATAAGACACGCACGTAGTAATAAAGTCACATAGGTTATTCCGGAAAGTCATTGAGACTCAAAGTTTCCAATTCTCCTGATTCATTTTCAAAAATAAAATAGGCTTTTAACTCAGAATGTCTGCCTAGTAATACTTCAACTTTTTCTATTCCCATAGCCTGAAAAGCTGTGGCATAAGCATCTGCCGTCATACAATCTGGTGCTATAACCGAAACACTTAAAATGTTGGTTTTTGTTGGGTAACCAGTTCTTGTATTGATAATATGTGCATATCTGTTTCCGTTTTCATCGGTTTTAAACTTACGGTATGTACCAGAAGTTGCCATAGCTTCATCTTTTAGTTCTAAAGCTTTAAAAACAGATTGTTCTCCATCAAAACGTGGTTCGTCTAGGCCAACTTTCCAAGGTGCTTGTTTTTCATTGTTTATACCTTTTACCCTAATTTCACCACCAATTTCAACCAAATAATCTTTAATGTTTTTACTTTCTAAAAATTCAGCGATAACGTCTACACCATAGCCCTTGGCAATGGCATTAAACTCTAGATAAGATGTTTTTTGTTTTATAATTTTAGAGCCTTTTAATCCTACTTTGTTTAGACCAACAAACTTCATAAGACTATCTATGGTAGTGCTGTCGGTTAAAAATTTATTGGTGTCTGCTCCGAAATTCCAAGCATTAACTACATTTCCTATTGTTGGATCAAATGCACCTTCGGTATATCTATACACTTCCTTAGATTTTTTAAACACACGTTTAAAATGTTCATCAACTTCTACATCTTCATTTTTGTTAATTCTTGAAATATCAGAATCTGGAATGTAGGTTGAAAGCGATTTATTCACCACATTAAAAAGACTATCAAACTGTTTTTGATAGTTTTCACCATTTTCAGAATAAAATTGAATATTGTATCCAGTGCCAAAAACAGGTCCTGAAACTTTGATGTTTTTAGGCTCTTTTTGACAAGAAAATATCGTGAAAAGAAGGGCTAATAAATAAAAATTCTTCATCTTATTTAGTTGAGGTTCATTTCTATGACTTGAATACCATTATATTCTATAAGATACTCTTCATTGAGGTAGATTGGTAAATTTTCACCATCAGGATTTCCTAATCCAACACCAGCATATAAAACCTTGGCGTTTTTTTCGAAGGCATGTTTTTTGAAAGTTTCCATCCAAACTACATCATAATTATTAGGATTTTCTGGTAACATTACTGCTCTTACAATTACAAAATAGTATTGGCTGTTTTTATCAATACAAACAAATTGAGGATGTCTTTTTAGCTTGCTATTTATAGCGACAAATTCAAAACCACGAGATTCTAAATCTTTACCAACATGATTCATGGCTAAGTTGTGTAATTCTTGTTTTGTAAGTGCTTTGCTCATATTATTTCCCTTGAAACTGAGAGTCTATTTAGTTTTAGCAAAAATACAACATTGAATTATTAATCTGAAGAAGATTCCTGCCTTCGCAGGAATGACAATACTTACTTAAATCTAACAAATTTCGCACTACTAAACGTGTAATTGGAAACAGGTGTAATAGCATCATCTTCTAATTTATACCATGGAGAAATAGAAGAATCGGTTAAGTTTTTAACGAGGTGAACACTTTGTGCAGGTGTATTGCCTTGAAATAGAAGAAATAATTTTTCGCCTTTGTCATTAATAACTTCATCACAAAGCATTACAATATGTCCTGGGCTACCACCTTTTATTAGCATATCGCCAATTTTTAAATCTTTGGCTTTTATAGATTTTAGCTCGTTGTAAAGTGATAATGTACCAGAATAGGTGTAAATAAGATTTAAGTACTTATAAAAATTGTCTTTTGTGTGATTAGCACTTGCTGTTTTGTGAAAGGAGACTTTATTGCCACTAATTTTAGGTCTGTAGCCTTCTGCATATTTTTTCCAAGAACAGTAATGACCAGAAGTAAAATTGAAGCCAATCTCATCCTTTCTGTTGTTATCCCATAGATATTCACTTCGTATTCTAATAAGGGCATCTGCGCATTGTTGCAAACCATTTTTTGGTACAGGAACTTCGAGTATGCCGATATGACCTCTTTGCCATAAGTACTCTGTATTATCGTAGTTTATGATTTTGCTGCCAAAGGCTTTGAGTTTGTAATTTCTAAGGTAAGCTTCAAAACTGCCTTTTGGGTATTCAACACGCTTATAACCTTCAGGTATGTTGACTCTGGATTTTATAGTCAAGCTATCTTTGTTGATTAAACTTGGAGTTTCAATTACAGCTTTTACCGTGTCGTAAGCTTTTTCTACAGGTTTAAATTGAAAGGCAATAAAAATTAAACCGATAATAAGTAAGAGGAGTATTAGTTTCTTCATGACTGATTAACGTTATTTTTTAAAGATTTCGTATTATATTCCTACTTTTATTTAAAATGACTATGTATCCACTATCAAAACGTTTGGGCTTAATCTTTGGGCCTTTACTATTTGTAATTCTTCAGGTTTTTCAGTTTAGTCTAATTTCAGACAAAGCAGATATTGTTATTGCAGTTGCATTATGGATGATAATATGGTGGATCACAGAAGCG
>CEVA01236795.1_pt1 | contig 14249 bp, 10 predicted proteins | sample 361521 | NCBI WGS metagenome assembly CEVA01 (sample SAMEA2622823, study PRJEB7988) | marine metagenome | isolation source: saline water (ENVO:00002010), including
CAGGTTCCCAAAAGTAAAAGATATTTAATGTTGCACGAATGGAGCCTTGCTTCTTTATTGAGGAAAATTCAATATTCAATATTGGGAATAATGTCAAAAAAAATTGGATTTTCTGACCAATTTGAAATGTTAGCATGTCCCCTTTTTAAAAATAATCCTGAATCAAAAACTTACCTTCCTATAGGTTCTTCTTTTGATGCTGTTTTGAGACAAGATATAAAACCTCAAAAATTTAGGTTAGTTTTTTTTGGATTTTTTTCTAAAAGCAAGGACATAGACACCTTGTCTGAATTGTTTAATTACTCTGTGGATTTGGGTTGGGATCAGCCAGTTGTGTTTACCAACAGTAAAGATAATTTAAATTTAAAGAGCTTTCTTGCTGGATGTACAGATGTTGAATTAAGACAAAATTGTTCTATTGAGGAGATAGCAGGTGAAATAAAATGGGGAGATATTGGAATTTTGCCTTTTGCAGACGGTACGTCACCAAGAAGAACAACGTTATTGTCATTGCTAAAGATGGGTATCCCAGTGCTTTCACCACCTCCATACAAGCCACCTTTTAAAAAAAATGACTTTCCTGATTGGAATCATGATGAAATGCTTCATAACGTAAAAAAAAATTACATTAGCTGGACAAAAAAACAAAATAAAATAGTTAAAGTCTTTAGCTGGGAAAATGTACTAAAAGAATATTTTAATTGGTATGAAATCTGATTTTTCGATATCTCATCCATGGCTTGGCGACCATGCGGGCAGCGAGAGGGTTTTCCTAGAGCTTTTGAAAATTTTTCCAAAATCAGATTTATATTGCTTGTGGGCCGATCAGAAAAAATGGAAATCCTTATTAGAGGATGAAAATTTTTATTTTAGTTATTTGAATAATATTCCCACTATGAAAAAAAACTACAGAAAGTTAATTCCAATGCTTGGAAAGCACGCGGTAGAGCAATTGCCAACAGTTACATCCAAGGTTCATATTTCAAATTGCCATGGATTTATTAAAGGGATCAACGTCTCAGAAGAAACTTACCATTATTGTTATTGCTACAGCCCTATACGTTGGATTAGCGATCAAAAGAGTGTTTACAGAGATTCTTTAAGTGGCGCTGCAGCAATGTTTTTTGATTACATACATCCAAGAATTAAAAAATGGGAGTTTGAAAAATCAAAACAAGTCGACCAATTTATAGCAATTTCTAAATTTGTTTCAAGAAGGATTAAAAAGTATTTAAAAAGGGATTCAAAAGTTATTTACCCACCAGTCGACACAAGGTTTTTCAAACCAGCAAAAGCCAAGAAGAGAGATGGTTATCTTCTTGTTAGTAGATTTGTACCGTATAAGCGAATAAACACAGCTATAGACGCTTTTGTTAGGAACAAAAAAAATATAACCATAGTTGGAAGTGGAAAAATCGATTATCCTAATGTTCAAAAATACAGCAATATTAATTTTTTGGCTAATTTAAGTGATGAGAAGTTAAGGCATCTTTATAGAAGCTCTAAAGCTTTGATTTTTACTTCTGTAGAGGATTTCGGACTCGTGCCCGTTGAGGCAATGGCATGTGGTACGCCTGTTGTTGCTTTAGGGCAAGGCGGAGCTCTTGAAACCATCAAGAATGACGAAAGTGGTATTTTTTACGAGAATGACGATCATCATTCTTTAAATGATGCTATTGAGAGGTTTGAAGATTTGAAAATATCTCCAGATGCCTGCAGGGATCAAGCTTTGAAATTCAGCTCAGATAGATTTGCAGAGAATATAAAATCAACCATAAAGGTAGCAGGATAGCGTTTATGAAGAGAGAGCTTTTAAAAATATTTCATGCATTGCTTGATTATTTTTTGCTTTTTAAGCTTTGGGATTTGTTGGTTTTAAGTCGCTATAACCCTTTTTCGGACACTGTATATGTTCGTTTGGATGAAACAATCCCCTTAAGTGGGATGATTGTGCCTTTGATTTGTATTTTTTTAAAATCATACAAAAAAGCTTATTTTCCAATTAAAAAGCATTTAAGGCCATTCTCATCCTGGAGCCTGGCCTTTCCTTCTGTAACCATTTCCCTCTGCGTGTTGTTTTTCCTGAGGGGCTTTTTTGTTTTTTCATTTCCATCCAATGAGTTTGAATCTTTTTTTGATTCCATGTTTTTGACTCCGTTTGCCCCAGCGGGTCGTTTTTTAAGTTGGTGGTTTTTTGCGATAGTGGTTTTGCAATTGAATCATGATTTACTGTCTTGGGTTTATCGCAGGATCATTGCTTCTAGAGGCATCAAAACAGAAGTGTGGTGGTTTGGCAATGATCAAGATTTTGCACTTATTGATAATATTTTTAATATTAGGTATATTCAGGTAAAAGTTAGAAAGATTGCCATTAATGCTGAAAATATTAAAAAAATAGAGATGATGAAAGAAGGCAAGCTTGTTTATATGGGGATTGTTGAGGAGACAATCAGCCAGGAAAATTTAAGGTTGATTAAATATGCTGGATATCGTTGGGATATCCCAATAAAAACACTCCCTAGACTGGAGGGTTATGGCTTTATATCAGTTGATGAAATAGGCCTTCCTTTGATCGGGGACCATTTTTCACTTGTTGGTTTACCGGCAAGAATATCAAAAAGATTTTTTGATTTTTCCATAGGTTTGTTTTTGTTTATGTTATTCTTGCCAATCATGTTAATTACCGCTGTTTTAATTTTGGTGATAGATAGACACAATCCCTTTTTTATGCATGCAAGATTAGGAAGGTCTGGAAGAAAATTTAATCTTTTTAAATTCAGAACAATGCAAAATTTAACATTAGAGCAGGTTTTCCAAGATAGTCCTCATTTAAAGGATGAATTTGACAAAAATCATAAAATAGCAAAAGATCCCAGAATTACTAAACTCGGTTCTTTTTTGAGAAAAACGAGTCTAGACGAGCTTCCGCAATTTTTAAATGTTGTCTTGGGCGATATGAGTCTTGTTGGACCTAGGCCGGTTGTAAATGAAGAGCTGCAAAGATATGGAGATTGGCAGGATTTATTGCTTTCAGCTAAACCTGGAATTACTGGTTTATGGCAAGTTTCAGGAAGAAGCAATTTATCTTATGATGCAAGGGTGAGACTGGATACATGGTACGTCCAAAATTGGTCACCTTGGCAAGATATAAAAATTTTAATATTGACACTTCCTGCTGTTGTAAATAGAAAAGGAGCTGTGTAAAATATACAAATTGGACTCATGACAATTCAGAAAGAAGTTGATTCACTATTGCAAAGCTTGCAAAATGTTGTTTTTGGAAAAAAAAATGAGATAGAGCTTATTGTTACTGTTTTATTTGCTGAAGGGCACGTTTTAATTGAAGATGTTCCGGGAACAGGCAAAACGGTTTTGGCAAAAGCGATCTCAAAAACATTTGGTTTAGATTTTAAAAGGATTCAAATGACCCCTGACCTGCTGCCTAGTGATTTAACTGGTTCAACAGTTATGAAAACAGATAGAAGTGGTTTTGAATTTTCCAAAGGTCCACTTTTTTCCAGTATCGTTTTGGCTGATGAGATAAATAGAGCATCTCCAAAAACTTTATCTGCAATGCTGGAATCAATGGAGGAAAGACAAATAACTGTTGATGGCATCACGAGAGATTTGCCAGATCCTTTTTTGGTAATTGCAACTCAGAATCCAGTTGAGCATGAAGGAGTGTTTCAGCTTCCATGTGCTCAATTGGATAGGTTTGCTGCCAGGGTTACATTAGGCTACGCTGACAAGAAGAGTGAAATTGAAATATTAAATTCACAAAATGATAAACATCCATTAAATGACTTGAAGGTTTGTTTTGATGTTTCTAAAGTTAAGCAATGTATAGATGCAGCAAGAAAAGTTCATATTAGTGATTTGGTTCAAAGTTATATTGTTGATTTAGTTAGACTGACCAGAGAAAACAATTCGCTAATAGGGGTAAGCACTAGGGGTGCTATTGTTTTGTCAAGAGTGGCAAGGTCTAGAGCCTGGGTGAAAGGAAGGGATTACGTTTTACCAGACGATGTAAAAGAGTTAGCAATTCCAGTTCTTGCTCACAGAATGATGGATGACGGTGGTTCTTTAAGCAGAAGTCAAGACAAGATAAAAGAAATACTTCAAAGCATACCGGCTCCTATAGCATAATGCTAAATTCAAAACCGGGGTTTACTCCACAAGGTTTGACGGTTGTCTTTCTTGCGTTTATTTTGTATCAGTTTGGACATAATGTTTTGGGAATTAAAGGTTTAGAAATTATTTCTTTTATCTTGGTTTCTCTGGTCGTCTCGGGTTTTATCGAGATTAAGCGTTTGTCTGACCCACAAGGTTTCAAGGTTGTATTCCCAAAAGAAATTTTCGCTTATGAGGAAAGCAAAATTCGATATTCTTTAGAGAAGCTTGGCAGTGCAGCTTGGAATGGATTAAGTATTTATTGCAAAGATAAAGAAAATAAAAAAATTAAAGTTTCAGTTAACCCTGGCACTGATGAAAGCATCAAAGAAGGCGTTTTAGGCGTTTTCAAAAGAAAAAAAAGAGGTGTAACTGATTCTTTAAATGTAAATTTAATTTGGAAAGATTGTTTTGGATTGGTGAGCAGAAATTTAAAAATTAACCAATCTGAAAAAATAATTATTTATCCTCAAAGAATACAGGTGAAGATTAATGAAAGACAACCTTTAGGTTTTGGCTTGCCTTTCCAGGTTGAGGATGGGAGCATGGTTGAAAGGGAAGGATCAAGTCAGGATTTTTTAGGTATACGCAAGTATGTTTTTGGAGACTCTTTAAAGAATATTGACAGGGTAAGTTCTGAAAAAACAGGGCAATTAATGGTTAAAAAATTCCACCATCTTGAAGGGATTGGTGCCTGGATAAGATTAAGCAACAAAGGTTGGGACTCTCATGACCATTGGGAAAACGGAATCAAAATTGCTGCTGCATGGGCATCATTTTGGGCTTCCAGAAAATATCCTGTTGGTTTTCTTTATGAGGGGGATGAAGTTGTAAGGATTATGCCTTCTGATGGAGAAAGCATTTTAAATAAGATATTTCATTCATTGGCTCTTTTGCCAAAAGATTTTTCCAACCAGGATTTCACGCCGAAAAAACATGTCGGTAACTCTTTGTTCATATTGCCTAGTGAAGTCAAAATCCCAACACAGTCTTTTGGAATTTTGACACCACAAAAAATACCAACTGGTGACAATGTTTCAATCTTTTGGAAAAAAAAATCTCAATACTGGGTTTCTGATTTATGAAATATTTTTTTGTTCAGGCTAGAGGCAGAAGGGCCGCATTGGAGCTTTTGTTAATTTTGATGATTTGCACCACTTCCGTTATCTTTTCGCAATCTTATGGCATGGGTATGGCTCTATCAAAAATATTAGTTCCTTGTGTTTTGGGATTGTTGTTTTCTAGATTTATTTCAACGCAGAAATGGACCAATATTGCCGGATGGTTTGTTGAGGTTGTTGCAGCTATTTTGTTTTACATTAAGATTTCAGAAAGTTTTAAAAATGGTGTGTCTGTTTATGATTTTCTCTCAGACATTCTGCCCTTGTTTTTGATTCTTTATACATTTAAATTAGTTAATGCCAGGGATATTAAATTTTTTTCATTGATACCTTTTAGTGTTGCTGTATTTGTTGCTGGTGTTTCACCATCGTCTCTATTTACATTTAATGCAATAATTTTATCTATTGTTATTATCGGATTAATTACAGGTTGCCCAATGTTGGTTCGCACGGATGAGGATAAAAGAATTCAAAATGAATGGTTTTTTGTATTCAAAAGGTATATTGCAAGATTGCTTTTTATAGTCTTCGGGCTTGTTGTTGTTTCTGAATCAATTGCTCCATCGAAAATTATTAGAAATTTGGGTGGAGATGTTCAAGTTGGAGTCGAGAACATAACACCTTATAGATATACAAATTTTTCTTCAGATATTGTGCCAAGAAGTTTTTATTCTGGATTTTCTCCATTTTTAAATTTAAGCAGAAAGGAGAATGTTCATTTAAGCGAAGAGCCAGCTTTAGAGGTTACTGGCCCATCAACCTATTGGAGAGGTGTGGTTTTTGATGTTTTTGCAGGGTCATCATGGGAATCTTCTAGAAGGTCAACCAGGTCTATACATTCAAACACTTCAATTAATGGTTTTAATATAAAGCCTGAAGAGTATAGGTATTTTGATTTTGAGAAAAATGATCAAAATTTAATCAAAATAAATAGATCGGTTACCTTTTTGAAAAGCCATGGGAATTTTTTGTTTACACCATGGATACCGAATCGTATCTCATTTGGGCCTATAAATAATTTTTTATCAATTTCAAATTTATATTTGAATCAATCACCTAATAGCGCTATTTTGACCCCTTTTGAAACGCAAGCAGATTTCAATTATCAAATTGAAAGCATCTTCACAGAAGGACAGCGATTGCAGACAGGCATTCTGGATACAGATTCTTTTGATTCTTCATATGGCGCAATGCTGAATCCAAATATACCAAATCCAAATTCAAATGGATTAGTAGAACCATATATCGATTACCTTTCTCTGCCTGAGATCTCGATAAGGGTTATTGAGTTGACAGAATCTATTGCTGGACAGGGAGATTCAATAGAAAAAATGGAAAGAATCGCCATTTATCTAAGAGAAAACATGCAGTACAGTCTTGAAACTGATGCTTTGCCAGTAGGTTTTGAATCAAGTGATTGGTTTTTATTTGAATCACAATCTGGATGGTGTGAAATGTTCGCTTCAGCATTAGGTGTCATGGGGAGAATTTTGAATATAAAAACAAGATTAGTTGGCGGTTACCAAGGAGGAGAAAAAATTGCAGGGAAGTCATCTTATTTGATTCGTGAAAAAGATGCTCATGTTTGGGTTGAATTTTGGTCAGAGGAGCATGGCTGGATTCCAATTGACCCAACACCTGAAAGCAATCTTGCTAATTCAAGTGAATCTCAATCAGATTCAGATGCTGGGGCGTTTAGCCAAGTCAGAAAAGCAGTCGATAATCTGGTTGAGAATATTGAATTCCTAACATGGAGCAATAGGTTAGATGCAATATGGACAAATATCAGGATTTATTTGATTGGTTTATTTTTCTTGATTTCTTTTTACGGTCTCATTCGCTTTATCAGGAAGATTGATTTTTTTTCAAAAAAAAGATTGCTTGTAAGGAAGATTCGAAAATGGATACACTTGGCTAAAAAAGATGGTGTGTCAAAAAGAAATCATGAAACCCTTAGGGAATTTGCTTTGAGATGGCATGTAAAAACAAAAAAAAGCCGGATAATAAACGAGTTAAAAGCTTTTGAGATTGCTTTATATGGGAAAAGTTCTTTTTTTTAAACTTATAATCATTAAAGCTGGAGGAATTTTATGAAAAGACTTGGAGATATATTAGTTGATGAAGGTTTAGTAACATCTGACCAACTTAAGGAGGCTCTTTCAAACCAGCAAAAAACGGGAAAGAGGCTAGGTCAAGCCATCATCGATATGGGAATTTCAACTCCAGATGAGATTCTCGATGCACTATCTCGTCAGATGGGAATTCAGAAAGTTGATTTGTATGAAGAGGAGATTGATTTAACCACTGCAAGACTTTTATCTGTTGAGAAAATACAGCAATATAGAGCCATACCAATCAAAGAGGTTGATAGCACCCTCCTTGTTGCTATGGTTGATCCTTTAAATGTTATTGCAATCGATGATATCAGGATTTCTACAGGCAAAGCGGTTAAGCCCTTGATCACCAGTGATGAATCTTACAAACATGCATTTGATGAGTATTTCGGCAAAGCGCATGAAGCAGAAAAAGCCGTAAAGGAGTTTGAAGACCAGAGACGTGCTGAGGGTTTACTTTCTGAAGAGCTAGAAAAGATGACCAAGGCTTTGGATGTTGATGATGCTCCAATCATCAAGCTTGTGGAAAGCCTGTTGACGAGTGCTGTAGAGATGGGATGCAGTGATATTCATCTTGAACCCAAAGAAACAAAGCTTCAAGTCAGATTTAGGGTTGATGGAGTCTTGCAAAAAATGATGGACATTCCAAAAACAGCTTTATCTGCTGTTGTGGCTCGTTTTAAGATTTTGGCAAACCTGGATACTTCCGAGAGAAGGAAGCCATTGGATGGAAAGATAGCAAAAGAAATCTCTGGGAAGAAGATAGACTTTCGTGTATCTACAGTTCCAACTGTCAATGGTGAAAAGGTTGTTGCTCGTGTGTTGGACAGGTCAGCATCAATGTTGACGCTTGAAGATTTGGGTTTTACCAAAAAAGAACAAGACATATGGACAGAGCTTTTAAAAAAACCACATGGTATTATTCTTCTAACTGGACCTACAGGTTCAGGAAAAACTACAACATTAAATGCTAGCCTTTCAAGGATAGCAAGTGATGATATTAACGTAACCACCATTGAGGATCCTGTTGAATATCAGATTCCTAAAATTAATCAGGTTCAAGTGAATAATAAAGTGGGTCTAACTTTCGAATCTGCTCTTAGGAGTTTTTTGCGACAAGATCCTGACGTCATGATGGTTGGTGAGATTCGTGATTTTGAGGTTGGGGAGATGGCCATACAAGCTTCTCTAACTGGTCATTTGGTGTTTTCAACACTTCACACCAATGATGCTGCTTCATCTATAACAAGATTAACCAATATGGGCATAGAGCCTTTTTTGGTTAATGCAACTTTATCTGGAGCTGTTGCTCAGAGGTTGGTTAGAAAGTTATGCGAGCATTGCAAAGAACATGAAGAAATGTCTTTGGAAGAGTTTGATCGCTTGAAGCCAATTTTGAGAAAGGTTGGGTATGACAAAGATACACCACCATTGGTTCATAACGCTCCTGGGTGTAAATTTTGTAATGGATCAGGGGCAAAAGGAAGATCAGCAATTTTTGAAATGATGGTTATGACAAACAAAATAAGAAATATGTGTTTGCAAGGGGCTAGTGAAAAAGAGATCAAAATTGAAGCGATTAATGAGGGTATGGATACATTATTTCAGTCAGGCCTTACTAGAGTCTTGGACGGACAGGTTTCCATGGATGAGCTATTTAGAGTTTGCCCTCCAGAAGAGCTTGCAATAGAAATAGGTGGAGGGTATGAGGAATCTGAAGAAACAACCAAATCTGAGAAGAAAATTCCTGAACTCGCTGAAGCTCCAAAAATGCTTGCTCCTTTTGTAAAGGAGTAAATGGGAGGTCTTTATGGCAATTAAAGAAACAATTCTTGAACTTTTAGTAAGGTTGCACGAGGAAAACGGCAGTGACCTGCATGTATCAGTAGGAGCAAAACCATCCTGTAGAGTTTTTGGAGAAATCAAGCAGTTTGAAGACTTTCCTGTTTTAACGAGTGAAGACACTAGAACCTTGGCTTATTCCATGATTCGTGAAGAGCAGAGGAAAAAATTTGAAAATGAAAAAGAATTAGATTTCGGTTATGAACAAGAGGGGCTCGGCAGGTTTAGGTGTAATTTTTTCTTCCAAAGAGAATCTGTTGCTTTTGCTATCAGGGCTTTGCCCTTAAGGATACCAACAATGGAGGAAATTCTTTTACCTGAGATTATTAAAAAGAAAATTTTTGAACCGAGAGGTTTGGTTCTTGTTACCGGACCTACTGGTTCAGGTAAAACCACCAGTTTGGCTGCTATGTTGAATCATATCAATGACGTAACCCATAAGCATATTGTCACCCTGGAGGATCCAATTGAATTTTCGCATAAGCACAAAAGTTCAATTGTGAACCAGAGGGAAATTGGGGTGGACTCTTTTTCCTTTGCCGAATCAATGAAAAGGGTTTTGAGGCAGGATCCAGACATAATTCTCGTTGGAGAAATGAGGGACTTGGAAACTATAGCAGCCGCTATAACTGCGGCTGAAACAGGGCATTTGGTTTTTGCAACCATTCACACGATTAATGCACCAATGTCAATTGACAGGATAATTGATGTTTTTCCAGCTGAGCAGCAGGAAATGGTTAGAGCGCAATTGGCTAACTGTATTCAGGTTATCATGTCTCAAACGTTGTTGAAGAGGTCTGATCGTCCTGGCCGTTTGGCTGCATTCGAAATGATGGTAGGTATTCCAGCTGTTAGGAACCTCATAAGGGAAGGGAAAATTTATCAAATACCATCAACCATGATGACACACAAGAAAGAAGGAATGCAAACAATGGATCAATGTTTAAGAGATTATTATTTTGCAAACCTCATAACACTTGAGACAGCTATGTCTAGATGTCATAATGCAAAGGAATTAAGGAATTTGATTGCCGCCAAGGAGGCAGAACTTTCCGAAGCTTCTGGTGAGGAAGCTGATTCTGACAATGAGCCAACAGCAGAATTTATACCACAATAAAGGAGAGTTGTTTCAAAAGTTGCATTTGCCCCCTACTACGTAGGGATTTGATATTTTCGTTAATTTTATGTATAATCAAAAGGCTAAGTCTCTTTCGCGCCAAGAAACATAGCTTTTAAATTATGCCTACATATTTGTTTACTGCGCGCGATACGTCCGGGAAGACGATCACCAGAAGATTAAATGCTGATACTGCTCAAACTGTTATAGATGCTCTACAGGCTGAAAATTTGACAGTAATAAGAATTAAAGAGCAAAAAGAAAATCAGTTCCTCAAGAAATTAAGAACTGCTCAACCTGTCAGCCTTAAGGTTCTGACTATATTCAGTAGGCAATTTGCTCTTCTAGTTTCAGCTGGTTTGACTTTAGCTAGGGCATTGTCAACACTCGAGGAACAAGCAGAGTTCCCACATTTTAAAGACATTCTTGTTGATTTAAGAAAGAAGATCCAAGCAGGTGAAACTTTACATAATTCAATGGGTCTGCACAAGAGAGCTTTTTCTCCATTCTTCAGATCTATGGTCAGAGCAGGAGAGATTGGTGGTGTTTTAGAGGATGTTTTAGAGAGGATGGCAACCTTTTTTGAAAAAGAATTAAAGCTCAGGCATAAAATAAAAGCTGCTATGTCCTATCCTTTATTTGTTATCATTGCTGCTTTTTTAATCACAATGGGTATCTTGTTGTTTATTGTTCCTCAATTTGCTTCTTTCTTTGAGGAGATATCAGAAGGAAAGACCCCATTGCCAGCTATGACTCAAACACTTATGGATGCTTCAGATTGGATAATAGCAAATCCATTATTGATACCTTTGCCACTGGTCGCCATTTGGTTGTTTTATTTGTTTAGAAAAACAAAATGGGGGCATATTTTGCTAGACGGTTTAATTATGAGGATACCGATTTTTGGAAAATTGTCAAGAATGGTTGGTGTTTCCAGGTTTACCAGAACATTGGGGACGCTAATACAGTCAGGTGTAACATTAATGGAATCTTTAGATGTTACCAAAACGACAGCTGATAATCATGTCATTGAAAAAACTGTTGACTATATACGAGACAGGGTTAGAGAGGGTGAAGCCATAAGTATACCAATGAGAAGAACAGGTGTTTTTCCTGCTATGGTATATAACATGGTTGCGGTTGGGGAAGAGGCAGGTAATCTTGAATCTATGTTGCATAAAGTAGCTGATTTTTATGACGAGGAAATAGATGCAACTGTAGAACAGTTGGCAAGTCTTATTGAACCGATTATGATTATGGTTATAGGTGTCATTGTTGGAGTTATAGTTGTAGCTCTTTACTTGCCTGTATTTAGTATTGTGGATTTGTTCTGATGATGATTAGTAAGTTTTTTAATTTTTTAAACCTTGAAAAAGGTAGTTCTAAATGTCTTATTCCTTCTGATTTATCAGACAGGATTAAATCTCAATTTTTAGGAGGTATTTCGATGAATCGAAACAAGGGTTTTACCCTAATCGAGTTGTTAGTTGTTATCGTTATCATCGGTATTCTTATAGCAATTGCTCTTCCTAACTTCATAAGAGTTAAAGAGAAAGCTATGGAATCCCAGGTAAAGAGTAATCTTAGAGTTATCCAAGTTGCTCTTGAAAGATACGCAACTGAACATGACGGAAAATATCCATACTGGTTGATGGGAGGAGATGCGACAGATCCAAACGCTTCGCCACTCTCTCCTTATTTCAATCAATATTGTGCAAGCAACGCTCGCTGTGGCGACGGTGATGCACTTTTGACTTTTGGATATCTTTCCATTTACCCTAAGAACCCATTTGCCGCAGGCGGCGGTGGGCACAACTTCTCAGTTCCAGGTATGACTTGGGCCTACGCAGACGGAAGCACAAACAGTGCTTTTGAGTGGGATGATGAAGCTTGGGGAAGTGGTGACTGTGCAAGCAGTCCTACTGGATCTGCTACTGGCAATGCTGGTAGTTTAGGTGGTCGACGCGTTGGTGGTCCTTCAGGGGACGCAATGTGGGAAGTAACAGAGGGAGGTTATGGATGTATAGCACCAAGCATAGCTGGTGGTCCTGGCCGATCTCGTGGTTGGAACGGACATCCTCCGCCTCCACCATTACCTGCAAACAACGGCACTGTAAATTGTGCTCAACAACTTTGTCAGACTGCGAAGATGTATCACAGACCTTTTATGGCTGGTAATTTCTATTACTACCCAATTTTCGGTGGAGAAAAAATGTACGGACAGTGGTGGATGGGTGAAGCCCCATTAGGTTACCACATTTCAGTATATGGTGCTCCAGGAAACAAAGGTCATGATGTATATGACGGATATGGAGACTTCAGAGAGAATACTTATTTCTGTGAAGGCGACTCTCCATACACCGGGGATATAGATGGAGACACAAGACTTGACTGCAAAAACAGACAGGTATCAGACATGAATAATGGTCCTGATGGTCAGTTTGATGGAGTCATTACAGTGATCTCAAGTGGTGTTGACGCAAGAGTCCCTATGGACGATGCTGATCTACCAAATATGCACGAGTAACGGAGGTAATATATATGAATAATATTAAAAATCGTGGATTTACATTAATCGAACTTTTGGTAGTTATCGTTATTATCGGTATTCTCGTAGCGATGGCTTTACCTAACTTCATTAAGGTAAAAGATAAAGCTAAGGAAGCTCAAGCAAAATCTGCTTTACGTGTAATTCAGGTTGCTTTAGAGAGATATGGTACTGACTGGAATGGTCTTTACCCTTGGTTCCTTGGTGGTGGTGACCCTTCTTACAATGTAGTAAGAATGGCACCGGGTAACTTCTACTGGTCCTACATGGACGTAGAAGGCGCGTTTGCAGACAACATCAACAACGCTACAGGTCAAACAGGTGTACAGGACAATCAACCTGATCCAGGTTTTTGTACTGACAGCTTGTTGCCAGCAGCGGGTGATGACTATGGCAGTTTGCCTGTTTGTATGGACGCTTTGATGGTTAATGGATACCTTTCACAGTACCCAGCTAACCCATTCAAGAAGTTCTCAAAACAGTCCTGTTACGGTCAAGGCCACACATGCGGCAACTATTTTAGTTGGATGGGTATGGGTGGTAACCTAATGATGGATGTTTCAAATACGCGTGGTGACTGGCCATGGGTAAGTACATGGGCAAACGAAGACACCAACTCTGATTTCAGTATTTACATGCAGAATCAGATGCCTGGACACTTCTACTATCACCCAATTTTCTTGGACACAATGTCAGCATTGAACCACAGATTCGCTTTAGGTGAACCTGGTTCAAACCCTGCGCAAATGATCGTTGGTCACGCAGTTGCTGGTTACACACTTTCACTACTTTCTGGTCTTACTAGCCCAGGTGAAGATGTAACACACATGACTCCATGTGGTTGGCAGAGTGGTAACAGTACTTATGGTACAGAATGTGATTTCTACTGGTGGAACGGCTGGGGAGGAGCTATGTGGCATCCAACTGGATACTTCAGCTTCGAACCTGATCCAAGAGCAAGTCCTGCGGCTTCTAATGGCCCAGGTGGTACTTGGGTAGTTAACGCTCTTCCTGCAGGTGACGAGAACCCAGGTGGTTCTGGTCCTGATGGAATTACTGACTTTTTGGCTACAACTTTAGCATCTGGTGTAGACGCCAGGGTTAAAAGAGGTAACTAATCTACGAAAACAACAAGAGTGGGGGGTTCGCCCCCCGCTCAAAAATTTAAAGGTTTTAGGAAAATGGATTTAAAGATTGAAATGGACGGAAGAACAAGGGCTTCGACCCTTGTACTTTCGTTATCAAAGATACGAAAGAATCTTTATATTTATAATTTTTAGGAGGTTATACATTATGAAAAGAGGTTTTACTCTTATTGAACTTTTGGTGGTTATAAC
>CEVA01025681.1_pt1 | contig 14243 bp, 8 predicted proteins | sample 361521 | NCBI WGS metagenome assembly CEVA01 (sample SAMEA2622823, study PRJEB7988) | marine metagenome | isolation source: saline water (ENVO:00002010), including
CCTCCGTGGGAGTAACGTTCGTTTCTTCCTGAAACCCCGAGTCTTCCTTTTCCGGCAAGGGAGATCGCTGCTTCCATGGCGAAACCGCCTCGTCCTTCTTTGCAGCTGAAGGCAACTTCTTCCAAGGGGAGGGTGAATTCCTTTTCTCTGCTTCGCGGCCTTTTCCTTCTTCACTCATTGTGTCTTCGCTTTCCATTTGTTTCGCAACAACCCCATGGTGATGGCTGCGTCCGCGAATTCCGCGCCACGATCGATTTGAGAGCCCACCCTCGATTCCGCCTGCATAGGGTCATCCACCACCACTATCCCGTTGATCGCGGGAGCGCCATGAGCTTGGGCAAGGCTTTGCAAACCAAAGGAAGCGCTTTCACCGACTAGCTTGTGATGGGAGGTGTCTCCCTTGATCACCACCCCTAGACCCACCAGGCAATCGAAGGCGTCGCCGTCGCTCAACAAAGACAACCCAGCAGGCACCTCATGCGATCCCGGAACACGCTCCACGACCAAGTTGTCGCTTCTTATTCCAGCATCCCGCAAGCGCTCGAGCACGGACGCCAGAAGCCTGTCGCTCAGGTTCTCGTTGTACTGCGCCGCTACCACTGCTACACGCAAGGCCGATGCATCTCCGTTTTTGGGTTTAGGCTTGTCCAGGCTCATTGTTAGCTTTTGTCAACGCAGCAGGATGCGTTTCGTGATTTCAAGTCCGTACCCCTCGAGCCCCACTACTTTTCGCCTGCTGCGAGTGAGCAAGCTGATTTTTCGAAGTCCCAGGCTGGCGAGAATTTGAGCGCCGATGCCATGGTCCCTAAAGTCCATCTTGGGTGACGGTATTTTTACCAAGCCATCCTTTTTCTTGCTTCTTTTGCCTTCGGCGTTGTTGAAGATCGGTTTCCTGGGCTGCATGTAGAGAATCACTCCGCTTCCCGCCAAGTTGATTTTTTCAAAAGAGGTTTCGATGGCTTCACGACCCTTCAATCCCTTTGCTTGGAACACCTCGCTGAGTGGGTTTGCGGTCTGTACCCTGACAAGGGTTTCCTTTCGACTCATTTTGCCAAGGGTCAATGCAAAGTGCTGCCTTCCATCGAGCACGCTCCGAAATACATGGAGGGTGAATTCGCCGTAAGCTGATGGAAAAGGGGCTTCGAGTTCCTTTTCGATCAATTGTTCCCGTTGGTGCCGATATTCGATTAGGGATGCGATGGAGATTAGCTTGAGGCCATGTTTCTTCTTGAATCGCTTCAATTCGGGCAGGCGCGCCATGGAGCCGTCGTCATTGAGGATCTCGCAAATCACTCCGCTTGGATGAAGCCCCGCCAACGATGCCAGGTCAACTGCCGCCTCGGTGTGGCCGGCGCGCTCCAATACGCCGCCTGGTCGCGCTCGCAGCGGGAAAACGTGGCCGGGTTGAACAAGTTGTTCGGAGCGGGCATTGGGATCGGCCAAAATGCGTATGGTGGTTGCCCGGTCGTAGGCGCTTATCCCAGTTGATATACCCGATGCGGCATCGACCGACACCGTGAAGTCGGTTCGATGAGCCTCCCGGTTGTTGGGAACCATGCTGTTGATACCGAGCCGGGACAATTGGTTGGACATCAACGGTACGCAGATCAAGCCGCGTCCGTGCAAAAGCATCTGGTTCAGGCTTTCCGCGGACACTTTGGAGGCGGCCATCACCAAATCGCCCTCGTTTTCCCGTGAGGCATCGTCGGTAACGATTACCATTTTACCGGAGGCGCATGCTTCAATGGCTTCCTCGACGGAATCGAAACCAGTCTGTTTCGAGTTACTCATGGGCGAAAAGAACGAATCAATGAAACGATCAAAAATACAGGCTGTTTGCTTTTGCTGCAATGATTTTCGGGTCTTTCCTCTTGCCTCGATCGCGCGGAAGGACGAATTTCATCCATCCGATGATTACCCGAATCATTTTTTTATTTCTGGGTCTGTCCCTCGCTTGGCTGCCCCTGCAAGGAGACGACGAGCCCCGCCCCTACGTTCGCTTGGAAGTAACCAAGGACGGCGCTCGTTCTCTTCAAACCGCATGGCGTCGCATGGAACCCGCCGATGATTCCGAAAACCCCGTCGTCTGGCTGATCAGCGTCTGCCATGTCGGAGAGAAGGCTTATTTCACAAGAGCGCAACGTAAGCTGGATGCCGCGGAACTCGTCCTGTTCGAAGGCATAGGTTTCGATGGTAACGTCACGGCCAAGACGGCTGAATCGGGTGTGTCCTCCCTGCAGACCACTCTCGCCCAAACCCTTGGTCTTGTCTTTCAGCTGGATGCCATCGACTACGACCGCGACCATTTTCAAAACAGCGATCTTGGCGTAGCCGAGCTACAGGCCGAATTGACGGGTTCTCCCACGCCTGCCAAGCCAGTCGATCAAGCCAGCGACCCTAAATTGCGCGCTTTCCTCAAGATTCTGGAAGGGGATTCATTGGGGCTTTCCCTTGTCCAAGGTATTTTAAAGCTCTTTCAGGGAAATCCACAGTTTCGAGCTATGGCTCGCTTGGTCATTATCGAGACCATCAGTGCGTCCGAGGGAGACGTGTCCAAGCTGGCGGGAGCTGCTTCACCGGGCATGCGTCGTTTGTTCAAGACCTTGATCGATCAAAGAAATGCCGTCGTGGTTCGCGATCTCAGAAAAATCCTTCGCTCCAAGGAGCCTCCTTCCAGCATCGCCATCTTCTATGGAGCCGGGCACATGTTGGACATGGAATCGCGCCTGCGAGAAAAATTGAATTATCGCCCTGTCGGCGATACTTGGGTCACTGCCTTTTCCGTTGACCCCGGGAAGGCGGGACTCTCTTCCTTCGAGACCACCTTGATACGACGCCTGGTGCGCGCTCAGTTGGCCAAGTTGCAGCAGTCTGGTTCCGGGTCCAAGACCAAGCCGAAGTAGGACTACGACCTTTTGTCGAGTCAATCGCCGGGTTCGGCGAGCATGGTGAGGAAAGCGGCTTCGTCCAAGACCTCGACTGCGAGCGTTTCGGCCTTTGCCAACTTGGAGCCCGCTCCCGGTCCCGCCACCAGGTAACTGGTCTTCTTGCTCACGCTCGCGCTTACTTTGCCTCCCAGTGCCTCGATCCGGGCACTGGCCTCTGGTCTCGTCATCTCCACCAAGCTGCCGGTCAATACGAAAGTCTTGCCGGTCCAAGGCCGGTCGCCCACTGCTTGGGTTCGCTCTTCCACTCGCAAACCATGGCTTTCCAGTCTTGCGATCAACTCGCGATTTTTCTCTTCCTTGAAAAAACCCTGGATACTTTCCGCCATGATCGAGCCGATTCCCTCGATCGAGACCAAGGATTCTTCATCGGCTTTGGCGATCATGTCCAGTGAGCCCAATTCGCGAGCCAAGTCCTTGGCCGCTGCCGCTCCAACGTGCTTGATGCCTAGTCCGTTGATCAGCCTCCATAATGCTTGGCTTTTACTGGACTCGAGCGCCACGATGAGGTTTTTCGCGGACTTCTCGGCAAATCCTTCCAGGTCGAGTAGGTCGTCCGCGGTCAAGGCATAGAGTTCACCCACGTCCCGGGCTTTGCCGGCCTCGACCAATTGGGCTACCACCGCCTCCCCGAGATTCTCGACGTCCATGCATCCGCGCGAGGCGAAATGCTCGATGCGTCCACGAACCTGGGCTGGACAACTGGAAGCAGGGCATCGCCAAGCGGCTTCTCCCTCGGTTCGGCTGAGCTGGGTATGGCATTCGGGACAATTCTCGGGGAAAAGGTAAGGATGGGTCCCTTCCGGTCTTTTTTCTGGGAGGTATCGAATCACTTGAGGAATGATCTCACCGGCTTTCTCGACGATCACCGCATCGCCCACTCGAAGGTCCTTCCGAATGATCTCGTCCGCATTGTGCAAGGTGGCGCGAGAAACCGTGGTGCCAGCGACCACGACGGGTTCCAAATGAGCCACCGGGGTGACGGCGCCGGTGCGCCCCACTTGTGTCTCGATGCCCAGTAGCACGGTTTCGCATTGCTCGGTTTCGAATTTGTAGGCGATGGCCCAACGCGGGGCCTTGGCCGTGGCGCCCGCTTCTCGCTGTCCCATTATGGAGTCCAGTTTCACCACCGCTCCATCCGTCGGATAAGCAAAGCCTTCGCGTAGTTCATCCAGTTCCTTGATGGCATTCCACGCTTCGTCCGCATTACGCGAGCCCCAGGATTTCTCAACCGTCGGTAGTTGCCATTCGACTATGGCGGCGTGGAATTCGCTTTGTCTTTCGAAAAGGTGTTCGGGCTCGCATGCTCCCAACCCGTAAAGCACGAGTTCGAGCTTCCGTTGTCGGGCTTCCTTCGGGTCCAGCAACTTTACCGTGCCGGCTGCAAGGTTACGTGGATTGGCGTAGAGGGGGGCGCCTGCCTTTTCCCTCTCTTCGTTGATGCGTAGGAATTCCCCGTGGGTCATGTAAATCTCACCCCTTATCTCGATGACCTCGGGAATCCGGCTTCCCTCCAGTTGGCGGGGCAATTCCGAGATATGAAGAACGTTTTGCGTCACCACGTCACCTTCCGCGCCATTACCTCTGGTCACTGCTCGTTCCAGTTTGCCTTGGACGTAAGTCAAGCTGATCGCCACCCCGTCGATTTTCGGTTCCACTACGTAGGGCAAGGCGTCGGCTTCGAAGATCTTGCGCAGTCTTTGGTCGAACTCGAAGAACTCGGACTTGTCGTAGGTGTTGTCCAGACTCAGCATGGGACTCAAGTGGCGATGGCTGGCAAAGGAGTCGAGACGGTCGTCGCCTACGGTCAGAGTAGGGGAGGGCGATGCATCGGCGAACAGGTCTAACTCTCCCTGGCCTTTTTCCAACTCCGCCAGCTCCGCCTTCAGGCGGTCGTATTCACGATCCGAGATTAGAGGGGAGCTATCTCTGTAATACAATTCATCGTGTCGCCTGATCTCGGCTCGCAATTGCTGGACTCGTTTTACCTCCATGCTCACTTTTCTGCGTTTGTCTTCAGAGGGAGTTCACGGCCGCTTCCATGCGGTCCAGCCCTTCCTCGAGCAAACTGCGAGTGCAACCCAAGTTCAGGCGTAGATAACCGGGCGTGCCGAAGTCGCTTCCATCGGAAAGCCCCACCCCGTGTTTCTCGAAGAAACGGCAGGGGTTTTCCACCTCCAGTTTGCGGGCGTCTATCCAAGTAAGGTAGGTGGCGGCATTGCGAAAGGCTTGCAACCCAGGCATTTCATTCAACCTTTCATAGGCGAGCTCACGGTTGCTTCTCAGGTAGTTCATGAGACGTTTGCGCCAAGGCTCCCCATGAAGATAGACGACCTCGGCCAAGGTCAGTCCCATGGCTGGAGGATCAGGCACGATGCCGGCTCGAGCTTTCTTGTATCTTGCCCGTAGCTCGGAATTGGAAATGATGGCGAAGGAGCACCCGAAGCCGGGTAGGTTGAACGTCTTGCTAGGAGCCATCAGGGTGATGGTTCGATCGGCGATTTCCGGGTGGATGGAGGCAAGTGGGTAATGCTTGGAGTCCTCGTCCAATATCATTTCACAATGGATTTCATCGGAACAAACTAGAATGTCGTGCCTCAGACAGAAATCAGCCAATCGTTGCAACTCTTCACGCGTGAAGACGGTGCCCACGGGATTGTGTGGATGACAAAAAAGTAAAGTTTTGCAACGCGCCGTGACCGCTTCCTCCAAGGCGTCGAAGTCCAGGGTCCAACGTTCTCCATCCAAGATCAGCGGCACTTTGACAAGTTTTTGCTCGAAATTGGCCGGGGCCGTCAGAAAGGGAGGATAAACGGGCACGGCGGAAAGTACCTCGTCGCCTGGTTGGCCGTGGGTTCGCAAGGCGAGATTGAAGGCGCATACCATGCCCGGCAACCACACGATCCAGCTAGGTTCAATCGTCCAGTCGTAACGTTCCTGCATGCGCTGGATTACGGTATCCACGAGTTTGGGCGATGGTTTGCCGTAGCCGAAGTTCCCGAATGCGCCGGCTTGCTTGACCGCCTCAATCACTTCGGGAGGAGAGCGGAAATCCATGTCAGCCACCCAAAAGGGCAAGACGTAGGGGTCTTGGTATTTGTCCCATTTCAAGCTATGGGTGCCTCGTCTTTCCGGGACGTGATCGAAGAAGGGATCGTGCCCTTCCTCGCTTTTGTAATTAGCCTCCGTTGTCATCTTGTTGTCCTTTGTGACCAAGAAGATTCGTAACGCAATAACGTTCGGTTTCCCCTTTTCCCATCCATTATATATAAAAAGAGTCGGCTGAAAAGCCGACTCTTTTCAAAAGCCTTGAACCCAAGGGCTATTGCCAAGAATAAAGGTAACGCAACCCGAAGTAATTTACGTCGGCGTCGTTGGAGTGCCGAAATTCAAATCCGGCTCCGTGGATATCGCCGAACCAATACAGTAAAGAGAGTTCCCATTCGGAGTCATTGTTGCCGAAATCGGACAGCAACCCGTAAAAGTTGAGACCAAGAGATGCGGAAAAACTGCTGCTGAAAAGGAATTCCGAACCGAGGCCTATTTTCCAGTTCAGGTCGTTTTGTCCCAGTATGAGGTTCCTCGAGTCGTTGGAGTAGCCACCGCCAATGCTGGCGTAGGGTCGAAACATGCCTCCAGCGTGCACCAAATCATCGTAATGGTAGATATAGTCCAATTCGAGCCACCAAGCGGTGTCGTCGCCAAACACTTTATGATCCACGTTCATCCAAGCCAATCCTACTCGAAAGTCCGTTGATTCGGTCAAGGGGTTGGCTAATTCCACGTCCAAAATATCGATGTCGGCGGATGCAGCATCTCCTGCAAAATACGAGAAGCCCAAAAAGTATTCACCAAGCTTGCTCTTGTTGGCGTAAGCACTGCTGGCAAATGCCATCATTCCCACGGCGAATAGTGCGATAAGAGTACGTTTCATCATGGCTCGATAGAATTTCTATTTGGAGGACAAGTCAACCATGTAAATCGTTACCTTGGAATCACTCATGCATCGACTTCGGCTTCGTAGTCGATCGAGTCCAAGCCGAATCCAAACAGTTTCAGGAATTCCGCTTGGTAGCCCGCGAAGTCGGTCAAGTCATACAGGTTCTCGGTCGTGACCTGCGGCCAGACGTTCTTTATTTTTTCCTGTATGGCGGGCTCCATTTCCCAGTCATCCACACGCAGTCGCCCTTCCTCGTCGACCGGGATTTCACCATCTACGTACAAGCGGTCGCGGAAGAGGCGAACGATTTGCTCGATGCATCCTTCATGAGATCCTGCTTCCTTCATCAGCTTGAAAAGTATCGAGACGTAAAGTGGTACCACGGGAATGGCCGAGCTTGCTTGCGTGACCACTGCCTTGTTCACCGCGACGTAGGCCGAGCCTCCACATGCGTCGGCTAACTTGGCCGACAAGTCGGATGAAGTTTGTTCCAAGTGCTTCTTGGCTTCGCCGATGGTACCGTTGCGGTAAATGGGTTGCGTGACTTGCGGCCCTACGTAGGAGTAGGCCACGGTCTTTGCTCCCTCGGCCAAGAGGCCGGCATCGAGCAGGGCGTCGGTCCATAATGTCCAGTCTTCTCCCCCCATGACTTTCTGGGTATGCAGAATATCGTCGTCGGTGGCTGGATTGATGGTGACCTCCTCGACGGCCGCCTTGTCCGTGTTCAAGTTCTTGTTCACGTAGACTCCACCGATGGGCTTGAGGCACGCCTTGTAGGTTTCGCCGTCGGTCGGGTCGGTTCTTCTGGGCGAGGCCAAGCTATAGATGAAGAGGTCGACGGGGCCGATTTCCTCCTTCAACAAGCGAATGGCTTCGGCCTTTATCTCGTTCGAGAAAGCGTCTCCGTTCAGGTCGATCGCCTTTACTCCACTTTCTTGAGCCACCTTGCCGAAGGCCTTCGAATTATACCATCCGGCAGTACCGGTTCTTTCATCCGCTCCCGGGCGTTCGAAGTAGACGCCCAAGGTATCCGCTCCGCAACCGAAGGCCGCGGTGATGCGGGAAGAAAGGCCGTAACCGGTCGACGAGCCGACCACCAGCACCTTTTTTGGGCCGCCTTCAATGGCATGCTCCTTGGCGTAAGCGGCTTGCTCCCGCACGTTGGCTTCGCACCCGGTCGGGTGCGACGTTATGCAGACGAAACCTCTAATTCTTGGTTTAACGATCATGGTATGGGCAAAAGCGATCTACGTTTTGTAGGGGAATCTTTTTCCCGAAGCTTCTACAAGGCGCAAGCCTTAACGCGCTTCGAATGAATCCTAGGTGTCCAAGGATACTTAGTATATGAGCTGTTTTTCCAGCTTTTGGGAGCGGGAGTTGTAGAAAGATCTTTTGTTCCCATGCTTCCCGAGGAAGTAAAGCCAAGTATCGTCGCGGTGCTGGTACAAATAGGGATATACTCGAACCTTGGTCCAAAGCCAGCCTTGCTCTGGTTGCCAAAGCCAGAGACCGTTTTCGCCGTCATCGGCGGGGTACAGCCACCCTAGTTCTTCATGGTAAAGCCATCCTCGCGGAGTGGGATAAAGCTTGCCCAGCCAGCCTGCATCGACCCAGCCACCTACGAGCGAAGGCGCGTCCGCGAAGAGGTCGTTGGCTCGCTTGACGGAATTGTTTCCTGGGATGATCACCCGGCTCGATCCGAATACGATGGCTTCGGAGCTGATGGCGTAGGGGCGAAGGTAGGTTCTTTTGCCTGCAACCAATCCCGTGACCTCGACTGTGAATTCAGTACCTTGTAAAGACGCCTGCAGACGCCGCGTACCGTTTTGATCGGGCAGGGGATTGCGGTGATTGCTTACGAGGATGCCGCGTTCCGTGACTGGAGCCAAGGCGTGAGCTTGCGTGCGGGCCGTGGCGAAATAGGTGCCGTTGTTCTCGGAGATTTGCAGGGAACCGATCTGGGGTTCCTGGACGTTCAGTACGCTTATGGTAAAGTTTGCTTCGTGAGACAAGCCGCCGGAGTCGGTCGCCTTGATCGTGACTTGGCGATGGTTGCCCTGCTCGAAATCGATAGGTTTCATGGTGATTAAGCGTCCGAGTGAATCGACCTGGAAGGGGAGGCTAGCATTTTGCTCGGAACCCAAGATTTCGAGTTGGTAGGTGCCGCTGCCTTCTGGATCGTCGGGGTCACTGACCCGCAACTGTCCCACCACGCTGCCAGCCGGCCGGTTCTCGGATAATTGGTTGCCTTCCAGAATGATTGCGGTGGGCGGCAGGTTGGGCACGGCGTCATGGTCCCGCGGATCGGTGCCTTTGGCGAGCTCCTCGGCATCGGGAACCCCGTCGCCGTCATCGTCGTGGTCATGCGCGTCCTCTATGCCGTCGCCGTCGAGGTCTTCGACGACGTTCGTGACGTAGACGTCGAATGCTTTCTCTATGCTGACGTTATGTTCGTCGCTTGCTTTCGCCCGAATGCTCAGGTGGCTGGCGATGGCTTCGAAGTCGAAGGTGGCATCTGTCCTAAGCGAGCCGTTGGCGTCGAGCTGGAAGAGGTGGTTGTGTTGCGAACCATTGCCATCGGCGAGAGTGAAGACATGGGCGGCATTGGCATCTGGATCGACCGCATGAAGTTTGCCCACGAAAGAGCCAGCGGGACGGTTTTCCTTTATGCCGTTGGATACGAGGTAAAGCTGGCTCGGTGGCCGGTTGAACCTGGAGGCGGGGTTGCGGGGATCGGAGCCGTGGGCAATTTCGTCGGCATCGGACAATCCATCGCCGTCGTCGTCAGGATCATGGGCGTCCTCGGTGCCGTCGCCATCAAGGTCTTCCATTACGTTGGTCACGGCGATGGAGAGGTTGCGGGTGGCGGAGGCATGTCCGTCGGATGCAGTGATGATTACTTGGTAGATACCGTCCCCGTTGGCGTCATCTGGGTTTTCGTGATCCGCGGGTTGCTTCAAGCTGAGTTCGCCGGTCGCGGCATTGATGATGAACTTGTCCGCGTCGGGGCCACTCAGGGAATAGCTCAGGATGGCGTTGCCGTCGGTGTCGCCGGCGAGAACGAAGAGGGAGGACGCGTTGTTCTCGGCCATGGCCAAGGTAGCGTTGGCTGTGCCAAAAGAAGGTGGGGCATTGGCCACGGATTGGTTGTTCCGCGGATCGGAGCCATAGCTGATTTCTGCGGCGTCGGAGAAGCCGTCGCCATCGTCGTCTTCATCATAGGCATCCTCTATGCCGTCGCCGTCCAAGTCTTCCACCACGTTGGTGACTGAAATCAGGAAGCTTTTTTCCATGCTTGCGTTCAATTCGTCAGTGGCGCGGACTCGGATCGACAGCTGGGTTGCGTTTTGATCGACAAGGTATTCGTAGTCAAGCGGGGCTGCTGTTCGCAGCGTGCCGTTGAGGTCCAGAGAGAAATTTCCGTTGTGGGTCGATCCGGTGCCTTGGGCTAAGGCGTAGGAGTGGGTGGAGTTGCTGTCTTGGTCGGTGGTGGAGAAATGTCCAACGATGCTTCCCACGGATGCGTTTTCCTGGGTGTTGTTGTTGTCCAGATGGATGTCGCTAGGCGCATAATTGGCGAGGGAGTTGGCGTCGAGAGGATCGGAGCCGCGCGACAATTCTAGGAAGTCGGAGAACCCGTCGCCGTCGGAGTCGGCGGACTGCTGGTTCGTGCCGAGGGCGATTTCCTGTGCATTGGTGAGCCCATCGCCGTCGTCGTCGGCATTCGGGTAAAAAGCGGAGAATACGAAGGCTTTGCCGAGCCGGCGTCGGGAAACCCCGCCTTGGTCAACGTCGTCGCGTATTTGGGCGCTTAATCCGAAGCGAAGTTCTTCGTCCACGGTGAATCCGTCATTATCGGGGTCGTCGGAGCCATCATTTGAAAGGTGGCCGAACTCGTGCATTTCATAGCCGTCGGAAATGCCATCGTTGTCGGAGTCGAGGCTTTCCTCGATATACTTGGCAACGATGGTCTTGTCTTGGTCCATGGTTTCGACGACTTGGCTGAGGCCGATTCCCTTGGTGTCCTGTCGGCGTACTCCATTTACCTCCCAATGGGAGAAAACATAACCGTTGGTGAGTCCGTTCAGGTTGGTCGAATTATAGGTGGAGTTGACGTCTAGGTAACTGCTGGAGTCCGATACGATACCGGGCGGGTCGCTTTGGATGGTCAGCTTTCTGGCCCCGCCCAAGTTGATGAAGGTCTTTCGGTATCGCCTGCGGGAAACACCTCCCTCGCTCAATTCGTCCCGGATCCTGGGCGGTGTGCCGTACCGGAGTTCCTCCGCCATGGTGAAGCCGTCGCCGTCGCCGTCTTCCTGCAAGTTGGCGTCGAGGTTGCCGAAGAGAGACCATTCCTTCCAGTCGGGCAAACCATCGGCGTCGGTGTCCTCTTCCTCGGGGAAGTACTTGGCCACCAAGGTGATGTCCTCGGTCATCGTCACGGTGACTTGGCTGAGAGCCACCCCGGTGCTGTCGGCTATACGTTGCCCGTTTTGCTGCCAGTAGGCAAAGCGATGGCCGTCCACTGAGCCCGAGAGGTTTGCAGTCACTTGTGTGGTGTTGTTTTCCAGATGGGTCACGGTGCTGCCCAGCAAGCCGGCGGGGGCGCTGCGTTCGATTAGTTTCTTGGCTCCGCCCAAATTGATGAAGATTTTCTGGGATCTTCTGCGGGAAACGCCTCCTTCGCTTAAGACGTCCTTGACTGTGGGGGGCGTGTCAAAGCGGAATTCTTCTTCCATGGTCAAGCCGTCGGCGTCGGGGTCGGCCGTTGCATTGGAGCCGAGGTGTCCCAAGTGGCGGCCCTCGTACCAGTCGGGCAAGCCGTCCGTGTCGGCATCGAGGTCATTCTCGAGGTAGTGGGCGATGGCTACTACGTTCTCCGTAATGGTGAAGGTGACCGGATTTTTGGCTATGCCTCCGGGGTCGGCTTGCCTTTGGCCGTTCAAGCTCCAGTGCGAAAACACTCGGCTGCCACTGGTTGCCGGCGCGGTTAGGGTGGTGACGGAGGCATTTATGTCCTTGTTGACCGTTTGGGAGCTTACGATCCCCAAAGGCTCCGATTTCCTTTCGTAGGTGACTGTTGCCGCAGCGGAAATAGCAAGCAACGGAAAGACCGAAGCCCAGGCTCCTGCCCACCCCGGACCCCGGGTGTTGGAAAGTCGGCCTGTTGGCAACGGTTTCATGTGCGAATAAGAAAGGTCTCGTGCTCGGACGCTTGGCTATTGCGAAACGGGAACGACCCAGAAACCGCTAGTGGCTCCCGTGTCGAAGCCATGCTCGTTGACCTTCACCGGTCGCTCGTCAGGACCAACTTGGAAACTGGGAGTGAACTGGTTGATTATTCCCGGCGTGCTGGCCTCCTTGGCTCGCGTTACTTCCGCGGCGGACGCTTCCCTCAGGTTCATGCGGTTCAGGAGGTATGCCTTGCCCGCCGTCGTGCTGGCGCTTCCGCTGGCGTAGGGTGTCGGGGCATAGGCCAGGTCCCATTTCTCGGCCAAGTATTTGGATAAGTTCGTTCGGTTTTCCGCTGATATGACGGCATCGAATGCAAAGACTTCCGCGACGTGACCATTCAGGGTATTTGATGTTTGGTGGCCCGATGCCCCCAGATGAAGAGTGCCTGGTGTGCCGAGTCTCGTGGAGTCGGTTGTGTAGTCGAAGCCATCTATCCAGAAGGTGGACTCGGAACCGGAGTTGCTGGCGATGGCGAGGTAATAACGATTGGCCACTTGGGGCACTCCGGTGGAAATCCAGCTGCCTGCCGAATAGTACTTCACTCTTCCTTGGTAAGGTCCGATCAGCCAGTTGCTCGAGCCTTGCAGGGCGCGGCGAGATCCCGAACTGGATGCCGAGTTGAATACCACGGCTACGGTGAAGGGGCTGCTCAAGTTCAGACTGGTGGCGAGACCATCGTTGCTGTTGTCGAAAAACACGGAGGGTTTTCCATTGCGAGAGTTTGCCTTGTGGACGGGATATTTCGCCTCGTTGCTTTGGGTCGCGTTGTGATCTCCGCCCGCTTTGTCCACCCAAATGGAAACGGGCGTGTCCTGAACAAGGGAGTCGGCTTGCCCGTTCCCGTCGAGGTCGGTGGCGTCGAGCCAGAGCTTGAGGTTGGGAAGCGATGCGGGGGCAAAGGTTTGAGCCCCTGCGGTCTCCGGTTGATGTACTATGCCGTTGGAGAAGGCCACTTCACTGTCGCCCGAAGCTACCAACCAGTACCATAGGTCGAGCAGATCGCTTTCCGTTATGGGCGATCGACTGATCTGCAGGGTGGAGGCGTTGTTGTCGGATGCAGGCAGCGTGAGGAAATGAAGGTTGAGCAAGTTGCGGTCGTCCTTGGCGAGGATTTCCATCGCCATCTCACCATAGCCTACCTTCCAGTCGGCCTCTGCGTTCCAAGTGACAGTGTGGGTTTGTCCTGTCGATACGTTGTCGTCCAATTGGCCTGTTACGCTTCCCACAAAGGTTTCCGGTACAATTACTTTGTGAAGGTCATTTCCTCCGTCCACGAAGCCCAGTAGCGCCGCCGACACCTGAGGGCTGTCGGCGTCATGGATGCGGTAGGTTACGCTTACGTGGTTGGTTCCCTGAGGTTGGGTCACCGAGATGACCTCGGGAAGAGGCATTTCCTTAGCCGTTTTGGGGCGCAACACGCGATAGGTGTTCTGCCAACGTCTTAGCTTGGTTATCTCGTGAAATACGAAGAAGCCACCTTTGGGGTGAGCGGCCATGGGCGCATGCGAGAAGCCATTTACTAAAATGTTCTTGAGCCAAGTTCCATCCATTTCGCGGACTTGGAACTGACTTGTGTTGTGCCCGCTGAGCAGGACGAGCCCGTCCGGGGTCAGCTTGATACGGCTCGGCTTGAAGCTGGTCGACCATTTTCGCAGGAATGCGCCGTTACGGTCGAATATTTGTATGCGGTTGTTGGTGTAGTCGGTGACCAGCAGTTCGCCTTCCGCGTTGAGGGCGAGTTGGCAAGGTTCGCGGAACTTACCCTCACCGGTTCCATACGAACCCCATTTGCGAAGAAAGGTGCCGTTCAGGTCGAACACCTGTATGCGGTCATTGCCTAACTCCGAGACGAATACTTCGCCGTTATCACTTATTGCGATGCCCTCCGGTATGTCGAACGATCCGTCGCCAGCTCCCGGGCTCCCCCATTTACGAACGAAACTGCCGTTACGATCCAGCACCGAGACCCGGTTGTTTGCCCGCTCCACGACGTAGACCAGACCATTCGGGCCAAGGGTCATCTGCCACGGGTCTTGCACTTCACCGTCCCCGTTGCCCTTGTTGGCCAATACTTTTATCAAGGTGCCGTTTTCATCCATTTCAAGCACGCGGTCTCCGCTTGC
>CEVA01068247.1_pt1 | contig 14240 bp, 12 predicted proteins | sample 361521 | NCBI WGS metagenome assembly CEVA01 (sample SAMEA2622823, study PRJEB7988) | marine metagenome | isolation source: saline water (ENVO:00002010), including
CTAAGAAAGAAATTAGAATTATGATGCAAAATATGAAGCATCGTGGTCCTGATGATGAAGGAATATATATTGACTCAAATGTTGGCTTAGGATTTGTAAGACTTAGTATTCTAGATTTAAGTTATGCTGGACATCAGCCCATGCATAGTCATGACAATCGTTATATTATTGTATATAATGGTGAAGTATATAATTATTTAGAAATTAGGGATCAATTAAGCACTGAATTTAACTTTATCAGTGGAACTGATACCGAGGTTGTTTTAGCGGCATTTCAAAAATGGGGTAAGGATTGCGTTAATAAGTTTAATGGGATGTTTTCATTTTTAATTTTTGATAAGAGAACTAAGAATATTTTTGCTTCAAGAGATAGATTTGGTATTAAACCTTTTTATTATTATATAGATGAGGAAAGATTTATTTTTGCTTCAGAAATAAAGTCTATTTTACCATTGCTTAATCAAAAAGAAATTAATTATAATATGGTTTTTGATTATGTGGCTTATAATCGGACTGATCACACCTCAGAAACTTTTTTTAAAGGAATATTTAAATTAAATCATGGATGTAATTTAACCATTAATAATAATAAATTATCTATAAATAGGTGGTATAATATTTATGATAAAATTTCTTCAAATAGAATTCCAGTAAACTATAATCAATATTTAAATATTCTTGAGGATTCAATCAGGCTGCGACTTAGAAGTGATGTAGATGTTGGTGTTAGTTTAAGTGGTGGTATAGATTCTTCGGCAATTACAAGTATACTAATAAATAAATTTAAATTACCTGAATTAAATAGCTTTTCATCAGTCTATAATTCTAATAAATCATATGATGAATACTCATTTATTAAATTATATTCTAATCAGCTAAAGAACATGCATTATATATATCCTTCTAAGGACACTTTTTTTACAGATTATAAAGATTTTATTTATTCCCAATCTGAACCTGTAAATGATGTTGGCTCATATATTCAATATAAGGTGATGTCATTAGTTGGAAAGCATGTTAAAGTAGTTTTAGATGGACAAGGAGCAGATGAGCAATTAGGCGGTTATCATAATTTTTTTGGAAGTTATTACAAGGAATTATTATATGAGGGTAATATTTTAAAATTATTAAATGAAATTTATTTCTATATAAATAATCACTCTTCTATTGACTCATTAAAATATTTTATTTATTATTTGATTCCTGATAAAATAAAATCAATAAAGAACCCATTTACATTAGGATCTATTAATAAAGATTTTTTTTATAGTTATTCTAAGGATTCTATAATACCTCAAAATTTGTATAACCCAAAAGACTTACAGACATCATTAATTCAACATTTTGAGCATAAATTAGAGCATTTGTTAAAGTGGGATGACTTAAACTCTATGAGATTTTCAGTTGAATCTAGATTACCTTTTTTAGATTATAGACTAGTTGAGACATCAATTAATTTACCATCGAATCTAATTATTAATAAAGGAACTACAAAGTCTATATTAAGAAATTCAATTAGTGGGATAGTTCCAAATAAAATAGTAAATAGAAAAGATAAAAAGGGTTTTTCAAATCCTAGATCTGAGTGGTTTAGATCTGATATATTTAGAATATTAATAATGGATATTTTAAATTCAAATGATTTTAATAATTTAAATATATTTGACGTTAAGGATTCTAAGAGAAAATACAATTTGCATCTAAATAATAAAGGTGATTATTCAATTGATATTTGGAAATGGATAAATTTATATGAATGGAATAAACAAATTATAAACAAGTGAATATTGCATTAGTTACAAATAATAAATTACACCATAAATATTGGGCGAGTCAATTATATGCTAATAATACTGACAAAGTTAAATTAATACTTATTCCAGATGGAGAACAATCTAATTTTATTAAAAAAACTAAAGAAAAAAAACTATTATACTATGGTTATTATTACTTTTTAATAAAATTAAAAAGTATTTTATACAACTATTTTTCTAAGCAATCATTAATCAATAAAATTAGTATAGCTGAAAAGAATTATTTTCTTGAACATAAAATAAATTATGAAAGTATACCTAATGATATAATTTATAACATCAAATCAGTTAATTGTGAGTTTGCAATTAATTTGATCAAGAAAAATAAAATAGATGTTGTTTTTTTTCTTGGTGGTGATATAGCTAGGTCAAGTTTTATTAATTCAGTTAAAATTTGTTTAAATTATCATAGTGGTTTATCTCCTTTTTATAATGGAAATAAAACTATTTTTCATGCAGTTTCTGATTTCAGACCAAATTTTTCTGGAGGAACATTAATGAAAATGAATGAGAGAATTGATGGTGGTGAGATTCTAATGCATTTTTTTCCTTCAATTAGGGATGATGATAGAGCTGAAGATTTATTTATGAAGTCTATTATTGGTTCAATAAAATTATACCAAACTTTTATTGATATGAATACTTATAATGTAGATGGAATTATTCAAAAAAAATCATTTAAATATGTTAGAAATATAGATTGGAATTTTATTAATGATTTAAAATTAATTAGTTTTTATAATCATAAGAGAATGCAATTATATAATAGAAATTCTACTGTTATTAATTATATGAATAAAAATTATTCTTTGAAGGATCTATATTCACTTTGTTTAGAATTTGTTCTTAAATAATAAATTATGTTTTTTCAAAACTTCCTTTTAAAATATAAATCTTCTAGTTTAAGAATTGTATATTATCATATTGTTTCAAACAAAAATCCTGATTATTATTTTAAAAATAAGGCCATAGATATTAGCTCATTTATGGATCAAATTAACTTTTTTAAAAAAAATTTTAATATTATAAAGTTAAGTGAAGCACTTAAATTATCTAAGGAAAATAAATCTTTAGATAAAAAGATGGTTATTACTTTTGATGATGGATTCAGAGAAAATTATGATATTATTGCTCCTATTTTGCTTAAAGAAAAAATTCCCGCTACCTTTTTTTTTATAACTGATTGCATAGATAATAAAAATTTAATGTGGAGAAATAAAATATTACTATTTGATATCTATAAGAAAAATAATTTTGTTAAAATTATTAAGAATGTTGCTGATGAATATAATATTAAATATACAACTGATTCCATTCTTGATTGGAGTTACAAATTTTGGCCTATGAAATTTAAGGATGATATTGCAAACCGTATATGGGAATTAGTAATGCCTTTTAATCTTGAGGAATATTTAGAAAAGAATTCCCCATATTGTTCTACTAAACAAATCTATGAACTTTTTGAATCTGGTTTTGAAATTGGATCTCACTCACATACCCATCCAATATTTAATAAATTAAATTATGATGATTTTTCTTATGAAATTATTAATTCTTCAAATATTTTATCTAGAATTATTAATAAGAAGGTTTCTTTTTTTTCTTATCCATTTGGATCTAGAGCCTCAAATGAATTAGAAAAAAAATTTATTAAATTAAATTCAGATAATTGGATTTTTTTAGGCACCAGAAATAAACTTAATAATTTTTCATATAATTATAATTTTTGGGAAAGAGATAGTGTTGAATATAATAATTTAATAATGAAGTTTAGGTTTTTATTACTTCCTACAATAAGGTCAATAGTATAAATAAAATGAAAGTATTATTTGATATTGGTCATCCAGCTCATGTACATTATTTTAAAAATTTAATAAAAATTTTGAAGAATAACAATAATGAGGTAGTCACCGTAGCAAGAGAAAAAAAATTAATTTTTGATTTACTTGATTATTATGAAATTGATTTTATTTCAAGAGGTAAAGGTTCTGACAGTTTTTTCGGTAAAATTTTATACATGTTTAAAGCAAATTATTATATATATAAAATTTGTAAAAATAATAAACCAGATTTATTTATAAGTTTTGCTTCAACATATGCTGCTCATGTTTCGTATTTTTTAGGGAAACCTCACATCTGTTTTAATGACACTGAACATACAGATAAATTACATAAAATATTTACTTATCCATTTAGCAAGTATATTTTGACTCCTTCTACTTATTATAATAATTTAGGAAAAAGACACTTTTTATTTAATTGTACAATGGAAAGTTTTTATTTAAATAAAAATTACTTTAAGCCAGATAAATCAATTTTTGATATTTTAAATTTAAAATCAAATGAGAAATATGTTGTTATTAGATTTGTATCATGGAATGCTTATCATGATTTGGGACAGCAAGGAATAAATAATGAAGATAAAATTAAAATTATTAAAATTTTATCCAAAAAATATAAAGTTTTTATTTCATCTGAATATGAACTTCCTAATAATTTAAAAAAATATGAACTTACGGTTCCTTTTAATAAAATTCACAGTGTTTTATATTTTTCTCAACTATATATAGGTGAATCGGCAACAATGGCTGCTGAATCTGCTTATTTTGGCAATAGTACAATTTATGTAAATTCTCTTCCCTTAATGTCATATTTAAAAAAATATCAAACTAGTAAGACATTAGTTCATTTTAAAAATTCCATAGGGCTAGTAGATTATATTAAAAATGCAATTAAATTTAATATGAAAAATTTTAAACATAATTTATTTAAGAAAACACGGAGGGATAACGATGATCCTAATATTTTTGTAATAGATTTTATAAAAAATCATATATAGTGATGTTTGAGTTTTTGTTTATAATTTGAATACATCACCAATAAAAATATTAATTTAATTAAATTGCAATTGATTTATTAGGTATTTGTTTTGATAAAGCACCAAAGAAGCAAAATTTTAGATAAATATAGTTTATTTACTAATGATGTTGAAACTACTTCATTAGTCAATCATCAGCTTCTTGACTCAACTGCTAAACTTGTTTTACAACAGGGTATGCCTCGCTTACTGGACCTTTATAATAAATACGATGTTAAAGCAACATTTTTTTTTACGGGTTATATTGCAGAGTTAGTCCCAGATATTGTTAAAATGGCTCATAAAGCGGGACATGAGATTGGTTCTCATGGTTATTCGCACAAGGTAAATCATGCGTTTGATATTCTTTCTTACAAAGATCAGAAGGAACATTTAAAAAAATCAAAATGTATCTTAGAGAATATAATTGGTGAGAGTGTTATTTCATTTAGAGCACCTGCTGCAAGAGTAAACAATAATACCGTCAATGCACTTTTAGAAACCGGCTTTAAAATTGATAGTTCTGTATCATCTCAAAGATTAGATATGTTTATGTCTTTTGGATCTTTAAAAAAATTAAATTGGATAACTGCTCCAAGACTTCCATATTTTACAGATTCTAACAATATATTTAAAAAGGGAGAAAGTGATCTTTTTGAAATTCCAATTTCTGCTTTTGGAATGCCATATATTGGAACATTTATGAGAATAGCTCCTTTATTAAATAGATTAAATCGTAATTTGCTGCATCTTGAAACAAAAATTAATAATCGGCCATTTGTTTTCCTTACTCATCCAAATGAATTCATCGATGAGAAAAATATTAATAAAAAGCTTCAAAGAAGAACAAAAAATTATTTATCATACTTACTTGGTGATCTTTTAAGGTATAAATTGAAATTGAAAAATTTGGGTAAAAAAGCAATACCTTTATTGGAAAAAGAATTAATTTTTTTTAAGAAAAACGATTATAAGTTTATAAGATGTCGTGACTTATATAATAAAAAAATCCAATATGAAATGGAAAATTAACACAGTATATAAAAAGTCATTTAAAATTACCAAAAAAATGGTAGAGGATTATGCTAATGTAAGTCAAGACAAGAACCCTATACACTTAGATAATGAGTATGCAAAAAATACAATTTTTAAGAAAAGAATTGTTCATGGCATGTTATTAGCGGGCTTGATATCTTCATTAATTGGAAATAAATTTCCAGGAAATGGATCAATATATCTTAATCAAAATTTGTCATTTAAAAAACCTGTTTATTTAAATGAAACTGTTGAGATTGTAATCAAAATTATACATATTAATGATAAAGGATGGTTAGAGCTTGAAACAAACTGCTTTACAAATAACAATTTGGTTATAGAGGGATCAGCATTAATAATTCCTCCAATAAATTAAAATAAAATGAAAACAAATAAAATCCCTAAACCTTATTATAAGGTTGCAAAAAATATACAAAGTCAGATTAAAAGTGGAAGTGAAAGAAGGAGTTTAAATATATTTTCATTTCTTTTTTCTAAGCTAAAAAATTATATTTTGGAAAGATTAGCCTTTAACTGTCCATTTAATAGCTTAAGAATAATGTTCCACAGGTGGCGGGGAGTAAATATAGGTAAGAATGTAATGATTGGCTTTCATGTAACATTAGATCATTCTTATCCAGAGATGATTTATATTGAAGATAATGTTTCTTTAGCGGGTAATAATTATTTGTTAGCTCATTCAAATCCATATCCTCATTTTTCAAAAGCCATTGAATCATATGCAGCTCCTGTTCGAATAAAAGAGGGGGCCTGGATTGGTATTGGTGCTATGATATTACCTGACGTAACTATTGGTGAATATTCGGTGATAGCAGCTGGTTCGGTTGTGACAAAATCTATTCCTTCAAAAGTAATTGCAGGAGGTATGCCTGCAAAAGTTTTAAAAGATATTAATGATCTTGTATAGAAATTATTTAATAAGGCATTTGTTTTGAGAAAGACCCAAAGAAGCGAAATTTTAAATAAATTTTTAAATCCTAAATTAAAAATTTATTTATCTAAATTTTTTGATTTTTCTGATACATCAAATATTGTATTAGATTCATCAAAACTTCTCTCATCAATAACTTTAGGCAAAAACAATATATCATCAGTAATTAATTTTCAAATTATTAATGATATTAGATTCATAAATAAATACTTTGAACATGTAAATAGAAAACTTAAGGTTTCCGGACTTTTTTATGGAAGACTTGAAGTACTTTCATCTAGAAGAAAGTTAATATTTAGAAAGTACCCAAGGTTTATTAGTTATGTTTTTTATTTTTTTGATTTTATAATTTACAGATTAATCCCAAAGCTTCCTGTCTTAAAAAAGTTTTACTATTTCTTTTCATCAGGTAAAGGAAGAGTTATTTCTAAGGCTGAAATATTAGGAAGATTATACTCCTGCGGATTTGAGATTGTAAGTACTAAATTTATTGATAATAAATTTAATTTTGTTGTCAGAAAATATAAGGAGCCAATTTATGATTTAGATCCTTCATTTGGATTTTTGATTAGTTTAGATAGGATTGGAAAAGGTGGTAAAAAAATCAGAGTTTATAAATTTAGAACAATGCATCCATATGCTGAATATCTTCAGGAATACATTTATAATAGAAACAAGCTTCAAACCGGTGGAAAAATCAGGGCTGATTTTAGAATTTCTCCTGAAGGAAGGTTTTTAAGAAAGTATTGGTTAGATGAGATACCTATGATATGGAATATAATTAAAGGTGACATTAAGTTAGTTGGTGGCAGACCTATTAGTAATCATTATTTTTCACTTTACTCTGAAGAGTTGAAAAAGAAAAGAATTTTGTATAAACCTGGATTTATACCTCCTTATTATGTTGATTTGCCAAAATCATTAGATGAAATTATTGAATCTGAATTAAAATATCTAGAAAATTATGAAAAGGCTCCTTTAAAAACTGATATAAAGTATTTATTTATGGCTTTAAAAAATGTATTTATTAGAGGAATTAGAAGTAAATAAATTAATATTTATTTTATTTAGTAAATAAATTCTGTAATCCCTGTTCTTAAATAATTCAATAAATTTACCCGCTCTTATTGATAAGTTTTTTAAACATGTTGCTAAAAATTTATCTATCAAATAAAAAAATTTATTATGATATTTAATTTTAATTCTTGCTTTAATTAATTGATTGTTTGACAAATTAAATTCAAAATTTGGTATATCAAGAGAGCTTGCCAGGTAAAAATATTTTATGGAATGACTATCATAATAAGTATTTTTTATTTTATCAGATGTTTTTTTGTTAATTAGAAAATAATCGTAATAGCTTTTGTAGCTATATTTTAATTGATTTGAGCCAAAGTCATTAAATTGAAAGTTATATATATTATTTATCAGTTGATCATTCATGCTAGGAATAGGAATTGTGTCTTTAATTATTTTGTTTTTATTTATATGATTAAAATCAAAATTTTTAATTCTTTTCCTAAATAGATGTCGATGTATTTCTATAGCAAAAATTCTATGATTATTAATTAATCTAGGTAAATGTTTGGCCTTATTAAGTTCGTATGTGCTATTTTTTGATGATATGTATTTATGCTTATTTAGAAGATTTTTTGCTAATATTAATTGTGATGGATCTACTAAAATATCAATATCGTTTAACATCCTTTCTCCTATAGAAGAATAAATTTTTGAAAAAATATTTGCTGTACCCTTAATAAAAATGTGATTTATTTTTTCTTCAATAAAAATCTTTGATATTTCTTTAGCTTCTTTAATTAATTCTTCATTTCTATTGAAATTAATTTCATGAATTTCTTTTAAATATTTATTTAATTCAGTTGGAACTGAACTTAAATATTCTTTATTTTTAAGATTAATAAATAATGCGGGCAGCATCAGGTGTGAGCTTGTAATTTTAATTAATTTTTCATAATCTAATTTCTCAAAATCACTATTTTTAACTTTTTTATTACTAAAAAGTATTTTAATTAAAATTCTTTCCTCTTTTGGAATAGCTATTTTATAATTCATGATTATTTAAATAATAATTAACATTCGAATATATTTTGTAGATTTGCCATTCAATAAAATTAAAAGGATGCAGATTTCAAGATACTTAATAATTATTTCAATTGCAATCATTGCATTTTCATGTTCTTCTAAGAAGCAAATACTTTATATGCAGGATATAGAGAATTTAAAATCTTTTTCTTCTGATTATGAAGAATATAAAGTTAATGTAGATGATATTCTTAAAATTGATATATCTACAAAAACGGCAGAGCCATCAATTGTTGTGAATCCAAACGGTTTGAATACAAATAATACCCCTAATAAAGAAGCTTTACTCTATGATGGCTACCAGGTTGATTCAGAAGGAAATATTAATTTTCCTTCAATTGGAAAAATAAATGTAAAAGGAAAAAGTGTTAGAGAAATTAGAGATTATCTTTATTCAACAATTAAGGACCTAGGTTTGTTAATAGACCCATTCGTTGATGTTAAACTTTTAAATGGATATTTTACTATACTTGGAGAGGTTAATAACCCAGGTAGATTTGAATATTTAAAGAATAATTTAAATATTTTAGAAGCTATAGGAATGGCTGGAGATCTAACAATTAATGGCTTAAGAAAAGATATTAAGATTATAAGGAAGATTGATGATAAGAATGAAGTATCTTCTATAGATTTAACAAATACAAATTTTTTAAATACAAATTTTCAAGTTTTTTCTGGAGATGTAATTATTGTAAACCCAAATTTATCTAGAATAAAGAATGCAGGAATTATAGGAAATTCAGGAACTTTATTAAGTTTATTGACATTTATTTTGTCTTCAATAATAGTTATAAGTAATTAAATAGTTATAAAGTAATTAAATAAATACATGGAGGATAATCAACTATTTATTGAACAAGACATAAAAACACAAATACAACGTTATTTTTCTTTCTGGTATGTATTTTTAATAAGTATAATTATATTTTTTTCATCTGCATATATATATTTAAGATACACTAATTATCAATATGAATCTCATGCAAAAATTGAAATTTTTGATAAAGCACAAGATTCAGAGATGGCTTTGCCTACTGCTATGACAGTTTTTAATCGATCTATGGTTAATTTAGACAATGAAATAGGTGTTTTAAATTCATTCTTACTTCATGAAAAAGTTGTAAAAAAATTAAATTCAAATATTAGGTACTATTCTGTAGGCACAATAAAGACAGCTGAGAATTATTATCAAGATTGGTATAATGATTATGATTTTGAGATAAAAGTTGATCCTGAAAATATTTCTGAATTTAGGAATTTTGATATCTTAATTGAAGATAACAAGCTTATAATTAAGTCTTATGAATATGATGAGAGTGATTCTAAGTATTATTCTTTCACTAATCTATCTACTAAATCCATTCCTAATCATGACCTCCCTTTTGAGTTAACAATAAACAAATATGATCCTGAAAAGGACATAGAAAAAAAACTCACATTTGATAAAATAGAAAATATTGTAGATGCTTTTATTGGTTCGTTTAGAGTAGTAAAATCAGAAATTCAAGGCGACCAGCTAGATCTTTCTTTAAATCATACAAATATTAAAATTTCTGAAGAATATTTAAACACTTTATTATTAGAGTTTGATAATGATGGAATAGTTGATAGGCAATTGGAATATAAAAGAACAATTGACTTTGTTGATACTAGGTCAGGGTTTTTAATAAAAGAGTTAGAAAAAATAGAGTTAAGAAAACAGGATTTTAAACAAAAAAATAATCTAACTGACATTATTTCTGATGCAAATGTTAATATTTCTCAACAGTATAATTATGATGCTGAACTTTTCGCTTCAAAATCTCAAAAAGATTTAGTTTCTCTTTTAGCAGATATATTAGAGAAAAATAAATATGAATTAATGCCAGCTAATATTGGTATTACAAGTTCAACTATAAATGATCTTATTGGTCAATATAATTTATTAATAAGAGAAAGAGAAAGGTATTTATTAAGTGCAGGTCCTAAAAATCCATTTATTTTAAATATTGAAAGTCAAATTAATGATTTTTCTCAAAATATAAAGGCTTCTATTGATAACTATGAAAAAAGTTTAGATTTAAAAATTAGTAGTTTAGAAGAAAAGGAAAAAGAATTTGAAAATTTTTATAAAAATATTCCAGAAAACGAAAAAATTTTAAGAGGAATAGAAAGAGAATTAAAAGTAAAAGAATCATTATTCCTTTTATTATTACAAAAAAGAGAGGAGGCTGCAATAAATTTTGCAGTTGTTAAACCTTCAATAAAAGTAATTGACTATGCTAGGAGCAAATATGATCCAATTAGTCCAAACAAGAAGATAGTTTATCTTGCTTCTTTAGTTTTTTCATTGTTTCTGCCTTTCACATGTTTATATATATGGTTTTTTCTTGACACTAAAATTCATACAAGAAAAGATTTATTGATGAAGTTAAAAGATAATATTCCCTTAATTGGAGAAATTCCACATATTTTTGAAAAGGATCTAATTAAAAATATTATTTCAACTTCTACTAGACATCCATTTGCAGAGGGTATTAGAATGATTATTGCTAATCTTAATTTTGTATTATTTTCTGATAATAAAAAAGACAGGAATAATATTATTCTTGTCACTTCATCTGTTAAAGGTGAGGGCAAGACCGTGATTGCTGTAAATGTTTCATCAATTCTATCTTCAAAACATAATAAGGTTCTTTTAATTGGTGCTGACTTAAGAAATCCTCAGATTCATAATTATTTAAATATTACTAAGGATATCAAAGGTGTTTCTGATTATATATCTTTAAATAATTTAGATTGGAAAGATCTTGTAATCAGTAATAATAATATTGATATTTTGCTTTCAGGGACTATACCTCCAAATCCAACGGAACTTCTTTCTTCCAAAAAATTCGAGGAACTTCTAAATGAAGCTAAAAATATTTATGATTATATTGTGATTGATTCAGCCCCATGTTTGTTAGTTTCTGATACATTTGAAATCTCAAAATTTGTTGATACAACACTATACATTGTAAGAGCTAATTTTACTGATAAAGAAATAATAAATTTTATAAATGAATGTAGTGAAATGCGAAGACTTTCTAATATGAATGTAATTTTAAATGGTTTAGGGAATAGCTCAGTATATGGATATAAATATGGTTATCAATATGGATACAAATATGGATACAAATATGGATATAATTATGGATATGGTTATGGATATTCTGAAGACTAATCTTTTGAAATAATTTTATTATATAAAAATCATAGTATTTTCTATTACCTTTTTTAATTTTTCAATTTCAACAATTTTAATTTTTTTCATAAAATTATCAATATGTTTTTGGGAATGAATATCACTGCCAACAAAATCAACTAAATTATTTTTTAACAGCATGTTAGTAATTTTTACAATATTTCTTCCATAATACCCTGTAGTTGATAGTAGATTAATTTGAAATTTACATCCAACTGATTTTAGTTTAAAATAATTTTTAAAATCATTAAAATAGAAAATATAGCGTTCTGGGTGTGCTAAAACTGGAATATATCCTTTTAATTGAAGTTTAAAAATAATTTCATAAAGATCAATTGGAGCTGATATAAAACTCATTTCAACTAGGACATACTTTTCTTTAAGTGTTAATAAAGAATTTTCTTCTATTCTCTTTAAAAGTGATCCATCTATCATATACTCTGAAGCATAACCAATTTCAATATCTTTTTTTAACTTTTTTTTAAGTGAATCAAAGCTGTCTTTTATGCTTTCATTTGTATTGTCATAAAGTCCTTGATAGGTATGCGGAGTACCAATAATTTTAGAAAAGCCCATTTTCTTCATTTGAGATATTAATGAAATTGATTCCTCAATATCCTTAGCCCCATCATCAATACCAGGTAAGATATGAGAATGAATATCTACAAATCTCTCTGGTATTAAATCAGCTAGAATAGGTTTTTTACTAAAAAAATGATACATATTTCTTTTGATTACCGATTTATAGTTAATAATTTATCATATTTAGATAGATAAAGATACGGGATATTTATATTTCTAGTGATATTTGTTTTTCTACTAATTACAGACTAGTTAAAGATTAAATATAACAAATTCATATCCCTTATATAATCTCCTCTAGTGGTTTTACTATATTTGTATTTCTAATACTTTTTAATTTTACCTTATGAAAATATTATTTGTTTATAGAGGGTTTGGTCCTAGTCTAAAAAATCCAGTTGTCGATGCGCAAGCAAATTCTTTAGTTGAGGCTGGTATTGAAATAGTATCTTTTCCTATACAAAATGGTGGATTTGAATATTTTAAATCATTATTTAAAATAAGAAGATTAATAAAAAAAAATAATTTTGATTTAGTACATGGTCATTACAGTTATTCAGCAATAATCGCTTATTTTGCTCATTCTAAAAAAACGATAGCTTCACTAATGGTCGGGGACATAGACCCGCAAACTCAAAACATAATTCTACGTAAAATTGCTCTTTTCTTTTCTAATTATATTTGGTCGAAAACTATTGTTAAGTCAGAGCGTATGAAGAAAATGATTCCTAATTCAACTGTAATTCCAAATGGTATAAATTTTGATATTTTTAAATTTATAGATAAAAAAACAGCTATAAAAAAGGTAGGTTTTAAAAAAAGAGTTAATATTATTTTTTTAGCTCAGCAACCAGAGAAACATACTTGGAAAAATCTAGGACTTGCAAAAAAGGCTGTCAAGTTATTAAATAATAAAGATGTAGAATTACATGTTCTAAAGGATATTCCTCAAAAAGAGCTTTATTATTACTATTGTGCAGCTGATTTAATGCTGCAAACTTCAAGTTTAGAAGGATCTCCAAACATTATTAAGGAGGCTATGGCATGTAATTGTCCTATAGTTACAACAGATTGTGGAGATTCTAAAAAAAATGTAGAATTTACTGAAGGTTGTTATATAATTTCATTTGATGTAAACGATATTGTTGAAAAAATTAAATTAGCTTTAGCATTTGGGAAAAGAACTAAAGGAAGGAAAGACATTAGACATCTAGAAAGTAAAAATATTTCTCAGAAAGTAATAAAACTATATAAAAGTGTTTTAGAAAAATAAATAAAAATCTTTCGCGTATATTAACTATAAATTCTTTAATTTTCCAATAGTTTCAGTAGGATTATCATTTTTAAATATATGATTTCCAGCAACTAAGATATCAGCCCCTTTTTCTAGTAGTTTTTTAGCATTCTTATCACTGACTCCTCCATCAATTTCAATTTTACAATTTGAATTAGCATTAGTAATAATCTCTTTTAGCCTAGAAACCTTTTTATAGGTTGATTCAATAAATGACTGCCCACCAAATCCTGGATTTACACTCATCAGGCATACTAGATCAATATCACTGATAATATCTGATAATAAATCTACCTTAGTATGAGGATTAATAGCAACCCCTGCCATCATTTCACTATCTTTTATTTCTTGAATGGTCCTGTGTAAATGGGTACAGGCTT
>CEVA01000119.1_pt1 | contig 14236 bp, 16 predicted proteins | sample 361521 | NCBI WGS metagenome assembly CEVA01 (sample SAMEA2622823, study PRJEB7988) | marine metagenome | isolation source: saline water (ENVO:00002010), including
AATCTTGTATTGCTTTATTACTTCGGCATCTACGTGTGAGCAATATTCTAAAGTTTCAGAACCGCAAAGCTGTACGTAGTCTAGAGCAAGAATTTCCACAGTTTTATTGACAAATTCTAAGGATTGATTGGCGAATAAACCGACCGATTTAGGAGCAATAACATTATCTGAAAATTTAAGCACTGAAAATAATTGTTCTGCTTCCGTTAAGCTTACATTTCTCCTAACACCCTCAACAAAAACTGCACCTATTAGGTCCGCTCCAGCTTCAACCGCAACTTTAGTATTTTCAAGATCTCTCAAACCACATATTTTCACTTTTGTCATATAATAGCTCTCAACGCAAGCCCAGGATCTTCAGATGTCACAAGAGACTCCCCTATAAGCATGGCATGCGCTCCTGATTGCTGAAGTCTTTTAATGTCTTCCTTGTTAGATATACCACTTTCACTAACTATAATCTTGCCAAGGGGAATTTGCGGAGCGAGCTTCTCCGTTGTCGATAAAGTTGTTTCGAATGTACGCAGGTTTCGATTATTTATTCCTATAATTTCGGAACCAGCATCTAATGCTATTAGCAATTCCTGTTCATCATGGACTTCAATCAAGCATTGTAGCCAAACCGATTTAGCTATTTCCATAAACTCTTGCAACTGTTTTCTGTCCAACATTGAAACTATTAATAAAATAGCATCGGCACCAAACGCCCTTGCCTCATAGATTTGATAAGTATCAAATATGAATTCCTTTCTGAGAACAGGTACGCCAAAATCCTTCACCGTCTGAGATACACTTTCCAAATCATTAATACTGCCATGGAAATGATCCTCATTGGTCAACACAGATATCGCGGCAGCACCATTTTTTGCATAATTGCTAGCAAGGTCTCGAACATCCATATTATCTACAAATAAACCTTTGGACGGAGAAGCTTTTTTCACTTCAGCAATAATTCTTGGCGAATTACCCATAAGACGTCCTGCAAAATTGAGCGACATCGACTGTTCACTGATTAATTGTTCTAAATCAGATTGCGAACGAACTTTTTTGCTAGCCAAGACACGAGATTTCTTGGATTCTACTATCGTCTTAAGTATATCTGGAGTATTGGGGTTAATCATTTGATCTGAAATAATTTGATAATTCTTTATAATTTTCAAAAACCGCCAATGCAGCACCTGAATCTAAAGATTCCCTTGCGACATCTATAAATTCCACTATGTTTTCACTACTAGATGCCACATATAGTGCTAACGCTGAATTTATCAAAACAATATCCCTTGCCGGTCCTTCCATCCCATTCAAAACTTTGTTTATTATGTTAGCGCTTTCATCCGCATTACTAACCTTCAGTTCTTTTAGGTTCGACACAGGTATATTAAATTCTTCTGGAGATATTTGTTGCTCCACTACAGAACTATTATTGGATATCCAAATAGTTGATTCCTCCGACACTGTCGCCTCGTCCAGACCATCGTTACCATGGACAACCACCGCTTTAATAGCTCCAAGTCTGGCTAAAACCTCAGCAATCAATTTCCCTCTTGAAGCATCAGATACTCCTATGACTTGGCGTTTAGCATTAGCCGGATTTGTAAGTGGACCTAGAATATTGAATACAGTCGGAATAGCCATTTCTCTTCTCGGACCAGACGCATACTTCATAGCTGGATGATGTTCTTGAGCAAACATGAACCCAAATCCTGTTTGTTTAATACATTCAGAAACATCATGTGGTGGTAAATTAATATTTATTCCTAAAGACTCCAGAACATCAGCGCTCCCCGTATTACTAGACATCGCTCGATTCCCATGCTTTGCTACTTTGATTCCAGCCCCGGCCACTACAAATGCGCTCGCCGTAGAAATATTAAATGTTGATAGCCCGTCTCCTCCCGTACCGCACGTGTCTACAACATCGCCCTCTATCTCTAACTTCAATGATTTATTCCTCATAACCGTAGCCATGCCGGCAACCTCTTCGGCAGTTTCACCCTTCATCTTCAATGCAGATAACAATGCCCCAAGCTGCGCATCTGTAGCCCGTCCTTCCATAATTTCCGACATCATATTGCATGCATCATGAAAAGTTATATCTTTAAACTCAATCAACTTTCTTAAAGTCTCGGCTATCAAGAGATTCTCCTATGGTCGTCTGACACCATACAAAAAATTTTTCAGCAAATCTTTTCCTGATTCTGTCATTATGGATTCAGGATGAAATTGGATTCCTTCAACAGGGAATTCTTTATGCTTAACTCCCATTATCAAACCACTGTCAGTCCAAGCCGTGATCTCTAATTCCTCTGGCAAATTCTCTCTATATACAGCCAGTGAGTGATATCTAATTGCCTTAAAAGGATTAGGAAGACCAGAGAACACCCCTTTATCATTATGATGAATCATAGAAGTTTTACCATGCATTATCTCTCCGGCTGACCCAACTTCCCCTCCATACGAAAAGCCAACACACTGATGACCGAGGCAAACACCTAAAGTTGGTGTGTTTGCACCAAATTTGCCTATCACTTGGTTAGATATACCTGCATTTTCAGGAGTACTCGGTCCAGGAGAAATTACAATTTTTTCAGGTGCCATTTCCCTGATTTCCTCAATCGTTATCATGTCGTTGCGTACTACTTTCACCTCAGCACCAAGCTCCGATAAATATTGATATAAGTTATACGTGAAACTGTCATAATTATCTATCAAAAGAATCATCTAAATCACCGCCCTCTGTTCGTTCGCTCTGCTTCATCTATGGCTCGCATCAGTGCCCCTGCCTTATGCACAGTTTCATCATATTCTGACTCAGGTTGACTGTCATAAACTATTCCTCCTCCTGCTTGAGCATGAGCAATTCCATCTTTAACAACCAATGTCCTAATAGTGATAGCAGTATCCATATTCCCAGCAAAGTCAAAGTATCCTACCGCCCCAGCATATGGTCCTCTTTTATCATTCTCTAAATCAGCTATTATCTGCATTGCTCTAATCTTTGGCGCCCCAGAAACCGTTCCTGCAGGAAAGCAGGCCCTCAATGCATCATAATTGGTATAGTTACCTCTGAGTTGCCCTTCTACGTGGGACACCAAATGCATGACATGAGAATATCTTTCTATCTCCATGATTTCAGTAGCGCAGACCGTACCTGGTTCACTAACTCGGCCAACATCATTTCTTCCTAAATCTAACAACATTAAATGCTCAGCTTGTTCTTTTTCATCTGACCTGAGTTCTAACTCTAGACGTTGATCTTCTAACTTATCTCTTGATCTGGGTCTTGTCCCTGCAATAGGATGTGTTGAGACAACACCATTCTGGACCCTGACCAACATTTCTGGAGAAGCACCCACAATCTGAAATCCGTCTAGTTCCAAGTAGTACATATATGGAGAAGGATTAACCGCTCTTAAGGAACGATAGATATGAAAAGGATCTGCTGAAGTTTGTCTAGAAAAACGTTGAGACACAACAGTTTGAATAACTTCACCATCAACAACATACTCTTTACATTTTTCTACCATATATTTGTGATGATCTCTTTCCATGTTAGACGTAGTTGTTCCATTTTCATATCCCGATTTGGTCTTAATATTTGAAGGATCTAAAGGTTTATTTAATCTGGAAACTATTGACTCTATCCTAGCCACTGCCTCTCTATATGCTATTTCAACGTCATCTTCTATATAGGCGTGGCTTACTACCCGGATTTTATGACTAACATGATCAAAAATTAAAAAGGTTTTAGTAAGCATCATAATTGCTTCAGGTAAATTCAAATCATCATTTTCAGGAGATGGTATATCTTCAAAATACCCTGCAGTTTCATAAGACATATAACCAACTGCTCCCCCGCTGAATTTTGGAAGATCTCCAGTGTCTACCAAAGTGAAGTTAGAAAGCATATCCTCAACTAAAAGTAAAGGATCTTTTTTCCCATCCTTATAACCCTCCCCAGTTATGACCAATGATTCTGGTTCAGTACCAATAAAGCTATACCGCGCAAGATTTTCACCCCCTTCCACACTTTCTAACAAAAAAGAATAAGGGGGTATGGCTACCTTCAAATAAGCTGAAACCGGCGTTTCTAAGTCCGCATTAATGTCAAAAGAAATAGGTACTAGATTACCAGTTGATGCCAATTTTCTTGTTTCATCCAAAGTTGGATAATACATTCAACCAAACTCCATTTTTGTGAGTCATTTATCTAAAATGATTGTCAAGGAATAACCAACCCCATTTTATCCTTCATTTCCGTTAATTTGACCTCTGACACTTCAATAGCTCTGTCTGCGCCAGTCGCAAGTAGCCTATCTAATTCGGAAGGATCCGAGATTAATTCATAATACCTATTCCTAATTGGATCTAATTCTTGTATCACAACTTCCGCCACAGCTTTTTTAAGATCTCCATATCCTCTCGCAGAATCAAAATCACTAATAACTTCTATTTCTGATTTACCAGTGACACTTTTGTATATTCCCAACAAATTGTTGACTCCACCACGATCTGGATCTCCCGAAAAACATATTTCATTATAAGAATCTGTAACTGCACGCATCAAAGATCTCTCTATCTCTTCTGGTTCATCCAGCATTCTAATAGCGTGACCTCTTATATCTGCATAACTTTTTGACATTTTCACTGACGGATCATTCAACCCCATCACTCTACCACCCACTTCTGGTATAACGGGTTCAGGGATAACAAACGTTTCACCATAGATTCGATTAAACCTCGCAGCTATATCCCGCGCTAGTTCCACATGTTGCTTCTGATCTTCACCAACTGGAACCTCATCCGCATCGTACAGTAAGATGTCTCCTGCCATCAGAACAGGATAATCTAATAACCCTGTAGATACCCTCTCGTGACCTTCTGACTTATCTTTAAACTGAGTCATTCTTTCCAACCAACCAACCGGAGTCACGCAATTGAGTAACCAGCAGCCCTCCGCATGAGCCTTCACATGACTTTGGACAAATAATGTACTTTTTGCGGGGTCCAATCCACATGCAAACAAAATCGCAGCCAACTCTATAGTCTGATTTCTCAGATCAACTGGGTCAGGATTTACGGTAAGTGCATGTAGATCAACGATGCAGAAAAAATTGTCTTTTTCTGCTTGTCGTTCCACCCATCCTTTAAAAGCCCCCAAATAATTTCCTAATTGAGGGTCACCGCTTGGTTGAACTCCACTGAAAACCCTTTTTATTTCATTCACTATGTACACTCCGATTTCCAAAAAAAAAACCGCCCCCGTAAAGGGGCGGTGATTTGACCGCGGTGCCACCCTTTTTCTTTTCCATAATTGGAAAAGCTCTTATTTAGCATCCATTACACTGAGTCAAAGATATCTCTAACTTCACCTCTAAGACAGTCCCATTCACAAGCAGCTAATACACCGGTTCACAGCTAATCCGGCTCTCTTTGTAAAGCAATTCTAGTTACTATTTCTGTCTATGTACCATGGAATTATTCAATTCTATTACGTGTAATTATACAACATGTTGAAGATAGCTTAATCTTGGTAAATCATCATTAGGTATAGTTTCTAATTAGAGATATATAATCTTAAAAACCAATCATTAACATGGAGTGTTACGATGAACATGGGAGACATAGGAACTGAATTCAAATACGAAACCGAACACGTCAAAGTTTGGGATCTCGTCCTTGAGCCGAACCAATCAAGTGATTGGCATATACACGAAAATAACTATTTGTTCGTGGTAACTAGAGCAGGCACTTTGTTAGCAGAACATGAAAATGGAGACAAATCTGAAAGCTTTTATGAGCTCGGGAAGGTTGTTATCGGACAAAAAGGGTCTATCCACAGGGTCACGAATACTGGCTCCGAACTTTACAGCAATTCAATCATTGAAATAAAAGGGAAATAAACCATTAAACAGGTGCTCTCTCATGAAAAATATTTTAATTATGGCGGCCGGGGCAGTAGGAGGTTATTTTGGAGGGTTGCTTTCAAAAAATGATGACGTTGTTTTTATCGCTAGAGGAGAACATTTACAAGCAACAAAAACACGTGGGCTACTAATAAAAAGTCAAAACTCTGGTACCTTTACCGCAAAAGGGGTCTTTGCCTCAGAAGTCCCTGAAAATTACATTGCAGATTTAATTCTGTACTGCGTCAAGGAATATCACAATGAATCAGCTGCCGAATTAATAAGCCCAGCCATTGGATGCAACACCACTATAATGACTCTTCAAAATGGCATTGGGAGCGCTGATTTTCTTTCAAAAAAATTTAGCGCCGCCAATATTGTCATTGGGGCCGCTTATGTTGAGGCAACTAAAGCTAACCCTGGAGTTATCGAAGAACATGGTGGAGATTGTTTAATAAAATTCGGGCCATATGAGGCTTCAAAAAAATCAAATACCTCTATAAACAAGATCCATCATTTACTCACCACTGCCAAGATCCAAAACGAAATAGTGAAAAACATTAACAGTGTTATTTGGGAAAAATTGATTTTTATATCTGCTCTGAGCGGCATGACATGCATAACTAGGTCTGAATTTTCTGAAGTAATTTCCAATTCCAGTACCAAAGATATGACTTGGCGCTTAATAAATGAAAGCTACAAAATAGCTCAAGCTTCAGGAGTTAACTTACCAAAAGACATACCTGATTTAATTATGAAAAACTTTCTGCAAAATAAAAATGAATTAGTATCATCCATGCACAGTGATCTAAAAAATGGCAGACCAATTGAAATAAAAGCAATAAATGGAGCGATAAGCAACATTGCAAAATCCCTGAATATTCAAGCTCCAATCAATGAAACGATTTACAACGCTTTGGAAATATACAACCAAAATACAAGAAATAGCTTAGAGGAGAATAGACGGTAATGAAATATTTTTATAGCGAAGAAGAAGCAAAATCAAGAGAACTCGCCCCTGGTGTAAAACTTAAAACTATGTGGGGTGAGAACATTATGATGAGTCTTGTAGAACTAGAGCCCAATTCGGTAGTCCCTATGCATTCACACACAAATGAACAAGCCGGACTGGTATTAGAAGGTGAGTTTGTCTTCATAATCGGTGAAGAGTCTAAAGTGGTAAAAGCTGGTGAGTACTACATCATACCAGGGGGAATTAATCATTCAGTCGAAGCTGGTAACGAGCCATCTAAAGCTCTGGATATTTTTAGTCCCCCAAGAGAAGACTATAAATGATAGCAAGCTTTATTGTTCGCACTAATTCAAATGCTTTTAAGATAGTCATGCTCCAATTAGTGGAGACATGACTATCTTAAATTTAAATACCATCTAATTTAAGCGGGGCCGTACCTAACGTCCGCGTGAGGATCGCTATAATCTACTCCTTTGGTAGCCCAAAATATAGTTGCGATTTCATCTACCGCACTCACTAATTCCTTAGCGGAATCAGAACTGACGGACTGCTTGTTAGCCCCAGCCAATTTATTGGCGTTCCAAAACAGCTCGTGAAGATTAGGGTACTTCTCCAAGTGCTCTGGCTTGAAATAATCAGACCAGAGAATATTTAGTTCATTCTTAACCGCTTGTGCATGCTCTTCCTTCACTGATACGTATCGGGAATATGTATTAACATCCTCTGAGTTGCTCAATCCCTCTATTCGTACAGACATCTTCAACACTGTCTGGGCCCCAATTTTTGCAGTTATAGGATCATAAATTCCACATGGGATATCACAATGTGCTTGCACTTCTTCAAATCTTAATAATTCCTTGAGGTTCGAAATCAGTCTCATTCTATCCTTCCTTTGTATAAACTTGTTTCAATCAAAACTCTGTAAACTTTAAATAAGTTTCACGTGGAAGAAAAGATACAGTAAATTGGTCGTAATTCGCAAGAAAGCTTTAAAGATTGTTAATCATGTTTAAAAACACTCTGAAAATCGCGAGAATAAAAAATAGAAGTATGCTACCTACGTTATCGAATGGAGATCTGGTTTTGGCCACAAAACTAAAACATCCAAAAATAGGTGGGATAGTGTTCATAAAAAATCCTAACAATCCAAAAACATTAATGGTTAAAAGGCTACTCGGATTAGAAGGGGATGAATTAAAACTTCAAAATGGATTGCTAATCAGGAACGGGATCCGTGTGAATGAGAGTTATCTTTTCGGGGATAGTATGTTTTCAGAAGAAAAAGAATTTTGCTGGTCTATAAAGCCTAACCATTGCTTAGTATTAAGTGATAATCGTTTGGCGGAATACAACAGCATCGACAGCAGAAATTTCGGGCAAATATCTGTAGAGCTCATTGTGGCATGTGTAATAGTAAAACTGTACCCGTCATTACAAAAAATAGAAGTAGCTAATTGATGATCTTTACTATTGGATTATCTTTTCAAAGATGGCATTAATTTTCGAAGCCATTATAAAATCATTCAAATGAAGCCCATTCACAACGTGGGTCCAGTATATAACTTCTACGTATATAAATCCGAAAATAACTTCAGGGTGATGGTCTTCTGCATCGGATAGCTCGGTCAAATCATTTATAAACTTTATTGCCTTGGAATAATCCTCCAAAACAAATCTTCTGCGGATCACTTTGATGTCGCCTCTAGTATCGGCTACCCAATAAGGTATGAAAGTCAGGAAGTGATTTATCTTTTCAGAGCAAAGCGACAATTCTGACTTTTTAACTCTCTTACAATGCATATTTTCAAAATTAGTCATTAAAGAGTTCCGTCAACACCAGAGCATTTTTCATAGAATCATGAAAATGCATTATAAATAAATGAACCTTATATAGAATAGGCACGCTGAAGATAGTATCATTTCTCAAACTCACTACTAAGAATATTTCAATTAACTATAAATCAAGTCTAGGAGCACATTATGGCTGACGAAATTGTCGTATACACTCATCCTGATTGTACTTATTCAGACGCCCTCAAGGACGAATTAAATGATCTCGCAGTAGATTACACAGAGATAGATTTGGCCTTGAAACCTGATATGTGGGATAAAGTTGAAGAACTCACCGGAGGGGAGAGAATAACACCAGTTATGGTAACGTCAGATAATGTAGAGGTTGGCTTCCACGGAGTAGGTTGAAGTTTCTAAAGAGGAGGCCGTGCGTCTCCTATAAGAACAAAAACGCCAACTTTCTCAAGTTAGAGAAAGGAAATTCAGACCTATTCCAGTATACTTGAAACTGATTGGTACTCTTCATCTGTGATATGCCAATCACCGGCTGCACTGTTTATAACAACCTGTTCAGGTTTTGTGGCGCCAGCTATAACTGAACTTACATTTTTTCTATATAACAACCAAGCAAAAGCCAAATCTATAATTTTCTTATCCCTCTCCTGACAAAAACTAGTCAATTGCTCTAGGATTTCGAAGTTGCGGTCTGAAAACAACCCCCGATCATCACTTTGCAGCCTAGCACCCTCCGGACTGGCTATCCCCTTTTTATATTTACCAGTTAGAAATCCGTTTGCTAAAGGGAAATATGGAAGGATTCCCATATCATACCTCTCACACAGTGGAATCAAATCTTCCTCTATTTTTCTTTCTAATAAGCTGTAATGTGGTTGAACGGATATAAAAGACCTCAAGGACAAATCTTTTGACACCCATATAGATTCGCACACTTGCCATGAATTGAAATTAGAACACCCAAAATATCGTATTTTGCCCTGGGCGGTTAAATCATCCAACGCTCTCAAAGTTTCATCAATGGGTGTCGCCGGATCCCACCAATGAATCTGATACAAGTCTATATAGTCTGTACGGAGTCTGTGTAAACTCTTTTCAACTTGATCCATAATGTGTTTTCTAGAATTTCCAGCTTGATTGGGCCCAACACCCATTCGGCTTGAGACCTTGGTAGCGATTACTACAGAATCTCTTCTACCTTCCAGTGATCTCCCAATATATTCTTCTGAAAGACTGTTACCGTAGCTATTGGATGTATCAATGAAGTTTATTCCCAAATCAATAGCCTGGCTGATGACAGAGTCGGATTGAGGGTAATCTATTCTCCCTCCAAAATTATTCGCACCTAGCCCTATAACTGACACTTCCAATCCTGAGTTCCCAAGCTTTCTATGATCCATAACAGTTATCAACCTTTCCTGAACTGAGTTTATAAATATTCTGGTCTTGCTATAAACAACCCATTCTCATTAACTATCTTCAATGCAAAATCATGGGAATCAATATCGAGTGCCATTTCTCTATCCTGCTCTGGCCATTGAGGTTTACTCTCATCATCATATTTTTGAGATTCCTCACCAACTCTTATGAGACTTTTTACAGCATCCTTAGGAGGCTGCCGACCCTGTAAGAGATTCCTCATATATAGTGCGCATTGCTCATCTTCATCGGATCTAATTCGGCCTTCAAGTCCCATGGCCACTAACGTCACAATATCTGGATCCAGGCGCTCTATGACCTTTACAGTAGCCTTCGCCACAGCCAATGACCCACCATATAAAACATCCGATTCTCCAGCGGCTGTTACACCAACAGTCCCAGCTCTGGTAGATTGAACAATAGTTTTACCTTTCAGATTTCGATTGGACAGTTCATAAGGAGAATTACCAAAATCAAACCCATTAGGTCGTTTACCACCGACTTCACCCATGAGAAAATCTCCGACACCTTTATCTTTCAGTGCGAAAGCTTCCTCAATTTCTGCTACAAGAATTATCTTCTCTGCACCATTTTCAAATGCTACTGCTTCTGTAGTAAAACACCTAAATACATCTATAATTACAGTCAACCCCTCAGCGCTACGGGCTCCCTCAACTAAACTCGTGATTCTAACTTCCAATTATCACCTCATAGGTAATTTTAATGGCTATGATTTAAAGGACTAAATTTTCTTCGGCATTACGAATTTGATATTTTCTTCCTCTCCTCCCATAGGCACAACTTCCGTTGGATTTATAAAATCAATAACTTCTTGCACAAGAGTGTCTGGGGTAGATGCGCCTGAGGTTATGCCTACATTGTTTATACCAGATAACCAATCAGTTTTCAGCTCACCAACGTTGTTAATCAAATAAGAAGTAATTCCTCTTGACTCTGCCACTTCTCTAAGTCGGTTGCAATTAGAACTGTTTTGAGCTCCTATCACTAGAAAAATATCGACATATTCACATATTTCTTTAACAGCGTTTTGGCGATTCGTAGTTGCATAACAAAGATCATTTCTAACTATAACGTCATTATAGAAACCTTGTACTTCATTAATTGACTCTTCAGTATCATCCACAGAAAGTGTAGTTTGAGTCAGTATAGTTACGGGCATATTAGAGTCCTCATTAAACGGGGTGAAAGTGTCTCTATCATCAAACAGGTCCATGTCTACTTGCCCCATAGTCCCCTTAACCTCTTGATGCCCTTTGTGTCCAACAAGAATGATTTTTCTTCCTTCCGCATGATATTTTTTGGCTTCATTATGAACCTTAATTACCAACGGACAGGTGGCATCAATCACTTCTAGATTTCTCTGCTTAGCCGATTCAAAATCGGATGGCGGTGAACCATGTGCAGAAAAAACAACCTTTGAGCCTTCAGGAATCTCATCAACATCTTCAACTGTGATAGCTCCTTTGGATTCGAGGTCCTTAACAACGTGTGGATTGTGCACTATTTGATGTTTTACGTAGATGGGAGAACCATATTTTTCAAGCGCAATTTCTACAATATCGATGGCTCTAACAACACCAGCACAAAATCCTCTAGGGACACCAAGAAAAACTTTCAATTTACGACCTTAATATTTCGAAACCAATCCTTACATTTAACAGTATTGAAATATTAGCACAGGTGCACCAGTCTCTCAGAAAAAAATAAGTTTGCTAAAATTGAGTGTAGTAGGACTTGATGAAGCATTGTATACTTGTCTGAAATTTTGACTGGAGAAGCCTAAAAGATGAAATTAGCCCGACGAATGAGTCGTCTCGGAACTGAGACAGCATTTGAAGTTTTAGCGAAAGCGCAAAAACTGGAGGCAAAAGGCAGAAATATCATTCATCTAGAAATAGGAGAACCGGACTTCAATACTCCTGCAAACATAACCTCTGCAGGTCGACAGGCACTTCTAGATGGATACACATCTTACAACCCTTCACCTGGGTATAACGAACTTCGCGAAGTTATATCTCAGGAAATATCTAAAAGTAGAAACATATCTGTGAAACCAGAGAATGTGATTGTAACGCCTGGCGGCAAACCAATTATGTTTTTTGTAATGATGGCTATGATTGAATCAGGTGACGAAGTTCTATATCCAAACCCAGGATTCCCAATTTATGAATCAATGATAGAGTTTTGCGGTGGGAAAGCTGTTCCAATGCAATTACATGAAGACAGAAATTTCAATATTGATGTTGAGGAAGTAAAAAGCCAGGTGACATCCAATACGAAATTAATGATCATAAACTCCCCCAATAACCCATGCGGAAGCGTTATTTCGAATGATGATCTCAGAAAACTTTCTGACATTGCAAAAGAAAATGATATTACAGTACTGTCTGACGAAATTTATATCCGTTTCCTTTACGAAGGGGAATACAAAAGCATATCTTCATTTCCTGGTATGTTAGATCGCACAATCATTCTAGATGGGTTCTCCAAAACCTATTCAATGACAGGTTGGAGGATAGGGTACGGCGTCTTCCCAAACGAACTGGTAGAACCGATATCCAGGCTGGTCACCAATAGTGTCTCCTGCACAGCTAGCTTTACTCAGATGGCAGCTATTGAAGCAATTAAGGGTTCTCAAAGTGAACCCAACAACATGGTCGAAAAATTCAAAGAAAGAAGAGATATAGTGGTCGAGGGATTAAATGATATCCCCGGCATAAAATGTGCAGTACCACAAGGAGCTTTTTACGCTTTTCCAAACATAACCGGTACTGGTTTGAGCAGTAGTCAATTTGCGACCCAAATACTTGAAAAGGCCGGTGTTGCTGTACTGGCAGGAGAATCTTTCGGGAAATTTGGGACAGGATACATCAGGATCTCATTCGCTAATTCTACAGAAAATTTGGTAGAAGCAATGCGCCGTATAAAGAATTTCCTTACTTGTTAAAGTTATTTCCAACAAACTAATTTGATTCATTTATCTTATTCTCGTTAAATGGGAGAATAGCTAAAACAAGAAATTGGACCAATTAAAATGCCATCAATTCGTATTTCAATTGCACAAATAAATACATCAGTCGGTAATATAGAGGCAAACGAGTCAAAAATTATTCAATACATCAAGCAGGCTTCAAATCAAGAATCTGATATCGTCATATTTCCCGAACTTGCCATCACAGGATATCCGCCAGAAGACCTGTTGCACAAACCACACTTCGTGGAAAAAAATATGATTTCCGCTAGGAAAATTGCCCAGTCAACTGAAAACATATGTGCGGTATACGGTTTTGTTGAATCCGATAACAAATTATACAACTCCGCTGCCGTATCCCACGATGGTGAACTAATAAGTACCTCTAGAAAAACATTACTACCAAATTATGGGGTTTTTGACGAGAAAAGATACTTCTCGACAGGGGAAAATCCAGATATATATGCCATGGCAGGACTGAACATTGGAATAAATATATGTGAAGACATTTGGTTTGATTCAGGACCCACAAAAACACAAAGTGAATTAGGAGCAGAACTTATATTAAACATCAACGCTTCTCCATACCACCAAAATAAGAATTTGGACAGGGTAAAGATGCTTAGTGAGAAAGCTAAGAATAACGATGTTTATATCGTCTACGTCAACATGGTTGGTGGCCAAGATGAGCTAGTCTTTGACGGTGGGAGCACAATAACTAATTGCAGGGGCAGAATTATCCATGAATTGGGTCAATTCCAAGAAAAGATTGCGACTTACGACCTTAATATACCCTCAAAACATCAAACAAATGTAACTGGACATAAAAGAATATTCATTTCTGAACAAAAAAATCACGTCAAACCGGTTATTGAAAGTACCCCTGATGTTCAATCTATGAGTGAAATCGAGCAGATATATAACGCTTTAGTGTTGGGCACACGTGACTATGTGCGTAAATGTGGGTTTGAAAAAGTATTAATCGCTCTATCAGGAGGAATAGACTCTAGTCTAGTAGCCGCTATCGCTGCCAAAGCACTTGGACCAGAAAACGTTATAGGATTGTCCATGCCTTCAGTATTTTCATCTGATGGCAGTAAATCTGATGCAAAAAAACTATCGGAAAACCTCAATATAGGC
>CEVA01157492.1_pt1 | contig 14214 bp, 12 predicted proteins | sample 361521 | NCBI WGS metagenome assembly CEVA01 (sample SAMEA2622823, study PRJEB7988) | marine metagenome | isolation source: saline water (ENVO:00002010), including
CCTAGCATGAGCATCATACGTAGAGCAGACGAAACTGCCGAACGTATGTTCTCTATATCATTTTTGGCGGCAGCTCGGGAAACAGTTGGAAGAGTTGCTGTCGCGATGGATACACCAAATAAACCAATCGGTAAATACATTATTCGAAAGGCGTAATTAAGCCATGAAACCGCACCCGTTCCTTCTCCCGTTGCCAAGATTGTGTTGACTAGCAAATTGATTTGAACAGCAGCGCCTGCGACAGTACCTGGACCCATGAGTAGAAGAATTTCTCGAAGTCCTGAATCTGATGGGTCAAGATGAAATCGATACCGATAGCCCTCTCGACTAAGAACAGGAATCTGGACAATAATTTGTCCAAGTCCTCCAATCATTGCGCCAATCGCAATGGCAATGATTGGCTCGATTCCGAATAGGGGAGCAATAGGAACAAACAGTAACGCACTGAGTATAACGCCGAGATTAAACATCGCCGGCGATAAAGCTGGCGTAAAAAAATGGTTAAGAGAGTTAAGCATTCCCATAAGTGCCGCAGCTATTGCGACCAGTGTAAGAAATGGCAGCATTATTCTCGTCAACGAAACTGTGAGATCTAGCTTTCCTGGTACGGAGGAATAATTTCCTGCAAGAAGTTCTACGAGTGGTAAAGCAAAGATCATTCCAAGAATTACTAAAAGTCCTGTAATAATAATCAGCGCGTTAATTAGTTGATTGCCTAGCCGCCACGCTGATTCTTTACCCTGCAGTGCTAGCCGTTTAGTAAATGTGGGAATAAACGCCGCGCTCATTGCTCCTTCTGCAAAAAGGTCGCGCATTAAATTGGGGATTCGAAAGGCAACATTAAATGCATCCATTGTGTTGCCGGCACCGAAGAGGTACGCTAAAACTTGGTCTCGGATTAAGCCAAGTACTCGGCTCACAAACGTTGCTGAACCCGTTGCTCCAGCGGAACTTGCAAGCTGGGTGGTTGCATCAGATCTACTGTCCTTCACAAGATCTGTGTCTGTGGTGGGCTCGGTGTGATCGGGCACGTTTCCTCTGGATATCATAAGAAGCAAATCATATGGTTCAGTTCTAAAAAAAGATCATAAGATTTGTGGTCTAGTAAGTTTTGTCATAACTTGAGATGTCCATTTGTTAGCTTAAGATAACAGGAAGTTCGGTGCCTACCAATTGCTTGGATAGAAAACCTTGGTCAACCATTTATTTTGATTCGGTGGCAACACCGATCGGACCTGTCTTTTTCGGTGTTTCTGAAATTGGTGTCTGTGATCTTATGTTAGGAGAAACGAGTGAATCCCGTTATCGTTCTCGGCTAAGTGATTTTGCCGTTAATGTTTGTCGAAGCCAAGCGTGCAGTGAGTATTTCTCAGGCCAGTTGGCTGAATATTTTTCAGATAGTCATTATCAGTTTACGGTTTTTGTCGATTTGAGTCGGGCGACATTGTTTACCAGGCGAGTGCTTAAGGAAGTTATGCAATTGCCACCTGGAATGTTGATAACTTACGGAGACATTGCGACGCGAATAGGTTCTCCACGAGCAGGGCAGGCTGTTGGTGCGGCTCTTGGTCGAAATCCGGTGCCAATCGTGATTCCCTGTCACCGGGTAATAAAGCGGGGAGGAGATCTAGGAGGATTTTCCCATGGGTTATCTGTAAAGCGCTTTCTTTTAGGTTTTGAAGGGTTCAAATTTAACGAAAAATTACGGATTGTCTTTACGCCGGATGAACTCTGTTCAAGGACGACGTCGACGGGGTCGTGAGGAGCCTTCCTCCGTATTTACGATTACTCCTGGTCGCGAAGAGAGTCTTGGTTGATTTTCAGCATCTTGGTTTGCGTTCATAGGAAGAAAAGTCGGAAAATCAAGGATATTTTCATTATAAACCCCTGAATTGTTGCGGCGATTGCTTAATTGTTCCAGTAATTCAAGGTCGTCAAATCCTTCTTGTTCTATATCTTCGACAGACTCAAGCTGAGCATTCGATGAAGACGGTTCCTCCGTGCTTTGGTCCTGCGGCGGGAAGCCTAATGTGCTCACATTGTCAGGAGACATGAGAAATACGCGGTCATAAATAGAGAGTCCTGTTTTTCTCAAAGGTCTCGGCGCAAATAAATAGCCAGCTACTTCACGGAGCAATACTTCGAGTGCTTTAGCTTCCTCGACGTCGATTAATGTGACTGAGATTAACCGACTAGAAATGCTATCGGCATTTATAAAGTTGGTATTTCCTAGACGCGCCCACTCAATCAATATTTTGTCTAGCGGAATTTCTGAAGTAATAATTGTTACTCGTCCTTTATCAAATGAGAGTTCTATGTTTTCCGCAGAAACAACATGTTCCATGCTGGTGAGACATATTACGATTGTGATGATTAACGATTTCAGCTCCATTGCTCTTAGTATATTCTGCTGTCTGTTGTAAGAAACCACGAATTATTTTGAAAAACGGAAATTGATAATATCTCCATCCTCAACCACGTATTCTTTGCCTTCAAGCCGAACTTCTCCATGCTCGCGGCACTCGTTAATTGAACCCCTTAAGAGAAGATCTTTGTATCGCACAACCTCTGCGCGGATAAACCCTTGTTGTATATCGCTGTGAATTTCTGCTGCCGCTTCCGGTGCCGAAGTTCCCTTCGGAATAGACCAGGCTCGGCATTCATCTTTTCCAACAGTAAAAAATGAAATATATCCAAGCAAGTCGTAGGTTGCTTGGATAACACGATCTAACCCAGTATCTTTTAAACCGAGATCTTCAAGAAAAAGCGGAGATTCATTAGGGTCCAGTTGAGATATTTCCAGTTCAATTTTTGCGAACACGGGGACCGCTTTTGTGGACTTCGAAGAAACTATTTCTGTGAGGTTTGTTAATTCGATAGCGTTGTCTGCTTGTTCGACGTCCGCTTCGTCTAGATTGATGATTAATAGTAGTGGTTTGGCAGACAGAAATTGAAAACCACGCAATGTTTTATATTCAAGTGTCTCGAATGATAATGTCCGGATAGGTTCTCCGTGTTCCAAGGCTTTTTTGCATTCACTGAGGATATTAAATTCCAGTTCTAAAGCTTTCGCTGCGCCTTTCTTTTTGTCCTTTTGGATTCTGTCGAGTCGACGTTCGGTGACAGCGAGATCGGCAAGTATAAGCTCGTCTTCCATGGTTCTGGCGTCGCGGTAGGGATCGATTGTTCCGGCAACATGGGGAACTTCCACTGCACGAAAGGCTCTCACCACATGCAGCAAGGCGTTCGCTTCTCGATAAGGTGTTACGTCGATTAGATTCTGTGGATTTGAAGCGCCAAGAATATCTGAAAATACAACTGTTGCGGGAACATTTTTTTCAGGGTTAAAAAGAGCATTTAAGCGGTCGAGTCTATTGTCTGGAACATCAGCAGTTCCTGTATTGGTTTCGTTTTTTCCGGATCTAGATTTTAGCGGTGCTCCAGATTTTCGAGAAAGCAGTTCAAATAAAGTTGTTTTTCCGGTACTCGGGAGTCCAATTAATCCTGCACTTAACATCAGTAATGTGCTCAGAACGGTTTAGGTTTAACACATCCTAGCATGCCATTTTCACAGAAACATTCGGCTCTGTAAGCTTTTAACGCCAAACATTTCAAGAATAGGCAGTTTTTGTCTAATTTTTGCGTTGACAAGTTGACTAAGCCAAGCCTAACATCGATGTGGACTATTGTGGGTTAATATGGAGTAAATAGGGTGCTTAGAGGAAATTTTGCCGCAAAGATAGATCAAAAGGGGCGACTTAAAATTCCTGCGGCTTTTCGTTCTGTGATCGACAAAAAATTTGGAGACTCAGTTTTTTTGACGAGTCTGACAGGGGAATCTGTACGCATTTATCCAATGTCTGTTTGGAATGATATCGAGGAAAAACTTACCAAGATTCCCTCTGCGCATCCGTCTCGAGCCAGATTCTTTGACCGTGTGAATTTTTTTGGTCAACCAGCACAGATTGACAAACAAGGGCGGGTTTCCGTGCACATTCTTTTACGTGAGACAGCCAGTATGGTAGGTGAGGTTTCTGTCTTTGGTCTCTACAACTATCTAGAGGTATGGAATTACGATCGAATTCGTGCCCGATTAGAACGTGATCCGTTTACCGATGAGGATGCACGTGCTTTAGCTGAGTTTGGTATTTAGAAATGTCTTTTGTAACGAACGGTTTAAAACATGAATCTGTCATGACGACTGAACTCGTGGCGATGTTTGATTTAAAACGTGGCGGACATTTTCTGGATTGCACAGTGGGAACCGGTGGTCATTCAAAGGCATTACTCAAAGCAGGAGCAAATCGAATTTTAGGGCTCGATCGTGACGAAGAGGTACTACCTTTAGCTGCGAGAACACTTGAGCATTGGAAAGACCATGTTGATCTAATTCATTCAGATTTTCGGAATTTTCAAACGGTGATGGACCAAAGACAATTATTGACCGTAGATGGCGCTCTCGCTGATTTAGGAATGTCATCTGTGCAATTGGACGCAGAAGGCCGTGGCTTTACTTTTCGTCGCGATGAGCCACTAGATATGAGAATGGATCGCTCGGTCGGCAAAACGGCCGCAGAGATCATTCAGGTGGCGTCAGAAAAAACTTTAGCGGATCTTATTTTCGAGTATGGCGAAGAAAGATATGCTCGCCGAATTGCTAGAGCGATAGTCGTTAACCGCGTTCGAGAGCCTCTTGTTTCAACAGGTCAGCTAGCAACACTAGTAAGAAAGGTAGTGCCGCGTCGTAAAGGCCAGAGGATTGATGCCGCGACACGTACATTTCAGGCTTTAAGAATCTGGGTCAATCAAGAATTAAGTGGACTGGACGTTTTTATCCGAGAGATTTTTCAAAAACTTCGTGTTGGGGCCAGATTGGTAGTTATTACTTTTCACTCTCTTGAAGATCGCATCATTAAACACACATTCCGTGATCTTGCGAAGTCAGGTGATGTTCCTTTAAGAATTCTAACCAAACGTCCTATTCGCCCAAGTTCTAATGAGGTGTCACAAAATCCAAGGGCAAGAAGCGCGAAATTGAGAGCTGCGGAGAAAGTTGCGTGAGTAATCAAAATTTTGAGAATGTCATAAAAAAGGACATTCGTAATAACCCAATTATTCGTGAGGTTGATCAAACCCGTCAACGTGAGATGTGGCGGTCTGTTGCCATTGGAGTATTTTTGGTTGTTGTTCTTATTTTTTCAGCTTGGCAACATTTTGAGTTACTTCAACACGGTTATTACATCGAAGAAATGCAGCAAGAGCGAGCTAGAGAACTGGAAATTAATCGTCATCTCCGGCTTGAGATCGAAACACTACAGTCCCTTGATCGGATCGAAAGAATTGCTACAGAACAACTTGATTTAGTTGCACCAACAGAGAGTGAAGCCATTGTTATAGAGCGTGTTGTTCCAGCCGCACAGCCGGATCAATCAATTGTTGCAATACGCCAGGAGAGTAATAGTGCTGATAGTCAGCGTCCCTAATCGTTGTTTAGGGAGTAAGAGTGATTAAGCGATTAAAGAACCGAGTTGCCGTGCCTCGACCTGGCCGGCAAAAAGTGACACGTCCGCAAGCGTGGCGTTCGACTATGCGGAGGAGGTTGTTAGTTGGAGGTGTGGTCTTTGCGGTATGGGCAATAGCAATTGAGGCGAGGTTGTCGTATCTCCAAATATCTCAGTACGACAAGTTGGTTTTAAGAGCAGAGCGGCAACAAAATAGGAGTGTTAAGACAGATCCCAAAAGAGGAGAAATTGTTGATAGAAAAGGTCGAGTTCTTGCTTATAGTGTTGACGCGGACACTATTTACGCTATTCCCACGGCTATAGACAATCCGACAACTGCTGCAATAGCGCTTTGTAAAGTTCTTATTGATTGTGATGAGACGAAAAAAAGCACGATTGAAAAACGGTTAGGACAGGAAAAGGCTTTTACCTACATTCAAAGGCGGGTAACTCCAGAAGAGGCTCGGCGTGTAGCGTCTTTAAATCTTGAAGGTGTGGGGTTTCTAAAAGAAAATCGTCGTTACTATCCTAACAAAGATTTGGCAGCTCATCTGCTCGGTTTCGTGGGAACTGATAATCAAGGTCTCAGTGGAATTGAGTTTAGATACGAAAAAGAAATTAGTGGTCGTCCTGGCAAGGTTCTAATTCAAACAGACGCAAAGCGTAGAGCCTTCGGACGGGTAGAACAGCCTCCTACAGCTGGAGCCGACGTTGAGCTAACTATAGATAAATATCTTCAACATATTGCTGAACGCGAATTAGCTTCTGCTGTACAGCTTCATAAGGCGTCTGGTGGAACCGTTGTCATGCTAGACCCTCATAGTGGTGACATATTAGCGATTGCTAACTCGCCAACATTTAATCCTAATGCCTTTGCAGAATCATCAAGTGTCGATCGGAGAAATCGTGCTGTCCAGGATGTCTATGAACCGGGTTCTACTTTTAAACTGGTCACCGCAGCCGCAGCATTTGAGGAAGGTTTAACAAATCGAAACGAGCTGTTTGATGTTAGTGCTGGAGAAATTCGTGTTGGCAATTCGATCACCAAGGACATGCACACCTATGGCGTAATTTCTTTTGAAGACGTGATAGTTTTATCGAGCAATGTAGGAGCTATCAAAGTAGGTTTACGTTTAGGATCTGAACGTTTTAGTAGATACGTAAGACGATTTGGTTTCGGGGAATCTATTTCTAGAGATTTGTCAGGAGAAAGTCCCGGCATTGTTCATAATCCAGCGAAAATTACAGAACTAGATCTCAAATCAATGTCAATGGGGTATGGAGTTTCTGTTACTCCTTTACAGATGGCTTCTGCCGCCAGTGCTGTGGCCAATGGAGGCGAACTGATCGAACCAAGAATCGTTCGTTCAATAATTAGCAACGGTATAAGAACTCCAGAAAGAAAACGCCGGGTCATTCGTCGTGCGATCACTCCAGAGACAGCCGCAGAATTAACTGAGATTATGGAAGCGGTTGTTGAGAGAGGAACGGCGAAACAGGCTCAGGTTTCTGGCTATACCGTAGCCGGGAAGACTGGCACTGCTGAAAAATTGGTAAATGGTCGTTACTCGAGCAGCCAACATTATGCGTCTTTCGTTGGTTTTGTTCCTTCGCGACAACCTGAACTAACAATCTTGGTTGTGATTGATGCTCCACAAAAGCCTTTGTATACAGGTGGTTCAGTGGCGGCGCCTGTTTTTCGACGAATTACTGAAGCGGCTCTTCGGCATTTGGCCATACCTCCAAGTATTGATGCCCCTTCTCCTCTTCTTGTTTCAACTGAGACTGCTAAGAATATTTCTCTCAGGCCAACAGGCACTCATCATATTTCAAAACCTTCTTCTGTAAACAATCAATCGTTCAAAAATGGACTTATGCCCGATTTGAAAGGTTTAAGCGCTCGTAAAGTTATCGAGGTACTTACGGAAGTTGGTCTAACGGCACGGTTAAACGGAAATGGTTTTGTGTTTAAACAAGATCCGAGCCCTGGGACAAGAGTAGAACGCGGTGAAGTGGCAGTAATTAATTTAATGCGATTTCAGCTAGAAAAATCCGGTGATGCACAGTAGCGATTTTATGACTATTACTGAACTATTTACTCGAGCTGGATTAGAAGATTGCTTAAGTTCGCATCTAAGTACTGTTAACGCCGAAGTTAGTCATGTTGCCTACGACTCACGAGAAATTAAATCTGGTGCAGTGTTTGTAGCGATTAAAGGTATTAAAAACGATGGCCTGAATTATGTTGGTGAGGCATTTGATCGTGGTGCCGTTGCCATTGTTTCTGAAGCACCAAGACCAAGAATATCCAATGTGCCATGGATTGAAGTTTCTAATGTTCGACAGATTCTTGCCAAACTTTCTGCAACCTTCTATGGAGATCCGAGTCAGAAACTGTTGATTGTTGGTACTACAGGAACGAATGGAAAAACTACGACCACATACTTGATCGAACAAGTTTTGGAAAGTGCTGGAATGAGCTGCGGGCGAATCAGTTCCGTTACGCATAGAGTGTCAAATCAAGAACAGGATGCGATACACACAACGCCAGAATCAAATGATTTACAGAGACTTTTAAGAGAGATGGTTGACCATAAGTGTAATGCTTGTGCGATGGAAGTGTCGTCGCATGCCTTGGCTCTCAGTCGTGTCGAAGCTGTGAAATTTAGTGCGGTTGCATTTACCAATCTGACAAGAGATCACCTTGATTTCCACGGAGATATGTCTAGTTACTTTTCTGTAAAAAAGCGTCTCTTTAAAATGATTGACGAGGAAGTTCCCGCTGTTATAAACGTTGATGATCCCTATGGCAAGCAACTCATAAGTGACGTCAATTCACCGGTTACTTATGGAATTAACACTTCAGCTGATGTAATGCCCTTACAAATGGAGTTGTCATCTGCAGGAATTGAACTTAACGTGAAGACACCCCGTGGTCCTCTCCAAATAAGTTCGAATCTCTTGGGTCAGGGAAACACTTACAATATCTTGGCAACCATAGCGCTAGGTTCTTCTCTTGGTATTCCTTTCCCTGCGATAAGAAAGGGAATTATGGGAGTCAAGAGTGTTCCAGGACGTATGCAGGTTGTCTCGTCAGAGAAAGATCCTGTAAAGGTCTTGGTTGACTTTGCCCATACTGATGATGCTTTGCGAAGTCTTCTCGAAACAGCCAGAAAACTTACGAACGGTCGGTTAATTACTGTTTTTGGTTGTGGTGGGGACAGGGATACTTCAAAACGCCCTTTGATGGGTGCAGTGGCTGGGCGCCTTTCAGATCTTGTTATTTTAACATCTGATAATCCTCGTTCAGAAGATCCGGGTTATATCACTAAAGAAGTTGAGCGGGGCTTGAGTGCTTGCTCGATTCCTTGGTTGATCATCTTGAGCCGGAGTGAAGCTATTCAACAATCAATTCAAGAGGCGAAACATGGAGATTTAGTTGTCATTGCCGGTAAGGGCCACGAGCGGCACCAAATAATAGGAGAAAAGTTTATGCCTTTTGATGATGCTTCTGTTGCTAGGGAGGCACTTGCGCTTCGAAGAGCTGGTGTTCGGGCAGGATGAGGGTCTATCTTGACGAAATTCAAGTCTTTGGTTTTCAGTGCAGCCGAGTTAGCAGAACAAAGCGAAGGGAGCTTAATACAAGGTCGCCCGGAAACAGTGATAGAGGGATTCTCTATAGACAGTCGGTCTGTCAAACAGGGAGATGTTTTTATTGCGATTAACGGGACACGATTCGATGGACACGAATTCGTCAACGAAAGCTTAAGGAGAGGAGCTGCGGGAATAATAATCAGCGATCAATCGGCAATACGAATCGACTGCAAAACATCGAAAGATTTTTTTGTGATTCTTGTGCGGGACACAACAAGGGCGTTACAAAAGCTGGGTAGGTATGTCAGACGTCGTTCGGGTTCGTGTGTCGTAGCTATTACGGGGAGTATGGGTAAGACAACAACAAAAGAGATGGCTGCCGCTCTTTTGGACGGTTCATGTCGAGTATTTCGTAGTGCTGGTAATTTAAATAATCACATAGGGGTGCCGTTGTCGCTTTTGGAATTGCGTAAGAAACCTGAGGTGGCAGTAATGGAATTGGGAATGAATCACGCGGGAGAAATTAGTGACCTTGTTTCAATTACTGAACCAGATTTTCGCGTTTGGACCAATGTCGCAGAGGTTCACTCAGCTTTTTTTAATTCGATAGAAGAGATTGCGGATGCAAAGGCAGAAATTCTTGAGGGGGCTTCATCAACAGGGCACCTTATTGCTAATGCAGGAGATTCTCGTGTGATGAATAGATCGAAGTCGTTTCCTGGGTCACTTACTACCTTTGGTGTTGAGCAATCTGCAGATGTATCAGCTCGTCAAGTACGTATGCTAGGTCTGGAAGGTATGGAGGCAAATATTGAGACTCCCGTTGGTTCACGTTTACTAAGGACGCCAATGGTGGGTTTTGGACATATGGACAATATTGTGGCGGCAATTGCTTTGGCACTGCAGTTTGATATTCCACTGGAGATACTCGTTAATCGAATTTCGAATTTCCTGCCTCAGGTAGGGAGAGGACAAATTATTAAGTTTGGAAAGGTGGCTGTTATTGATGACACTTACAACTCAAATCCTGTGGCTCTACAAGCTGCTCTCCAAGCAGTTGGATCTGACACAAAATGTTCTAGGCGGGTAGCGATTTTAGGAGAAATGTTGGAACTTGGAAAACGCTCTGAGTCTTTGCACGAAATGTGTGGAAGGACGGCAGTACGTTCTGGGTTTGAGAAGATTGTTTTGGTTGGCGGTGATTCAGTTCTCGCTTTAGCAAAAGGAGCTATTGCCGAAGGATTACCTCAAAAGAAGATTGAGATTTTTTCTACAAGCAAAGAAGCTGCCGAGTATGCGATGCAGATATTGCAGGATGGCGACGTGGTCCTTGTAAAGGGCTCAAGAGGTACGTCAATGGATCACATTGTCAATTGTATTACTAAAGCACAGGCGGAGTCATAAGTGTTCTATTACCTTCTTTATCCCCTGCGTGAACAGGTTTCATTACTCAATGTGATGCAGTACATCACGTTTCGTACTGCTGCCGCCAGCCTAACTGCGTTTGTGCTTATGTTGATGCTTGGACCTTGGGCGATTCGTGTTTTACGGAAGGCTCAAATAGGACAGATCATTAGGGACGATGGACCAGAAACTCATCATCCTAAAGCGGGAACTCCAACCATGGGTGGGGTTTTAATTTTAGGGGCTGCGTTGATACCTACACTTTGTTGGGTTGATTTGAGGAACTCATATGTTTGGGTTGCAATGTCTTCGACTCTGGCTTTTGGGGGAATTGGTTTTATAGATGATTATCTCAAAATCACTCGTGGGTCACATCACGGTCTTAAAGCGCGCTACAAACTTTTTTTACAGTTCGTGGTTGCTAGTGCAGTGGGTTTTTCCTTGCTTCTATTGACTGATTATGGACTTTACAACACATAGGTTGTGTTCCCGTTCTTTAAGGAATTACTGCCGGATATAGGTCTTCTATACGTACCATTTGCGATTTTGGTATTAGTCGGATCTTCAAACTCAGTCAATTTGACCGATGGTCTTGATGGTTTAGCCGTGAGCGTGTTTACGGTAGCAGCTGTTGCATTTACAGCTCTTGCCTATATCAGTGGACATGCTGTCTTTGCGGATTATCTTCTGCTGATTAGATTTCCTCCAGCAGCGGAGTTGACTGTATTTTGTGGCGCACTGGTTGGTGCAGGATTGGGTTTCCTCTGGTACAACTCCTACCCTGCAGATCTATTTATGGGAGATGTGGGTTCGTTGGCTTTAGGAGGGGCACTAGGAACCGTCGCTTTGTTAATCAAACAAGAGTTGTTGCTTCCTATTGTAGGTGCTGTATTTGTGATTGAGGCTATTTCAGTCATCATTCAGGTTGGTTATTTTAAATTGACCGGTCTTAGATTTTTTAAAATGGCGCCGCTTCATCATCACTGCGAACTGAGCGGTTGGAGCGAGCCTAAGGTAATAACACGATTTCTTATTCTTGCAGTTGTTTTTGCGCTGTTTAGTTTGACGACGTTGAAATTGAGATGAAAGAAGAAATTAATAGTCAGAATTTTTCGGTAGATAAAGTTCGTGCGTTAGTTCTTGGTGCTGGTCTTAGTGGATTAGCGGCCTCTGAATTACTCGCCAAGCGCGGAGCTTTTGTCACTCTCAGTGACACTCGAGAAACAATAGATGAATCAGGATTGATAGATGAGGTTGAAGTCGAAGTTGGGGGACATCGCCAAGAAACAGTAGAAGGCGCCGAACTTATTGTTCTAAGTCCAGGTATTTCACCGAAATTGTCTGTTTTGGATACTCCGAGAAAAAATGGTATTCCGATTATTAGTGAAGTGGAGCTTGCCTCACGGTGGATTCCTGGCCGCATTGTGGCTGTGACGGGAACCAAAGGAAAATCAACAACGAGTTACCTGATTGACAGAATTTTTAAAGAAGATGGAAAGTGCTCTGTTTTAGGCGGTAATGTAGGGGTTGCTCTCAGTAGTCAGGTTGAACAATCTAATTCAGACGTGATTCACGTTGTTGAAGTAAGTAGTTTTCAGCTCGAACTTACGACAGCATTTCATCCGTGGATTTCGGTTTTCTTGAATCTTTCCTGTGATCATTTAGATCGGCACGGCCATTTTGGTGAATATGCTGCGGCGAAAGCCAAAATTTTTTCTAACCAAACATCTAGTGACTCAATGGTCGTTAATGCAGACGATCCGAAAGTATTAGAACTTGCAAGTAAAGGTCAAGCCCGCACCGTCTTCTTTTCACTCAATTCTTCTATTAATGATGGTGTCAGTCTTCTAGAAAATTCAATTGTATATCGTTCAGGGGAAGAGACAGAAAAACTTTTACCTGCAGTTTCAATGAATTTACCGGGACGTCACATTCTTAATGACGTTTTGGCCGCTGCGGCTGTAGGAAAGATAGCTGGTGTTTCGCCTGATGCTCTTAAGAGAGCGGTTTCGTCATTTAGCGGTTTAGAGCACATTCTTGAACACGTTGGTCAATTTTTTGAAGTGCAATTTGTTAATGACTCAAAAGCTACAAACATAATGGCCGCGAAGGCGTCCATTGAATCATTTGACGAAAACCTCGTAGTGATTATGGGTGGACATTTTAAAGGCGGAAAACTGACGGATTTAGTTCCTGTACTCACATCTAAAGTAATAGCGCTAGTGGTCATTGGAGAATCTCGCGATCGTTTTGAATCTGAGTTAAGTGTCTTTGTTGATATTCGAAAGGCCCAAGATATGCACGAGGCTGTTCGGGTGGCGTTTAGTTTGATTAAACCAAAGGGTGTCGTATTGCTTGCACCTGCGTGCGCAAGCTTGGATATGTTCAGAGACTATCGAGAACGTGGGCGGATGTTTAAGGAGGAAGTGAAGTCGTTGTTAGAACAACTGTAAAGAGGTGAGTAGTGAACAGTCATCAGTTGAATCTTGAAGTTGTCAAGCTGGCCGCTGGGAGCGTAGGCCGCCCCGCCTACGAGGTTAGTGTGTTTACTTTTGAGACGACTGATGACTGTTCACTGCTCGCCAGTTCTATTGTTTATTTATCGGTTTGGAGTAGAGAAACCTTTAGTTAAAGATAATTCCTTTTTTTAGGAATAGAGACAAAGTATGGCTCGAAAATTAAAAGCGGACAAGTGGTTGTTTTTGTCCACGTTATTACTGGTTTGTTCAAGTGTAGTGATGGTTTACAGCGCCTCGGCGCCTCTTGCGATGGATCAATATTCCCAGCCGTATTTTTTCTTATTCAAACAGATAACTTGGGTAGGGCTAGGCGTTCTGCTTTTACTTTTGGCTTCCCAAGTCGACTACAGAAATCTTAAGCAGCCCGCTATCGTTTGGACGGTTCTAGGCATAGCTGTGTTGGCGCTGTTATTAGTTTTGACCCGGCCAGCAATAAATGGAACAAATCGCTGGTTCAATGTTGCCGGAATCGGTATTCAGCCTTCTGAGTTTGCGAAGCTCGCAGTGGTGTTTTTTGTCGCAGCGATGCTAGAGAAGCGGATGGATCGAATTAACGATGTTTCTTATACGCTTCTTCCGATTGCTGTGGCTGCTGGTGTTGTTACAGGTTTAATTTACTTGCAACCAGATTACGGGACTGCATTGACCCTCCTCTTGATCATCGGTGCGATGGTATTTGTGGCGGGTCTTAGCTATAGATACTTGGTTTGGGTTAGCGCGACGATGATTCCTTTGCTCTACATAGTCCTTATGAGTGCCGAATATAGACGTAGACGTTTATTGGCATTTTTGGATCCATGGGACGATCCGTTTGGAGATGGTTTTCAATTGATTCAATCACAGATCGCAGTTGGAACCGGCGGAGTGTTCGGAAAAGGTTTAATGGGAAGTGTTCAAAAATTGTCTTATCTTCCGTATCCGCATACTGACTTTATCTATGCTGTGATTTCTGAAGAGACAGGTTTAATCGGCGCGTCCGTCGTGCTTTTATGTTTTTGCGTCATCGCTTGGAGAGGTTTACGTGTCGCCGCACTTGCGCCGGATCGTTTTGGTTCACTAGTCGCAGTCGGGGTGACAACGATGGTGTCATTGCAAGCTTTTATAAATATCAGTGTAGTGCTTGGATTGATGCCTACAAAAGGGATCCCTTTACCTTTTGTAAGTATGGGGGGATCGTCTTTGTTAGTGAATCTACT
>CEVA01045750.1_pt1 | contig 14209 bp, 9 predicted proteins | sample 361521 | NCBI WGS metagenome assembly CEVA01 (sample SAMEA2622823, study PRJEB7988) | marine metagenome | isolation source: saline water (ENVO:00002010), including
CTGGACACCGAGGGCACGATGGAGGGCTGCGTTGAGGATGGTCATTTTGGGATAGCGTTGATCGGGATTGTGCGCGAGGCACTGGAGCAGAATGCGGTTTAAAAGCGCGGGGACGCCGGGGTTATGCTTGCTCGGGAGGTCGGGCCGGAAATGTTCATCAAGTTGCTGGCGGCGCGTTTGGGTGGGCTTATTACCCTCGAATGGCCTGCGGTGAGTAAGAAGTTCGTAGGCAGTGACGCCAAAGGCGAAGATGTCGGCCCGGTGGTCGTGGGGTTCGCCGCGGAGTTGTTCGGGCGCCATGTAGCTGGGGGTACCGCTGGTGAGGTTGTATTTCTTGGGTCGACGCGGGATTTTTTGGGCGGTGTCAAAATCAATGAGGTAGGGATGACCCCGGAGATCGACCATAATGTTCTCGGGCTTGAAGTCGAGATGCATCCACCCGTGGTCATGAACGAACTCCAAGGCATCGGCCATGCCGATAAGCACGTCGGAGACGTTTTCATCGATAACAGAGTCATGGCGCAGGGCGAGTTGCTTTAGGTTGGCTCCGTTTATGTAGTCCAGAACCATGAACGGAACCCCGCGCACCTTGCCATGATCGCGGAAGCCAACAATGTTGGGATGACGCGGAAGTTTTCGCATAACGCCCAAGCCGTTCTTGAACAGCTTGGGCGCATTGGCGCTTCCTCGGGCGTTGAATCGACGCAAAGCAACAACTTGGTCGCGGGAATCTGTCGCCAGCCAGATTTGCGAGATGCCTCCTTCGTTAAGGGTCTCGTGCAGGATGTAATTTCCAAATCGCTGGCTCACTCTTTTCTGATATTGTTCTTCGTTCCACCTTGCCACGAGACAGCCGCACCAAAAAAATGCACCCGCCCCGTTTGATTTTGGAAAGAGAAGGTCGCCCTCGGGCTGCCTCAGCCGCGAAGAGCACGCAAAGTATCATACGTGTCAACCCCCTTGGGTGTTACCCGAACAGTCGATTTCCAAGGGTTTTTTCTAAGAAAAGGCTCTTCGCGGCCGATTATGTGTCAGAGGTGTGAATAATTTGTGGGTAACGTCGGCTAAAGTGATTACGTAAAGGATTGAAGCCCTCAACGGCGTGATCGGCGCTTCTGGGGTTGTTTTGAGCAAAAAAATCCTAAAATGGATGTGTTTTGCGGGCTGTTTGCTGTTGATGGTGGCAGCCGTGGGGGTGGGGTGTGGCTCTGGGAAATACCGACTGGCGGCGGATGAGGAGGTTTATGGAATTCTCGATGACCGCCGGGAAACCATCCTCGGGGCAACCAATAAATTCCGAATTGATACCGATTTGTCAAAGCGACCGGTGGAAGAGGTAAGCGGAGGTGAAGTCGTGCGGGACCGTTATACGGGTGGAGGCAACCGAACCTTGACGTTGGCGGAGGCGCTGGAACTCGCAGTACAGGCGAACCGGACTTACCAATTCAACCGCGAGAAACTTTATCTCCAAGGACTGGCTTTGACAGGCACCCGGCACCAGTTCGCACTCAAGTTCACATCCGCCTCGGTGGATTTAGGCGTGGGAAGGAGCACCGATGGCTCTCTAAAAGGAGACTCCGATGCAACCGCAACCTTGAAGAAGGCCTTCAAGGCTGGCGGCACAGTCACCGCGAGTTTGGCCAATGATCTCGTGCTTTATTTCGATGGCAACAAACCCAAGGTCCCAAGCCTGACCCTGAACCTGACGCAGCCGCTGCTGCGTGGAGCGGGCGCGGACATCGCAGCGGAGGTCCTGACTCAGGCAGAGCGTGACGTGATCTATGAGGTTCGCTCCTTCAGTCATTACCAAAAGCAGTTTGCCGTGGACGTGGTCAATGATTACCTGAACCTCCTTCAGCAGGGGGAAAGCATGCGACTGTCCTACACAAACTACATCAACCGCGGCATTTTCCTGCAAGAAATCGAGGCGCGTGTACAGGCGGGGCTGCAGTCGGAATTTGAGGCCAAGCAAGCCAAGCAAAGCGAGTTCAGCGCCAAACTTTCCTACATGAGCTCGACCAATACGTTTCAGAACTCGCTGGACGACTTTAAACAGAAGCTGGCCCTGCCGCTGGGGACCGAAATTCGGCTGGACTTTGGTGTACTGGAAAATCTGAAACAAATGGGACTACCCCCCGTGCCCATCACTGATCAGGCAGGTTACCGCCTGGCGATCACAAACCGCCTGGACTTATTGAACACGATTGACAAGTTCGAGGATTCCAAGCGCAAAGTGCGAGTGGCGCGGCAGGACTTGAAGCCCAGTCTCTCCATCGTCGCGGATGCCTCATTGACAGACCAATTTTACACTTCGTTTCAACCCGAAAAATTCACGGCCAACGCGGGACTCAAGCTGGACCTCCCCTTGGACCAGTTGTCCGAAAGAAACGCCTACCGAACGAGCCTTATTTCCTATGAGCGCCAGTTGCGCAGCCTAGCAACGGAACTGGACAGTCTGCGTGACGGAGTGCGGACAGACGTGCGAAACCTGGTGCGCCAGCGGGAAAACTATTTCACCCAGTTGGCGGCGGAGAAGAACGCGGCGGAAAACCTGCAGGCCACGCGAGAACGATTGCGGCTGGGATTCCCCGGCGTACGCACGCGAGACATCATCACGGCACAGGATCAGTTGTTGCAGGCGCAGCTGTCGGTCTCCAAGGCCTCCGTGGACTATCACAAAACCCGCTTGAAGCTGCTGAAGGACGTGGGTATTTTGGACACCACGCAGGAGGCATTTTGGTTGAAGACCATCCCCGTGCCGGGATCGCCAGCCGTGCCGGCGGGGCCATCGCAGGAAATTATTCCGCCCCACAATATTTTGGGCCAATAAAATGAGTGAGGATAAAAAAGTGATTTATGAGAGCACGTCGAAGCGTGGAGGCTTTGCGTTAGGCAAGGTGCTGGGGTTGCTGCTGGTCGCGGGCGTAGTGGGTGGCGGTGTCTACACGGGCAACTGGTTTCTCAACAAGGAGGAGAAGAAAGAGCAGGAACAAAAGCATTACGTGGCCAAGAAGGCGGACTTTCGCGTGACGGTGAAGTTGACGGGACGGCTGGTCTCGACTGACGTAGAAGTGCTCAAGTGTGAGTTAGAGGGACAAACGACCATCAAAACTGTGATTGATGAAGGCGAGACGGTGGATGGGCCATCCGATTACGTGGTCGCAGAGGGAGACACACTGGAGTCCATTGCCACGATACACGACAAATTCGATTACTGCATCAAGCAGTTGAACTCCAAATTGGAGATCGACTGGGACAACCTGGAATCGGGCACAGAAATTCAATTGCCGGGAACTTTGCTTGTGGAACTGGATCCCCAAAGTCTCAACGAACGTATCAGCAACCAGAGGATTTCCGTACAGCGTGCGGAAAACAATCTCAGCCGTGCCGAAGGCAACAAGGAAACCTTGATTTTGTCATCCGCGCTGGCGTTGAAAGTGGCGGAAAACTCCTACACCAACGCGGTGATGCAGTTGGATCAACTTGAAAATAGTACGTTCGAAACCTACATCCAGCAGTCCGAGGGGGACATTGAGAACCTGAAGACCGATGTGGAATTGGCCGAGAAGAACCTAGCCGCCTACACCAAGCTCAAGGAACTGGGCTTTGTTTCCGACGTGGAGGTGCTGCGCCAAATTTCATTGCGCGACAAGGCTCAACACCAGATCAAGATGCGCCGAGCGGACCTGGAGGCTTACCGAAAGTACGACATCGTCTCCCTGCGCCGCGCGAAGGAGTTGACGGTGGATGAGACCCAGGTCCAGATCGAGAAACAGAAGGTCCTCAACAAGGCCAACATGCGCGACGCGGAATCCGACATCCTGACCGCACAGGAAACCCTGAAGCTGGAGCGGGAAAAACTGGAGGACCTAAATGAACAGATGGCTAACACGAAAATTTACGCGCCGCAGGATGGCACAGTCCTGTACTGGTCCGCGCGTCACCACCACCACCGCAGCGAACCCATCATTGAGGGCGCCCGGGTCTACCGGGGAACGCCGATGATCAAGCTGCCGCGGACCAAGTCGCTCAAGGTCGACATCAGCGTGCCTCAAGCCAAGCACAAATCACTTTACAAGGGCATGCGCGCCTACATCGAGGTGGAGGATGTGAAGCTGCCGGGGACGTTGTCCTATCTCAGCCCCACCGTGGACAATAACCAGCGTGGACACACAGACAAATCCTACTTCAAGGGCGAAGTCAGCATCGACACCACGAACTATCCCGATTCCGTGTCGGAAGGAATGACGGTGACCGTGGAATTAGTGGTGGTGAATTTGAAGGGCAAAAACCAGCGCATCAAGGTACCCAACCAGTGTGTCACCACCCGCATGATCGACAAGGACACGCCGGAACGCGGATGCTGGGTGCTGAATCCGGCCACCAAGAAACACCGTTGGCGCCCCGTGAAAATCGAGTATAGCGATGAACAGTTCATCGCCATCAAGGAGGAAACCGACCCCAATCGCGGTCTGCGCGAAGGCGAGCTGGTGCACCTCTCGCCGCTCTCCAAGGCGGAGAACCTGAACCTAGAGGAAGCGGTCATGGGCAAGGGCGAGGTGGACCTGAAATCAAAGACGGAGGTCAACGTCACCGAGGAGGAAAGCCCCATGGCTCTCCTCAAGATTACCGACCAGCAAAAAACCGCCTGGAACGCCGCGCGCACCAAGGCCAAGGCCGCCTTTGACCAAGTGATCACCCGCGCCAGTGTCGGGGAGATTCGGCGCGAGGAAATTACCACCGCGCAGGAAAAGGTGGGCGACGATTTCCGTGCCGAGGTCAAGGGATTCCTCACTCAGGAGCAGTTGCAGAAATTCGATCAGCAAAAGGCCAAGAACATCCGCGTGCTCTTCGCCAAATAACTGGCCCCACGCATGCTCCAATGGCCACGCGCAACATCATTGAGATCAAGAATCTCACCAAGGTCTATGACCTTGGCGCCGTGCAGGTACCGGCATTGCGCGGGCTGAATTTCAACGTGGAGGAAGGCTCCTACACGGCCATCATGGGCCCCTCGGGCTCGGGCAAGTCCACGCTTTTAAACATCCTTGGCTGCCTCGACCGGCCGACTGCCGGCGAATATCACTTGGGCGATGACAACGTGGCAAGCATGAGCGACCGCGAACTCTCCGGCGTGCGTGGCGCCCGTATTGGTTTCATCTTCCAGTCGTACAACCTCATCCAGCAACTGAACGTCATTGAGAACATCCATGTACCACTCTTTTATCAAGGCAGGGACATCAGCGATTTCCGCGACCACTGCGTAAAACTGGCAGACAAGGTGGGGCTTGGCGACCGGCTGGACCATCGGCCCATGCAGTTGTCAGGCGGCCAGCAGCAGCGTGTGGCCGTTGCGCGGGCACTAGCCAATGAGCCGTTGATGCTGCTGGCCGATGAACCCACGGGCAACCTCGACACCACCACAGAACAGGAGATTCTGGACATTCTGGATGAACTCCACGCCGAGGGCCGCACGCTCGTGGTGGTCACTCACGATGACGCCGTGGCCGCGCGCGCCGAGCGGGTCATCAACCTGAAGGACGGCCTGATCGACCGAGACATTCGCAACGGCAAGGACCAACCGAAGGCGAAGGAAAAACCGCAGCCGGCCATCATCACATCCATCCAGTTAAGCGAGGAGGATCTGCAGACTGTTCCCGCGAATGAGAAAGAGGATGACGAAAAAATCCGGGTCAAAGTCAAGCTGACCCGCAAGACCAACAACAACCCAGGGGCGGCACAGGAGGACTGACATGCACGGGTTCTCCATGCTCCGGATCGTCCAGGTCGGGTTTAAAAGCCTGCGTCTGCACAAGTTGCGCAGCGGGTTGACCATGCTCGGCATGATCATCGGCGTCTGGGCGGTCATCACGCTGGTGGCCATCGGCGAGGGCGCCAGCCACGACGCACAGGAAGCCATCAAGGCGCTGGGCGCCAACAACGTCATCATCCGCAGCGTCAAGCCCATGTCGGACAAGACCCAACTGCAGGGCCGCGAGATGCAGTGGGAAACGATTTATGGGCTGAAGAATGCCGATGCCGTGCGCATTGCCAAGACCGTGCCCGGGGTCATCAAGGTGCTGCCGATCCTCACTCAGCGAAAGAACATCCGCCATGGCATTCGCGATGAAGACTGCCAGCTCATCGGCACCTATCCCTACTATCCGGAATTCACCCAGGCCAAGATGGTGGCTGGCCAATTCCTGAACGAGATTGAGGAGGCACAAAAAAAGAACTCCTGCGTGATCACCCGCACGCTGGCGGAGAAGTTGTTTGCCGGCCACAACCCGCTGATGGAGGACGTTGTCATCGGCGGCTTTGAATCGCATCAGGTTTTTCGTGTGAAAGGCATCATCGAAGAACGCTCGGATCAGGACAAGATGCCCAAGGACAAGGAGGTAATGGGACGCACCATTCGATCCAACGTGTTCATCCCGCTCTCCACCTTCAAGGCGCTGTACGGCATCAAGAACATTGACCGCAGCGTGGGCAGCCTGATTGTGGAACGCGTTGATCTCTCCGAGATTCGCGTGGAGTTTGGATCCGTTGAGGAAGTGATGCCCGCGCTGCCGCTACTGCGGGAGGCCCTAGACAAGACGCGGCGGGGCAAGGTGGATTACGAGTTCCAAGTACCCATCAACGAGTTGAACGCGCTGCGTGCACAGAAAGCTCGCGACACGCGGATGCTGTTGTACATCGCGTGCATCTCGCTGCTGGTGGGCGGCATTGGCATCATGAACATCATGCTGGCCACAGTGACGGAACGGACGCAGGAAATTGGCGTGCGGCGCGCCTTGGGAGCCACACGGGTGGATATCACTGTCCAGTTTCTGGTGGAGTCGCTGATGCTTTGCCTTATCGGCGGTGCCATTGGTGTGGCGGGCGGCTGGGGCTTCGCGGAAATCCGCCATCATTTCCTGAACCAAACCACCATCGTCACCGAATGGTCAGTGCTGGTGGCGTTCTGCCTCTCGGTGGGCGTGGGGCTTGCCTTCGGCATTTACCCCGCACGCCGCGCAGCCCTGTTGGACCCCATAGAGGCCCTGCGCCACGCCTAGTATGCCCGGCTTTTCCGTCATCCGAATCATTCAGGCAGGCTTTAAAAATCTGCGCCTGCACAAGCTGCGAAGCGGGTTGACCATGCTGGGCATGATCATCGGCGTTTGGGCTGTCATCACGCTGGTGGCCATCGGCGAAGGCGCCAGTCATGACGCGCAGGAAGCCATCCGCGGACTGGGCGCGCGCAATGTGATCATCCGGAGCATCAAGCCGCCCTCCATGCAGGAGCAGATGCACGGCGACTGGGAGAGCTTTTTCCGGCGTTGGATGGCGCATTACGGACTGCGCCGCTCCGACGCCACGCGCATCAAGAAAACCGTGCCGGGTGTGAAACGTGTCCTGCCCATGCTCAACAAGCGCATGACGGCAGTGCACGGGCCGCGCGAGGTCGGCTGCCAATTGATCGGCACATTCCCCTACTACCCCGAGTTCACGCAGGCCAAGATGGTAGCCGGACAATTCCTTAATGAGATCGAAGAGGCGCGCAAGGAGAACTCATGCGTGATCACGCAGGAATTGGCCGAGCAACTTTTTGCGGGACACAACCCGTTGATGGAACGCATCCGCGTGAGTGGCTACGAATCCTCGCAAGTGTTCCAGGTCAAGGGCGTCCTGCAGGAACGCGCGGACATGGACAAACTACCACAGGGGATTGATTCCGCGGGCAAAAGCATCACCGCCAACGTGTACATTCCGCTCTCCACCTTCAAGGCACTGTACGGGGTGCGCAACGTGGACCGAAGCGTAGGTGATCTAAAGCTGGAAGCCGTTGAACTGACGGAGATTCGCGTGGAATTCGACGAGGAAAGCCAAGTGCTGCCAGCACTGCCGCTCATCAACGAGGCCCTGAAAGCCAACCGGGAAGAGCGCGATTACGAGATCGTGGTGCCCATCCGCGAATTGGCCGTGCTGCGCGCTCAAAAGGCGCGCGACACGCGCATGCTGCTGTACATCGCATGCATCTCGCTGCTGGTGGGCGGCATTGGAATTATGAACATCATGCTGGCCACGGTGACAGAACGGACGCAGGAAATCGGCGTGCGCCGAGCGCTGGGCGCCACGCGTGTGGATATCACCGTCCAGTTTCTGGTGGAGTCGCTGATGCTTTGCCTTATCGGCGGCGCCATCGGTGTGGTGGGCGGCTGGGGCTTCGCGGAAATCCGCCACCATTTCCTGAACCAAACCACCATCGTCACCGAATGGTCGGTGCTGGTGGCGTTCTGCCTCTCGGTGAGCGTGGGGCTTGTCTTCGGGCTGTACCCGGCCCGCCGCGCGGCGGACCTTGACCCCATAGAGGCCCTGCGCCATGCCTAATTTAATTGATTAACCCGGCGGTAGAAACGTCCGATTACATAGTAAGCCCCTTGGCCAAGGTGATGAAACACTTGCACTATTGCACATTGACGCTGTGCCTGCTCTTGGCAAGCTGCAGCGCCGCAAAATACCGCGCGGCTGCTGATCGCGAGGTGAGCAGCATCATTGCCGAGAGCGAGCGGCAGGTCTTCGGCCGTGCCAGCCGGTTTCTGGTGGACACCGCCTATTCCAACCGTGACCCGGAGGAAATCTCCGTTGAGGAAATCCGCTTTGAGCGATCGCCCAAATCCGACCGCCGCCGCAAGCTCACGCTGCGCGACGCGCTGGGCATCGCCATCGCCAACAACCACGCCTACCAGCTCCAGCGTGAACAGCTTTACCTCAGCGCACTGGCGCTGACCGGCACGCGCCACCAGTTTACCTTCCGCTTCACCAAGTCGAGTGCGGATCTGGGCATCGGCCGTTCCAAGGATGGCGGCCTGAAGGGCGACTCGGATCTGGACCTGACCTTGTCCAAGGTCTTGAAAACCGGCGGCCAAATCTCGACCACGCTGGCCAATGACTTGGTCCTGTATTTCGATGGCAAACCGAAAGTGCCCTCGATCACCCTGACACTTACCCAACCCTTGCTGCGCGGTGCGGGCGCGGCCATGGCGGCAGAGGTCTTGACCCAGGCGGAGCGCAACGTGGCCTACGCCATTCGCAACTACAGCCATTACCAGAAGACCTTTGCGATTGACACGGTGACGGAATATTTCCGGCTGCTCCAAAGCAAGGATTCCGTACGCAACAGTTACCAGAACTATATTGACCTGCAAAAGGCGCGCGACCGCGCGGAAGCCTTGGCGGAAGCGGAAAGGCTACCGCGCAACCAGGTGGATCAGGCACGCCAAAAGGAACTGTCGGCCCGCGTGTCCTACCTCGGGGCGGTGGAATCGTACCGGCAAAACCTGGACAGCTTTAAACAACACCTCGGGCTGCCACTTGGGGAATCCCTGCAACTGGTGGACGCTGAACTGGAAGATCTGAAACGAATGGGGCTGCCGCCCTTGGCGAGCGTCCGGTCTTTTACTGCGGATGATGTATACAAGATGGCAGTGTCCCGGCGCCTGGATGTCTTGAACACCATCGACAAGTTCGAGGACACCAAGCGCAAGGTAGCAGTGGCGGCCAATGCCTTGCAGCCGAGCCTCTCCATCGTGACGGATGCCGGCTTGGCGGATCAATTTTACAGCTCCTTCAAGCCGGGCCAGTTCACGGCCAACGCGGGCCTGAAACTGGACCTGCCGCTGGACCAGTTGACCTCGCGCAATGCCTACCGGGAAAGCCTAATCAATTTTGAAAAGCAACTGCGCACGCTGGCCTCAACTCTGGACGAGTTAAGGGAGGACATCCGCGAAGGCGTGCGCGCGTTGGAACAGGAGCGGGAGAATTATGAGATCCAACGAAACGCGCTGAAGCTGGCCGAGCAACGGGTGGCCGTGACCCCGTTGCTGCTGGAGGCGGATGAAGCAGACATCCGTGACCAACTGGAGGCGCAGGCGGACTTGGTGAGCGCGCAAAACGCCGTCACGCGCGCGTTGGTGAATTATCACGTTGCCCGCTGGACCTTGTTGAAGAACCTCGGGGCAATGAACGTCGAAAGCGAGCAGTTCTGGTTGGAAAAGCAGGATTTGCCGGGCGCGCGCGCCAATGTGGTGGTGCCCGATGGTGGATTGCCCAATGTGGATCCACCTGATAAGGTCTTTGGGAATTAACAATGGCAAAAGCGAAGGCATTCATAACGCGACACCCGGCCTTGACGACCGTGATCGTTGTGCTGATGGCCGCTTTCTTCATGGGCGCGAAATGGTTCGAGCCTTCGGAGGACACATCGGCGCGCCTGCAGTTTGTCAAGGTGGAACGCGGCAACTTCAAGATCACCGTGGAGGAAGGCGGCACGCTGGACTCCACCAGCAAGAAGAAGCTCGAGTGCGAACTGGACGGTGGCGGCGTGATTGTGGACTTGGTGGCAGAAGGCACATACGTAAAGGGGCCGGTAACACACGTGGTGGCCTCGGGTGACACGCTGCAATCCCTAGCCAGACAATACGAGGCGCAAGCAGAAGGGGCCGTACGCCAGCCTGCACGGGAATTTGAAGCCGCCATGCGCTTGGCCAACCCGGACATGAACTGGGGCACGCTGGAGTCCGGCCAAGAAATCCTCATCCCGGGCAATCTGCTGGTGAAGTTTGAGGACGGTGCCTTGAAGGAGAAGATTCATGGCCAGGAAAAGGCGGTGATTGATGCTGAACGCGATCTGGCCAACGCACGCAAGGATTTGCGGTTGCGGAAGCTGGAAACTGCGGCAGCCGATGAACAAGCCGTGCAGGATGTCGAGTTCGCGCGGCAGGATTTGCAAAAGTACGTGGAGGGAGACTACCCCCTGCTGCAACTCCAGCTCGACAACAGCATCGACCTTGCGGAGGAGGAAATCCAGCGCGCCGAGGAAAGGCTGACACTCACTCGCCGTCTTCTGGAAAAAGGGTACGCCACGCCCTCGCAGGTCAAGATCGATGAACTGTCGATCAAGCGGGAAAGAAATCTCATTGAGAAAACCAAGCGGGAAAAGGCGCTTCTGGAAAAATTCGACAAGCCACAGATGGAGGCCCGCTACCGCAGCAAGCTCAAGCAAGCTGAGTTGCAGGAAATCCGCACCAAGAACAAATCCGAAGCCGTCGTGCAGTCACAGGCCGAAGTGGTGGAACGCCGCGAACAAGGTCTAGCCGCACAGAAGGAGAAGCTGGCACTTTACAAGGATCAACTGGCCAAGACGGAAATGCGTGCGCCTCAGGATGGCTTGGTGATCTATGCGCTCAGTTCCAGCTCGCGCTACTCCTCCTCGCCCATCGAGAAGGGCTACGAGGTTCGCAAGGGGTATGACGTTATCATGCTGCCGGACGTCAGCCAGATGATGGCGGTGGTGCGCGTGCATGAATCACAGGTGCGCAACGTGAGCCGCAATCAGCCGGCGGTGGTGCGCATTGACGCGCTGCCGGACCGGGAATTCAAGGCCGTCGTCCGCAAGGTAGCACCCACGCCCGACCGGATGATCCGCTATTATGAGGACATCTCCGTTTACAACACCGAGGTCTGGATCGAGGACGATGGCAACGCGCTGCCCGAGGACTTGAAACCAGGCGTATCCGCCAAGGCCGAGATCATTATCGCCAAGCTGGAGGATGTTTTAAAGGTGCCCGTGCAGTGTGTCATCACCCATCAGGGCCAGACCAAGGTGATGATCCGCCAGGGCGACCAAGCCGTGTTACGGACGGTGGAAGTGGGACGTGCCAGCAGCACTTTCATTGAGATCAAGTCCGGTCTGCGAAAGGGTGACGAGGTGGCACTGTCGCCCGAGTTGCCCGAAAATGACACCCAAAACAAACCGGACAAGCACCCGGCCCGAGCGGCCGCCGGGCATTAAACCCGCCGCGTGCGCCCGCATGCCATGAGCGGCCCCTCCATCATCCGCCTTGACCGGCTCACCAAGACTTATGACCTCGGCGAGGTCAAGGTACCCGCGCTGCGCGGCATCGACCTGGAAATCCATGAGGGCGATTACGTGGCCATCATGGGCTCCTCTGGCTCCGGCAAATCCACGCTCCTGAATATTCTCGGCTGCCTCGATCGGCCCACGGCGGGGCATTACTTTCTGGGTGGCACAAACGTCTCCGAGATGGACGATGACGCCCTCTCCGATGTTCGTGGCGAACGCATCGGCTTCGTCTTCCAGCAATACAACCTCATCGAGCAGCTCACCGTCATTGAGAATATCCACGTGCCGCTCTTCTATCAGGGTCGCGATCTTTCTCTGGAATTTGACAACTGTCTGGAATTGGCCCGGCTCGTGGGGCTGGGCGACCGCCTTGACCACCGCCCCAAGCAACTCTCCGGTGGTCAGCAACAGCGCGTCGCCATCGCTCGCGCCCTAGCCAACGATCCCTTGATGATCCTCGCCGACGAGCCCACCGGCAATCTCGACTCCAGCACCGAGGGGGAAATTTTGGACCTCTTTGACCGGCTCCACGACGAAGGCAAGACCGTCGTCACCGTCACCCATGGCGAGGAAGTCGCCGCGCGCGCCAATCAGATAGTGCGCCTCAAGGACGGCCTCGTCGACAGTGAAACCTCCAACCGGCCCCGGGCCGCCGTGCTGGCCTCATGATCACCGCCATCATACGCGCCGTGCAACTGGGCATCCGGAGCCTCATGCTCCACAAGATGCGCTCGCTGCTCACCATGCTCGGCATCATCTTCGGAGTCTGCTCCGTCATTGCCATGCTCGCCATCGGTGAAGGTGCCAGCCAGGAAGCCCTGGCCAAGATCAAGGAACTCGGCAGTGCCAACGTCATCATCCGCAGTGTCAAGCCCCCTCAAGGCAGCTCCGCCAGCGAAAACAAGCGCATCTATACCGCCAACTACGGCCTCAAGCTCACCGACACCAATCTCGTCCAGTCCATCTTCCGGGATCGCATCGACCAGATGCTCGCCAAGCGCATCTACCGCGACATGAAAGTCTGGCACGATGGCGCCCGCGTCCTTTGCCGCGTCATCGCCACCGAACCGCACCACCGCGACATGGGCCAGGTGGAACTCGTCCGCGGCCGCTTCATCAACCAACTCGATATGGCCGGCCGTGCCAACATCTGCATCCTCACCGACACACTTGCCAACCGCCTGTTCGCCTATCACAACCCCATCGACCAGCGCATCAAGGTTGGCAAGCAGGTGTTTCAGGTCAAGGGCGTCGTCCGCGAAACCGGCACCGTCAAGGACCGCCAATCCGGCGATGCCGCCGAAGAGGAAACCCTCGACGCCAACATCTACGTGCCCCTCACCGCCGCCCATGCCCGGCTCGGCACCAAGTCCCTCGTTCGCTTCGCCGGCGGCTACACCCGCGAACGCGTCGAACTCAGCGAACTGGTCGTTAAATTCAAAAACGAAGACGAAGTCGAGACCTCCGTCCCCGCCCTCCGCCGCGCCCTGGATCACGCCCACAAGCCCGACGAATACGAGATCATCGTCCCGCGCGAACTTTTAAGGCACGCCGAGGAAACTCAGCGCATCTTCAAGATCGTGCTCGGCTCCATCGCCAGCATCAGCCTGCTTGTGGGCGGCATCGGCATCATGAACATCATGCTCGCCACCGTCACCGAACGCACCCGCGAGATCGGCATCCGCCGCGCCTTGGGCGCGCGCAAGCGGCAAGTGGTCATGCAATTCCTCGTGGAAACCGTCGTCCTCTCTATCGTCGGCGGTCTCGTCGGCGTGGCCGTGGGTGTGCTCGTGCCCCAGTTGGTCGAGCACTACACCAACAAGGCCACCGTCGTCACCATCCAAGCCGTCCTGGCCGCCTTTGGCATCTCCGTCCTCGTCGGCATCATCTTCGGCGTCTACCCCGCCCGCCGCGCCGCCGAACTGGACCCCATCGAGGCCCTCCGCCACACCTAGTGCGAGTCAAAGAGGGATTGCGGCAAACCGGACAGGCTGCTATGCAACCCAACACGCGCGAGTGGCGGAATTGGTAGACGCGCCGGATTTAGGAAGTCAATTTCACGTTTCATGGTGTTCATTTGAGTACTGTTTTTACGGGGTTTTTCGTTTCAGCACTGCCCTCCAGCAGCATGCAAAAGTGGCACAAAAAGTGGCACAAGAATTGGAATTAAAAGAGCCGCCCTTTCTGGATAACTTTTAGTTCATCGCGGTGCAATCAGCCTTAAGGACTTCCCCGTCCTTGACCAGAGCGATGCCTTCGCGACCACACATGCCTTCCCAGAATTCATCAGGGGACCTGTAG
>CEVA01089477.1_pt1 | contig 14183 bp, 10 predicted proteins | sample 361521 | NCBI WGS metagenome assembly CEVA01 (sample SAMEA2622823, study PRJEB7988) | marine metagenome | isolation source: saline water (ENVO:00002010), including
GAGTCCAGCCCGGTATGCAGCCTGGAGTCGGCGTTGCCCCCGGAGCTCAGCCCGGCATGCAGCCGGGTGCTGGAGGTTTCCCAGGTGCTCAGCCCGGCATGCAACCGGGTGTTGGTGGCTTCCCCGGTGTGCAACCTGGGGTTCAGCCCGGCATGCAGCCGGGTGTTGGTGGCTTTCCGGGTGCCCAACCTGGGGTCGGCGGTTTTCCAGGAGGCCAACCAGGCATCGGCGGGGTCCAGCCCGGCATGCAACCCGGGGCTGGGGGTTTCCCCGGTACTCCGCAAGTAAACCCGCCCTACAACCCCAACCCGCGCCCCAATCTTCCCCCGCCGCCTCCCCCCGTCGATGTGAACGTGGTGGTCGAAATGTTGCGCCAAAAATTGCCTGAGATTAGTCGTCAGGCAGAAAATGGCGATATGAAGGCCCAATATAACATGGGAGTGTTTTACACTCAGGGCGTTGTGGTTCCGCTGGATTTTCGAGAAGGGTTCAAGTGGTATCTCAAATCCGCACAACAAGGATTTGTCCAAGCCCAGTTCAACGTCGGCATTTCTTACGCCATTGGCCAAGGCACACACAAGGACCGGCTGCAATCCTACAAATGGTGGAACCTCGCGGCCGCGCAGGGCTTCCAAGGGGCTGCCACGGCACGCGACAGCATCGCCAAGTACCTGACTCGCGGTGAAATTGCCGAAGCCCAGCGCATGTGTCGCGGATTCGAAATTGAGTTGGATTACATCAAGCGCATGCGATATCTGCGCGAAGCACGGGCCAAACTCAACCGTGAGCCCGGCACCGAGGAAAACATTCCACCGGATCCGGACAGCGGAGACACGCCAGATCCGGACGATAATACCGACAACACAACCCCACCCGATACCGGAGGCAACACAGCTACCCCCACACCCCCTTCAACTCCCGCCCCACCGCAGCCTCAACTCGGCCCAGCGACACCACCTGCCCCAACCTCACCTCCAAGCACACCTGCTCCAGTTCCAACTCCACCGGTTGCCCCTGCCCCAGGCACACCGGCACCTACACCCGGGCCAACGGCCCCGACCGTTCCCGGTGTGCCCGCACCACCTGCTGTAGTGCCTCCCGTGCCCGGCACTATTCCCGGCGCCGTTCCCCCGGTGCCTACTCCAGTCCCAGCACCGCTAGTTCCCGGTATTCCCACGCCAAGTGCGCCGCCGGCGATTCCGTAGAATATTTTGAAAAACTGGTTTTGCCCTCCCCCTTGGCGAGCCTAACATTACGCACTAACCAAGCGCACATGAGCGCCTAAAATACGCCCGATGGCCATCAGCAGGCTCAAGTCCTCCGGGGTATACTCCAGCCCTTTTTGGGTTGAGTCCACACACAGCACACCCACCTCAATCTTCCCCATCCGCAACGGTCCATACATGCCTGCTTGAATTGGCAATCGCTGCATGGATTCCTCCTTGTCGCATTGTTGCCATGCATGGCACGAACCTCCAGCGATCGCCAGTTGCGCCAGCAAAGGGCTTACCGCCGGCTTCAAATTCGGCACATGCGATTTCAAAGAGAGCGATTTGCCCGCGTCATCACAGGTGTAAATGGACGCTCGCTCCGCTCCGGGAAAAATTTTCAACATCTCCTCTACCACGAGTGTGCACAGACTGTCCAAATTGTGTACCCCACCAATCGTCGCCGGAAATTGCAACAGCGTCCGGTAATACTCGACGGACTTGCGTTTGCTGACCATGTTCACCTCGGGCGGAGCATCTTCATCCAACTCACTTGTCACCCGAATCACCCCAACCGGCTGCTCCTCAGGCAATTGGAAATCTACATTCCCCGCCTCACGCGTAGCCGGCGGCAGGTAACAAGCCGAGTCCACCTTCCAGACCGGGTACCGCTTGTTCCCTGGCGGCTCCATGCCCACCGGCAGCGGCCGTGTCGATTCCCCGCCCCGCGCGGGCTTCCGAGTCGGTGCCGGTTTTTTCATCACCACCTGCAGTTGCACCCGCAGTTGCGTCGAGCCAATCCGCAGCTTGTCCGCCTTGCCTAGTTTCGCCGGGCCATCGATCTTCTCATCATTCACCATCACCCCGTGCCGGCTCTTTAAGTCCTCAACCCAACAGGCTCCATCATCCACCCAAACCCGCGCGTGCCTTCGTGAGACCGCCAGATCATCACTCAAGTCCAAGTCCACAGGCTGCTCCTCATTGGCCCGCCCAATGATCGCCTCCGGTTTGGCCACCTCCACCGCCTTCCGTTTCCCCTTGGACATCACCTCAAACTCCATCCGGAACTGCCCCGGTTCCACCGCGCTTTCCCGCTTCACCACCGCCTTGCGTGCCGCCACCTGCCGCTCCCGCTTTTCCCTCTGGGACGCCTTCAGCGACAAGCTCAGCACCGTTTCCCCCATCTGCACCACATCCTTCGGCCCCACCAACACCGGCTCCTCGAGTCTGTCCCCGTTGACGATTGTTCCCAGCGAGCTGCCCAAGTCTTCCAGTTGCAAACCCTCCTTAGATTTCCATGCCCTGGCATGCACCCTCGACACCGTGGCGTCTGGATTTAAATCCACGTCCACCTCGCGCATCTCATTCTTGCGACCAAACACCACCTCCGGCTTCTCCACCGTCAGCGATCGCGTGTCCTCCGCATGCCTGATTTCAATCTCCAACATTGGCTCCCAGAAACTAACCCGACCCCGCCTCCAAGTCCAATCCTTCACAGCAAAACACTTGCCCCGCCCCATACTTGCCGCTATCCAAACCCCATGAACCGCCGCCAAGCCCTTGAAACACTCCCTGCCATCACCTTGGCCGGCTGCGCTACATTGGCCGACAGGGAAACCGGCTGGATAGATGCACACAGTCATGTCTGGACGCGCGATATTCTCAGCTTTCCCCTCGCCTCGGGGCGGACCCTGAATGATCTCGCCCCACCCAGTTTCACCGCCGAGGATCTCATCAAGCTGGGCCACACCGAGGGCGTCACCCGCCACGTCATCATCTCGCACCAACGATACCATGGCTTCAGCAACGATTATTATCTCCATGCCGCAGAGACGCACCCCGGCACCTTTGCCATTGTCGGCGCCCTGGATCCCTCTCTCCCCGGCATTCCCCAGCGCATGCACGCCAATCGCGCCCGCCATATCACCGGCTACCGCATCAAACCCAACGGCAACCCCCGTTGGCTTGAACATCCTGGGCTTCGCCAAATGTGGCGTACCGGTGCCGAGGCCAACATTGCCATGTGCCCCCTCATCAATCCCGAACACATCGCCGGACTGGATCCCATGTGCGCCAATTTCCTGGACACCCCGGTGGTCATCGACCACTGCGCGCGAATAGACCAGCAACACACAGAAGAACTCGACACCCTCTGCCGCCTTGCCCGCCACCCCAACGTCCACGTCAAAATCTCCGCCTTCTATGCCTTCGGGGCCAGAAAACCACCTTATTTGGAGCAACTTCCCCGCATCCAGCGACTCCTTGAAGCCTACGGCTCCAGTCGCCTGATGTGGGCCAGCGATTGCCCCTATCAGTTAAACGAGCCCAACAACTACACCACCAGCATCTCCCTCGTTCGAGATCAACTCCAAGGGATCACCCCAGCCGACAGGGAAAATTTGCTGCGCAACACAGCCCGAAAAATTTTCTTCAAATGAGCCTCAGCGCCCAATGCAGAACAAGTGCTTCCCGCCCCGAATGAAAATTTGTCCTTGGCTAATCGCCGGGCTGGAGGACACCAGTTCACCGATCTCATTGCGAGCCACGACCTTGAATTCACGCCCCGGTTTCAGCACCGTGGTCACCCCCTTGTCCGAGACAAAATAAACCATCCCTCCAGCAGATACAGGTGATGCGCTATGCCCTCCGCCAAGGCGCTCCATCCAAAGCCGCTCACCTGATGCCGCATCAAAACAACTGGCAATTCCGCTGTCCGAAACCACCAGAAAATACTTCCCCACAACAATCGGAGACGGCACGTACGAAGCCCCCCGCCGAGCGCGCCAAGAGACGTGAGTTTCCGTCACGTTACCGCGACCATCAGGCCGAATTGCCATGATGTGCCTTTCCGGAAACCCGCCTGTCACAAAAAATCGTTCCCCATCAAACACCATCGAGGCAACAAACTGCTCCGTTGGCCCATCCACTGTCCACAGCTTCTTGCCCGTTGCCGGATCATAACTGGTCACGGTCTTGCTGCCGGCCAACACCATCTGCGTCCGCCCCCCTACCTTTCGGATGATCGGCGTTCCATAACTCCGAATCCCATGCTCTCGCGCTACTCTCCAGCGCTCCCGCCCCGTGCGCTTGTCCAGCACTACGAGATAGGATTTTCCATCGTGATCACCATTAATAATCACCGAACCATCAAAAATCACCGGACAGGAATTGAACCCATGAGCGCTGATGAAATCCCCAATCTCAACCTTCCACTTTTCGCCCCCCTTCAAGTCATGCGCCGCAACCACAATTTTGCCCGGCGTAATCAAGCGAGGCGTACTCACATTGGGTGCAGGCACCTCCTTCCCCGACGCCTTCAGGAATGCCGTGTAAACCCCCTCTCCATCCACCGCCGGTGTACCTGATGCGCGGCTATTCAATCGGTGAACGGTTTCCAGTCTCGACTTCACAACCACCCGCCGCCACAACTCGCGCCCCGTCTTGCGATCCAAACACAACAAGACCCTCTCCTCACGTTCCAGAAGGCAACTCGTGAGAAATATTCGGTCTTCCCAAACGATGGGCGATGAAAGGCCGCGCCCGGGCAAGGCCGCTTTCCAAGCCACGTCCTCCTTGGAATTCCATTTCAACGGAACTTCTTTGCTCAAGCTCGTTCCATCTCCCCTCGGCCCACGCCAACCCGGCCAATTTTCCCCCAACAACGTGAATTGGAGCGCAAAGAAAACTGCAAATGATCGCATTGGCAAACGATAGACAACAGCCCCTGTCTCTCAAGCGGAAATGCAACAGCTTGGCCAAAATTCCATTCGCTTACCGATGAACGGACATAAGATTTTCAATTTCAGTTGTAAGAAAATCCCCGTGAACAGCGATGTAACCGAAAAATTGACCGAATGAAATTTCACCTAAACACCGGTCTTGTTGGGCTAACGCTGGTTTTTCCGCTAGCGGCAAATGGCACGAACTCAGTTCCCGTGCTGAGACTCACTAAAAATTCTGGATATGGCCGTATTGTTCAGGAAAAAATCCAGCTTCAAGCCGGCCGATCCTACCAGTTCAAGTGCCGGATCTGGGGAGCCTATCGGTCTGACCATACCGATCATGTGCCGGAATTCCGCGGCCCAAAACCAGTTATGGTTAGCCGCCCGAAATACCTTGAACAAGATGGCTGGACTTTGTGCACCAGCAACGTACACCCCAAGGAAAGCGGCTCATATTCTCTGGTAATGGCGACCTGGAATTGGAATGAATTCGAAGTGACGCAGATCTCATTAGTCGATTCCTCGTCGGGTGAAGATGTTGTTCGAAATGGCACCCTAAACCAAGGATTGAGCCACTGGAATTCAGATGGAGGCCAGCTTACCTTGAGCCAGATATCCTCATCACAAAGGCCCCGCATTACCTTGCAGGGACAAACGGTTTCATACACTCGATTTGATGGAGCCAAGGAGGCACTGTCAGCTTATCGTGGAAAAAATATTCTACTGCTTATCCCCCTCACCTCAAATACAAGTCCCACGGAAATAAGACGAATCGTCGGTAAATTGGATAAAAGCTGGGCATACTACCGCGATCTTACCGGGCGTGGAGAACCGTTCAGCGGAAACAGAATCTCCATCAACGGACAAAATCGAATCACCGTCTTGCCAACGCTGGCAGCAGTGGAGGCCACATGCGGTGCTGGCTGCGGATTGGTCGGCTATGCGGGCATTGAGGTAGGCCGGGGAATCTGGCTGGAAACGTACCGGAACCACTTGCAACGAAAGGAAACACGTGGCGTGTTCGAATATGAAATGGGCCGCAACTTCTGGTTTTATGGCCACATTCTACAAAGCCCCGACACACCCCGCTACCACTTGGCCACCGCTTTCGCCACCGTTTACGGCTACCTTGCCGGAGTTGCAGCTGGATCAACCACCCAACCCGGCAATGAGTTAGTCGACTGGGTACAGGAATACCGTGACGCCTTCAACCAGTATCAAAAAGATCCTGATTTTGCACACATCAAAAACGGCGGGGAGAAAGGTGAAAAAATCATTGGCGGCCTGTGGCTTCATCTCGGCGAAAAGTACGGCCCCGAATTCCATCAAAAATTTTTCCGGGCCGCGAATGAATTGCCACCGGCAATCAACCTGCAAGACGCTCTCTCCAACTTCGTCATTGCCAGTTCCATTGCGTCGAACTCAAACCTCCATAACTTTTTCTCCGTAAATCTCAAATACCCGCTCCCACGGGAAGCACGCAAAAAACTTGGCCAACGATTTGGAGCACTCATCCCCACCCCCATTTGGAATCCTCCGCCGAAAAGAAATGCCCCGGTTATCTATCAATCCACAACCAACTCCAGCCCCAACGAGTCAATTCACAGGCGGAGAGGCATGTCCTTGACCCCCCTCAATCGCCGCACTCTGCGACTTGGAGGGCGGCTGGAATAGCTAACAATTCGCCAGAGGAATAAATGGTGCGCACTGGAGGACTTGAACCTCCGACCCCATCGGTGTGAACGATGTGCTCTAGCCAGCTGAGCTAAGCGCGCACGGGCCGGTCAGAGTAACGCGCAGGCAGCAGGTTTCAAGCGTTTCCTGACTTTCATCGACGCAATCCGGGGGATTCCTTGTCGGTGGTCAGCAGGACATGAGCTTCGAAACTCTCGTCTAAAAGTCGGCTCTTGATGACGGCATGGGCGGAGTCGTGCCATAAATTTTCGTGCTCCCACGGATCTGCCTTGAGGTCGAAAAGCTCGCCGACGCCCTTGCCATGATAAACGGCCAGCTTGTGTCAACGCGTCCGGTGCGCGGTGGCAAAAATTCCGCTGCCGCCACCGGTGTTGAAGAGCACAATAAAGGTGATGGGCCTGGCTGAAAATCGGGAACCTATCCGGCAGACACCGGCCGTGCCAACTCTCGCTGAAGAATGGTGTCACGCTGCATCCAAGTCTCATCGTGGCCGGGGCAGTCGAGATTGTAGTGCAAACCACGACTCTCGGGGCGCTGCAGGGCGCTGTTGATGATTAACTCCGCCACCAGCGCAATGTTGCGTAGTTCCAACAGGTCCGCTGTCACCTTGAAATCCCAGTAATACTGCCGAATCTCTTCACGCAAATTCTCGATGCGCTTGCGCGCGCGCAACAGCCGTTTGTTCGTGCGTACAATCCCCACATAATCCCACATGCACCGACGAATCTCATCCCAATTGTGCGACACCACCACCAGTTCGTCCGGGTCCGTCGCGGCGCCTGACTGCCAAGCCGGAATCCGCACATCGCCCAGATCAGTCACCATTTCAATCGCTGCTCCTGCCGCCCGATGCGCGCAAACCAACCCCTCCAATAGCGAGTTGCTCGCCAGCCGATTGGCGCCGTGCAATCCAGTGCTTGCAACTTCACCCACGGCGAACAGTCCCGCCAAGGCCGTCCGGCCATCCACGTCCGCCACCACCCCGCCACACTGGTAATGCGCGGCAGGCACAACAGGAATTGGCTCCTTGGTGATATCGATGCCGAAGTCTTGACACGTCGAATAAATCATTGGGAAGCGGTCGATGATAAACCGCGCCGGCTTGTGTGTAATATCCAGCACCACATGGTCTGCTCCACTGCGCTTCATCACGCTGTCAATGGCGCGCGCCACGACGTCCCGCGGCGCCAGCGAAGCCATCGGGTGCACCGATTCCATAAAGCTGTTCCCGTCCAGATCGCGCAACACTGCCCCTTCTCCACGCAGGGCCTCACTGACCAAGAACGATTTAGCCTTGGGATGATACAAGCAGGTGGGATGGAACTGGACGAATTCCATGTTCGAAACCGGCACCCCTGCGCGATAAGCCATTGCCAAGCCGTCACCCGTCGCCACGTCAGGGTTCGTCGTGTAAAGGTAAACCTTTCCACACCCGCCCGTGGCCAGCACCGTCGCCGGTGCCGCAAATGTTTCCACCCTGCCTGTGTCCCGATTTAAGACATAGGCCCCCACGCAGCGATTCTCCCCGTCGAGCCCCAGCTTGTGCGTGGCAACCAGATCGATCGCTAGGTGATCCTCAAATACGTCGATGTTTGGAACCCGCTCAATCGCCGCCAGCAACGCCCGCATTACCTCCCGCCCCGTAGCGTCTTTGGCGTGCAGCACGCGCCGTTTCGAATGGCCGCCCTCCTTGCCCAATGAGTAAAATCGCTCGCCATCCGCCGAGATGGAATCGCCCCGCGTAAACTCCATGCCCGAGTCAATCAGCTCCTGCACCCGTGCCGGCCCTTCCTCAACAATTGTCCGCGCCACATCCTCCCGGCACAGCCCGGCACCCGCGCGCAGTGTATCCGCCACGTGCAGGTCAAACGAATCCGTTGGCTTGGTCACAGCCGCGATGCCGCCCTGTGCATATTGCGTGTTGGCTTCCGCAAGATTGCGCTTGGTGATCAACGCCACACGCCCATGCGTCGCGACCTTCAAGGCAAAGGTCAGCCCCGCAATCCCGCTGCCAATCACGATGGAATCATACTGTTTCATGTGTGCTGTAAATTTTACAGCCCCGCCTACAATCGTCCATTGTCAATCAACCGTGTCTTACCCACATATACCGCGAGTGCCAGGCGTACCCCTTTTCCTGGCAACACAGGTCGCAGTGTATGTTCATCAAAAAACTCCATATAATCAACGCGGGTGTTGGGCTGCTTCTCGATCAATCTTCTAAGCCGATGTCGAAGTCCGCGCAAGTCCCCATCACGCACTGACCTGCGCGCCAAGCGGATCGCCTGCCACAACACATCCGCCCTCTTGCGTTCGTTGAAATTCAGTAATTCATTGCGCGAACTGCAGGCCAGTCCATCCGGCTCACGCACCGTCGAAGCCACCACGACACGCACCGGCAGATTCAAATCACGCACTACCCGCTGAATGAGCGCCGATTGCTGGAAATCCTTTTCGCCAAATACAGCCACATCCGGCAACGCAAGATTAAACAATTTAACAACCACCGTCGCCACCCCACGGAAATGTCCCGGCCGTGCCGTGCCCTCCATGCCGCGAGACACCGCCGTTTCCTCCACCATCACGCTTGCATCGCCCGCATAAAGCGTTCTTGGATTGAAAACCACATCCACTCCCTCCGCCTGGCACAACCGCTTGTCTGCCGCCAGTGGACGGGGGTACCGGCGTAGATCGCCGGCATCATTAAACTGCGCCGGGTTCACATAGATGCTCACCACCACCGCGCCATCTCCCGCCAACTTTCGAGCCCGGCGAATGAGCGCCACGTGCCCCGCGTGCAATGCCCCCATCGTCGGCACAAGCGCCACCCGTGTGCCCGCGCGCCGCCACGCGAGGGCCTGTCCCTGCATCGAACGACGGGAAGTGAGGGTTTTCACGGGCAAAAACAAACGGGCCGCCCATTAAGTGCGGCCCGTTTCAGAGATCGGAGGATTAATTTTTAAACTGAATCGCCTGTTCCTGCGGCATCTCATCCGCACAGGGTTGGTTGGTTGGCGCATCCGCCTCGGCCTCTGACGGCTGCACGACGGCGTTGGCCAACATCCATGCCTCCACCTCATCGCCACTCACGTCAGCAAGCATGTTGCCATTGATCTCCACGCATGGCTGCAACATCTGCCCACTGCGTTCAATCATCTCCGCGCGGTGTTCAGGATTGTTCACCACATCCTTTTCCTCCCACTCCAGCCCGTGCTTGCGCAGGACCGAGCGAACACCTTCGCTCCAGCCGCACATGGGTTTGAGATAACAGGTAATATTTGGCTTCTCCATAGGGGCGATGAATCTGGCAGAGGAATGCCCAATTTTCAATACTCAATTTTCAATTGAGATTTGATCTCTGAGAAATGATAATTCAGCCCTTGCCGTTTTCCGTTCTCATCTCCCCAGACAAGTTCAAGGGCACCTTGACGGCCGCGGAAGCAGCCGAGGCGATCTCCCGTGGCTGGAAGAAGGCGCGCCCGCCTGACTCACTAACCATTCAGCCCATCAGTGACGGGGGAGATGGTTTTGGGAAATTGCTGTCTCCCATACTAAATGCTGACAAACAAGATGGGAATGCACCTAATCCGGCAAGCAGCCCCATCAAATATAGCTGGTGGCTGAATGCCGACAAAGGCACAGCCATTGTAGAGTCAGCTGAAATCATTGGCTTAGCGGCACTGATGCAGCATGGTCCTGCCCCCAGCCCGATGCAAATGGACACCAAGGGTATTGGGCGAGCCCTGATCAAAATCATCAACGGACAAGAACCGCCAACGGAGATCATTGTGGGCATTGGCGGCAGCGCCACCAACGATGGAGGGTTTGGCATGGCGCGTGAATTGGGGTGGCAATTTCTGGATAAACAAGACCAGGAACTCACTTGTTGGACTGAGCTTTCCCGCTTGGAAAGTATTCGAAAACCAAGTCCTGAGATCTGGTCGAGTGGTGCCGGCCCAGCGATAACTGTTGCCGTGGATGTGCAAAACCCGCTGCTCGGCCCCAACGGGTGTACGCGTGTTTATGGCCCCCAGAAGGGCTTGCAGAAAAAGGATATCTCAAGTGCGGAGGCCGCACTCACTCGATTGGCCGAGGTTTGGAAGATGCAAGTGGGAAAGGATACCGCGAACATTCCCGGCGCCGGTGCCGCGGGTGGCCTCGGTTTCGGCATGCATTGTTTTGCAGGCGCGAGAATCAGGCCGGGATTTGAAATCTTTGCCAAGGCTGCAAAACTGGAAACGCTAATTCAAAAGAGCGATCTGGTAATCACCGGCGAAGGGCAAATGGACAAACAATCGATGATGGGCAAGGGCGTCGGCGAACTGGCCAAACTGGCCCAAGAACAGGATCGCCCATATATCGCTCTTGCGGGGACAATTAACGATCATGATACCCTTGGAAACCGAATGGGAACCTGCCGGGCCATAACCGAACTCACTTCAGTGCCTGAAGCCATGACAAGGGCAGCCTACTGGCTGGAAAAACTCGCCCATGACGCGGCCCGGAACTGGCGCCCACATGAAAGTCAAGTCACTTAAACTGAATGGAGTTCACCGCCTCGGGTACAAGCTTGATGAGGCCGATATAGGGGTGGGTCACCAATGTCTGACCCTCCCGCCAGTTGTGCAGTCGCAAGCTCAATTTCCCGCGCTGGGTGAGGCTAGCCGTCGCTTCCTTGGGCGATGTCAACCCCGGCCGCACGACTAAATCCCCCTTTTTAACAGGGTCTGCCTCCGCGATGATTTGCGCGGAGACGATGGCATCCTCCTTGTTCTGGATCACTTTAATTTGCCCGACCAGCTTGCCTTCCCGGTGAATTTCCAACTCATCCCCCAAGGCTGCCAAGCCCCGAGCAAATTCCTCCAAGCCCAGATGCTTCCGATCATCCGCTATCTCAGTGATCCTGCCAATCGGCGTCATCTCAGGCAGAGTTCCCGGCCCTCCCCCTTCGACCCGGGCAAATTTCACCAAGCCAATGCGGTTGAGCGGCACATCCAGCGGCTTCTCGGCAAAGGGCATCTTCACCGTCAATTTACCGCCAAAGATACGACCGATTTCGCCTGACATGGAATCATCATTGATCAGTCTTACAAAATCCTTTTTGCCGTCGCCTCCCCCCGCATCAATCGACTGGTTGGGCAACCGCCCATCCCATTCAGTTACGCGGATATTTCCGATCACCATGGGGTTAGGAGTCGTTGGACTAAATTGGAGGGCGCGGCCCTTGCCTGCCCAAGCCGCCGGCTCGCGCCATGTCTTGACGTGCTTGTTGTCAATGAGCAGCGCGATGGTTTTCTTTTTTTCATCCATGCGAATGGAGAACCGTCCTCCCTTTTTGCCGGACAGGAACCGCGACACCTGAGCGCTACCCAGACTGGCGGTCTGGAAATTATTCGGGCCAGCGCTGAGATACCGGTACAGATAAACGTAACTGGAGTTGATTCGAATGGAATATGCGTTGGTGTAGCTGATGGTATACAGCTTATCAGCCTTGAGAATGACATCCATGCTAGGGGTGGCATTCCACGACAGATCAAACTCTACATTCACACGCCCCGGCCAATCGAACTCGCGACCAATGATGCCCCCCGTGCCACGACTAACCAGCGCCCCCTCTTCCATTCGCCAGTGAATACTGTCGAGCGCGAAATTGAATTTCTTCTCCTTCCCATCCCGCTTGAGGGCGACCTCCACCTTGTCACCGGGCTCATGCCCCTTCACAAAGCGAATCAATTTAGCCCGCTCCTTAAATGGCTGGCCGTTGATGCTGGTGATGATGTCCCCGGCCATCAACCCCGCCTTTTGGGCCGGACTGTTGTCCACCGTTCGCTCAACCGTCACACCGCCAAACAAATCCCCATCGTCACCCAAATAAACCCCCATGACTGCCGCGCCCCATCCCTTGAGAGAATCCGGCCCCTCAAAGACTACCTTGGAAGTCGAGCCCGGCATCAAGTGAGCAATCGCAGCCCTGGGAATGCGCAGCCGCCCCGCATACCAAGTGTCTAGCGTGAGGGCTTTCTCATCCAGAGCGGCCAACTCACCTGCGAAGTCATCCCCGTTAACCAGTTTCACTCGCGCAGAATGAGGACGTGCGCCCTTGATCGGGGTAACCGCGGCCAATTGCAGCCTGCTCACACCACTCCCTGCCACCTGCATTTCCGTCCTAACCGCCGGATGCCTCCACAAAAAATTTCCCTTCACGTCATAGCCCACCAAGGCACCAACAATCTTGTCCCCATTGCTCAGGATAAGAGTGCCCTTGCGCGGCGCGGCGCCTACGGATAGAAGCAGCACACCAAAAAATGCGATGGCTAAAATCTTTTTCATCGTTTGAGAGGCTTCCCGGCTGATTTGCAAAAGAACTGCATCTCCGCACTTGTCCCCGGATGTTTGACGTAAATCAGGCCGGTAAACCCCTGCCCGGTTCCCCCAAAGATATTCCCCGGCTCCCGGCTGAACTGCCAAAGATGGCGAGAGATTTGCTTGCCAGTATGATTGTCCACCACATCCACCACCACGCTGCCGTTGTGATGATTGGCCAAGCGCAGGGTCATGGTTGCAAACCTAGCTTCACTGACACGTGGCGGCCGCGCAATTTCTGGAATAGGCCCACGCGGGATCAGGATGTTTTGCTTCAGCACCTTTGCCTGCGACAGCGGACGCGTTTCGCTCGCGCGGTAATAAACCTCGCATGCCATCGAAAATGCCCCTGCTCCCTGCCCGCACACCGCAAACCCAAAAACACCCCCAGCCATCAACAGCCACTTCATGCCACGATTGTAGCGGCCCGAAACCGTTTGGCAATTGCGGAGTGTCGAACTATTCGTACACCATGCCAACCTTGGTCACCGTCAGATGGAAAGTGCCCTTGAAGATTTTGCCCGCGGCGGTGTCGAGGTTGTACTGGATGGCCATGGAGTGCACCGGCTGCACAGGCATTTGCAGGAAAACGCTTTTGCCATCGGGGAGGAGCTTGGCGGATTGGATAGCGACGGCGTCGCGGCCCTGTTTCCCGGGATTTTTCACGGACCAATCCTTGGAGCCGTAGGTGGCGCTCCATTTGTAATTCCATTGCTCGGCGGACCAGCTTTCGATGTCTTCTGCGATTTTTTTGTCGAGCGCGGTGCTGAAGGTGAGGCGGATACCGTTGGCGTGCACCTTCATGCGGATGGGCTGCTGCAGCGGCGCGCCGGTGTAGCGAACGCGTTGGAGGCAGCCGTCGCGGATGGCGGCGGTTTGCCAGCCGAGCAAGCCAGTGACGTACAGGTGGCCGTCCTTGGGATTGAACCGCCCGCGGCACGCGCCGGAAAGGAAGCGCCCGCCAATGGGCATCGCGCCGCCATTGGGGCCGTCGCGGAGGATGTGCATCATCGTGCAGCGGCCGTAGGAGAAATGGATCAGCTCGCCGCCAAATTGGCCCCATTGGTTTTTCGGCACCCACACTTGGCCGCCGGCGGAATTATCCAACACGCGCGGGATCCACATCAGCGGCGGGTCGTAGGTCTTCGGTGCCACCTTGCGTTTGTGCATGGGCATGAAGCCGTAAAAGCCGCCG